>Ga0105046_10001885_pt1 | contig 32699 bp, 30 predicted proteins | sample MAT03_FD_78385 | JGI IMG/M metagenome (GOLD analysis project Ga0105046, IMG submission 78385) | Freshwater microbial communities from Lake Fryxell liftoff mats and glacier meltwater in Antarctica - MAT-03 (megahit assembly) | ecosystem: Environmental > Aquatic > Freshwater > Ice > Liftoff...
GATGGACCTGCGGACCCCGGCGGAGCGGCACCGGGCGATGAGCTGGGCGCAGCGGCTGAAGCGGGTGTTGGGGATTGAGATTGAGACCTGCGAGGTGTGCGGGGGGGGGAGATCAAAGTGATCGCCAGCATCGAGGACCTGGCGGTGATCATCAGGATCCTCGGGCACGTGGCGGCCGGGGTTCCGGGCTGGCAGACTCCGCTCAGGGGGGTTTGACATGCCTATTTCCACCACACGCGATCCGCAATCTGTCGACCGTGGCCTCGGCCTGGCATGGATTGCGCTGGCCACCGGGCTGCTGCCGGTCGTGGTGGTCCACACCTGTTACGTCGTCTCGGTGCAGGCCGGGCTCATCCCCGGCTGCATCCCGTACGTCAGCGGCTGCACGTCGATCAGCGCCGCCGGACGTTATGGTGCCGCCTACTTCATCTTCAAGGGCGGGATGATTCCTGCCGCCGTGATCATGGCAGCGTACTGGGTGCTGTGCCGGCGGTGGTTACTGTCGCTCGGAGCCGGTGACTCCGCAGCGGTGAAAGCCATGGTAATGCTCGGGGTGATATCGGCCGCGTTCCTCGTGCTGTACACCGTGTACCTCGGCTCCAAGGGGGATTTTTACAACCTGATGCGCCGCTATGGCGTCAACATCCACCTCTCCTTCGGCGTACTCGCCCAGATGCTTCTTGCCCGCGAATTGGCGCGCCTGCCCGTCGCCCTGCGAACTGCGATACCGCGCTGGATCGTGAACGGCAAGCTGCTGACAGTCGGCATCCTGCTGGCGCTCGGCCTCGCGAGCATCCCGGTGGGCAACTTCATCCCGGACAAGGATCGTGGCGAGAACGTGATCGAGTGGCTGTTCGCGGCGCTGATGGCCGGCTATTACCTGCTCACCGCCTGCGCATGGCAGGCGACGGATTTTCGCGCCGCACTGAGCGTCGCCAGCGCCTCAAGGCCGGGCAACAAGACCGGACTCGCGCGACGCCGGACTATTTGAGTGGCATGCGCCGCGGTGTACCCCAGTTGGCCGTAAACCGCGTCGGCGTCAGCGACCTTGGCGTCAATGCCGAGAGGGTTCGTTCGTTTTCGGCGTCAGTTTGAGCAGGCGGCCCTTGGAACCGGCGCGCTCGTCTTCCAACACCCAGATTGCACCATCAGGGCCTTGTTCGACCTCGCGGATCCGCGCGCCCATGTCCCACTGATCGGCCTTGGTTGCGTTTTCACCATCGAGTTTAACGCGAACGAGGGCTTTCGCGCCTAGCCCGCCAATGAAGGCGCTGCCCTTCCAGTCTTTGAACATGTCGCCCGAATAGATCATCAAGCCGCCGGGTGAAATCGCAGGGTTCCAGAAGACTTTTGGCGCTTCAAAACCATCACCTGCGGCGTGGTCCGGAATATTGCGCCCATCGTAATGGTCGCCATTGGACACGGTTGGATAGCCATAATTGGCGGCCTTTTTAACGAGATTCAGTTCGTCGCCGCCAGCGGGGCCCATTTCCTGGTTCCACAGGCGGCCCTGCGCATCGAATGCGATGCCAAGTGGGTTGCGGTGGCCGTATGACCACACCTGCGACTTTAAGCGGCCCTGATCGTAAAAGGGATTGTCCGACGGCACCATGCCGCTATCTGTCAGGCGGACGATTTTCCCGAGATTTTGGTTCAGGTCTTGCGCCGGGTCGAACTTCTGCCGCTCGCCGCTGCTGATATAGAGCATGCCGTCGGAACCAAAAGCGAGGCGGTGGCCATAATGGCCTTGGCCGGAAACCTTTGGTTCCTGCCGCCAGATTACCTGCACGCCGGTCAATGACGGCTTTTCGCCCGGCAATTCAAGCTTGCCGCGAGCCACCGCAGCGCCATATCCGCCTTCACCCGCCTCGGCGAAGCTCAAGTAGACATACTTATTGTTGGCGAAGTCAGGGTGTAAAATCACATCGCCCAGGCCGCCTTGGCCACCGTAAGCAACTTCCGGCACGCCAGCAACATCAATAACCGCACCTTCGTTTTCCCACAGCTTCAGTTCGCCCTTTTTTTCGGTGATCAGCGCGTACGGCGTGCCGGGGATGAAGGTCATCGCCCAAGGCTCATGGAAAGTGGCGACGACCGTGGTTTTAAAAGGCTTTTCTGAACGGCTCGCTGGTGCTGCGTCACTGACTGAGGGTTGGCAGGCGGCGGACAAGAATGATGCGCTGATGAGAAATGAGAGTTTTTTCATTAGGGGGCTCCTTTGCCGCTCGTGAACGCAAGTTGGTGTTTCATTGTTCCGATAGCAAGAGGCTTGCATATTACGAAGTGCCAGCATGTACCGCAGTCATCCTTACACCGTGAGACTTTGGAAGGGTTGGCGCCACACAGGGCTGGCACCAGGAAGCTTGGCATGATTACCATATTAGAGAATATTGACCAATGAGCCGGTCGGTAGGGCGCAGGGCGCCAAGCGCCACCAGCTGCAGAAGGTCACGACCCGCAGTCGCAGCAGACGTGCCGGTGAGCGCCACGTAGTTGCTGGCCGAGAGTCCCCCGTGGAAACCCTCCGGCCCTTCCCGGAACAGGCGCAGCAGCGTTTTCTCCTGTCGGGTGTTGAGCTTGCCGCGCAGCCGGGTCTTCTCCATCAGGAACTCAAGCCAGCTCAGCGTGTGCGCCTGGGCGGCGCGGACAAGAGCGGAGAACCAGTCGAGCCAGTCGTCCACCTTAAGCCCCTTGTTGGCCGCCTCGAGCTGCGAGTAGTAAGCCTTGTGACGTTGCTGGATGAGCAGGGACAACGCGGTCAGGCTAGGCTGCCCGGCCCCCTGGGCCAGGGCCTTCTCGGCAAGCGCGCGCAGGGGTCGTTTGCCCGTTGGGGCCGCTGCGTTAAACCAGTCGATGAATGCCGCCATTGCTGTCGGCACTGCCGGGGACGGCGGCGCCTCGAAATGCACGGTGGGCTCGTGGATCGCCCCGGACACCACCTGTAACCGGGGTGCGGCGTTTCGCCCCAGCGGCAGCCCGCTGCGGGGCCCATCTGCTAGAGTTTCGCTTTGATCCGCAGCGATAAAAACTTGAATAACGACAATCCCTTGGCTGTCCTCGGCCGCCTCGGCTGCCTGGTCCTCACAGCCAGTCTCCTGGGCTGCGGCTCGGGCACCAGCCAGAAGGCGGGCGGACCGCCCGGCATGGGTCCGACCGGTGGCCCCGGCGGCGCGCCGGTGGCAGTGGTCACCAAGCGGGTCGCGCTTCAGTCCTTCACCGACCGCTTCACGGCCCTTGGCACGGCCCGGGCCAACGAGTCCATCGAGGTGACGGCCCGCACCACCAGCGTCGTCACGAAGATCAACTTCCGCGAGGGTCAACGGGTGCGCACCGGCGACGTGCTGCTGGAGCTCGACAGCCGCCAGGAAGGCGCCGATTTGAGCCTCGCGGAGGCCCAGCTGAAGCAGGCGGAGAACCAGTACGAGCGCAGCAGGACGCTGGCGGTCAGCCAGGCGGTCTCGGCGGCGGACCTGGACCAGCTCGAGGCCAACGTGCTGGTTGCCCGGGCCCAGGTGCGGGGCGCCAGGGCGCGGCTCGACCGGCTCGTCATCCGAGCACCCTTCGCCGGCACCGTGGGCCTGCGCAAGGCCAGCCTCGGCGACTTGGTGGGACCGGACACGGTCATGACCACCCTGGACGACACCAGTGTCATCAAGCTGGAATTCGGTATCCCCGAGAATTTTGTCGGCGACCTGCGCACCGGCATGACGATCACGGCCGACAGCACCGTGTACCCGGACCGGAGCTTCCATGGCGCGGTCGCGTCCATCGACTCCCGGGTCGATGCCGTCACCCGCGCCGTCACCGTGATCGCCACAGTGCCCAATGGCGAGGGACTGCTAAAGCCCGGCATGTTCCTCACCGTCGTCCTCGAGAAGAAGCGCGACAATGTGCTGCTGATCCCGGAGGAGGCGCTCGTCCCCCGGGAGGGCCGCCAGTACGTCTTCGTGGTGGAGAACGGCAAGTCGATGGAGCGGGAGGTGGTTCTCGGTGGCCGCGCGCCTGGGCTCGCCGAGATCCGCAGCGGCCTGGAATCCGGCGCCCAGGTGATCACCGAAGGCACACAGCGGGTCCGTACCGGCGGGGCCGTGCAGGTCACTCCCGACAATTAAGGGCGACAGTTAACGCCGACAGCCGACGACCCGCGGAGGGTAATCGCCATGTTGCTATCCGATATTTCCGTCCGCCGCCCGGTCTTCGCCGGTGTCCTGAGCCTGATCCTCATCATCCTGGGGATCCTCTCGGCGCTGCAGTTGCCCGTGCGGGAATTTCCGGACATCGATCCGCCGGTCGTCTCCATCAGCACCAACTACCGCGGTGCGTCCGCCGAGATCATCGAACGCCGCATCACCCAGCTGCTGGAGGACGGGGTCTCTGGCATTGCCGGCATCCAGAAGCTCACCTCCACGAGCCAGGACGAGCGCTCCAGCATCACCCTGGAGTTCTCCCTGGACCGGGACCCGGACGGCGCCGCCAACGACGTGCGCGAGCGCGTTTCCCGCCTCCTGAAGCAGCTGCCTGAGGACGCGGACACGCCCGAGGTCACCAAGCAGGACCAGGGCATGGACGCCACGCTCTACATCAGCGCGGAGAGCCAGACCCGCTCGCTGATGGAGCTCACCGACTACGCCGAGCGCAACCTGGTGGACCGCCTGTCGGCGGTCGACGGCGTGGCCCAGATCCGCCTGGCCGGCGCCCAGAACCGGGCCATGCGCATCTGGTTGAACCGGGACGCCCTGGCGGCCCGCGGTCTCACCGTGCAGGACATTGAGGACACCCTCCGTCGCGAGAACGTCGAGCTGCCGGCAGGCCGCATTGAGTCCCGCCAGCGGGAGTTCTCCCTGCGCACGGAAACGGGCCTCAACGTACCCGAGGACTTCGAGGCGCTGGCCGTGGGCCGAGGGCCGGACGGCTACCTGATCCGCCTGGGCGAGGTCGCCGACGTGCGGATCGAGCCGGAGGACTCCCGGTTCTTCTCCCGGTCCAACCGGGTTTCGGGCGTGAGCTTAGGAATAGTGCCCCAATCGAAAGCCAATATCCTGAAGGTCAACCGGGCGGTGCTGCGGGAGGTCGAGGCCCTGCAGGGCACGCTGCCCGGGGACATCAAAGTGGGACCCAGCATCGATTTTTCGAAGTTCATCGAGGAGTCGATGATCGAGGTGGCCAAGGTGCTGGCGGAGTCGCTGATCCTGGTGCTGATCGTGATCTTCGCCTTCGTCGGCTCCGTGCGCGCCACAATCATTCCCGCCGTGACGATCCCGGTGGCGATCATCGCGGCGTTCATCGCCATGGCGGCGCTGGGCTACACCATCAATACCCTGACGCTCCTCGGCCTCGTTTTGGCCATCGGGCTCGTGGTGGACGATGCCATCGTCGTGCTCGAGAACATCGTGAGGCAGATGGAACTCGGGAAGCCCCCCCTCCTCGCAGCCGTGGACGGCAGCCGGGAGATCGCGTTCGCCGTGATCGCCACCACCATCGTGCTGGTGGCCGTGTTTGTGCCCATCTCCTTCATGCCCGGCAACCTGGGCCGGTTGTTCGGCGAGTTCGGGCTGTCGCTGGCCGCAGCCATTGCCTTCTCGGGGCTGGTGGCGCTGACGCTGGTGCCCATGCTCACCTCCAAGTTCTTCGCCAACGGTATGCGCCGGGGCCGGCTGGCCACGCGGCTGGATGCCTTCTTCAAGCGGCTCACGGAACGTTACCGGGCCTCCCTCGCCCGCTTCGTGCAGCGGCCCTGGGTGGCCGTTGGGCTGCTCGCCGCCACGGCGGCGGGCGGCGCCGGGCTCTACAGCGTGCTGCCCAGCGAGTACGCGCCCGCCGAGGACCGCAACATGATGCTGATGATGGTGCGCGCCCCCGAGGGGTCGTCGCCCAGCTATATGGACCGGCAGGTCCAGCAGATCGAGAGCGCCGTGATGCCCTACGTGGAAGCCCGCGACGTGAAGCGCGTGGTGGCCCGCACGGGCATGTGGGGCGCCGGCGGCGACGTGAACACCGCCTTCATCTACATGCCCCTGGAATCCCGCACGGTTCGCGAGCGTTCCGCCCAGGAACTGTCCGCCGAGATCCGGGCGAAGGTGTCCCAGCTGCCGGGCGCCATGCCGACGGTATTCCTACCGCCCAGCCTGGCAATCCGCTCAGCCGGCTCGGGCCTGGCGGTAGTGCTCAGCGGCACCACCTACGAGCAGCTGACGGCCTGGCAGGACCAGATAATGGCCAAGGTCGCCGCGGACAACCCGAAGATCCTCGGCATACGCTCGGACTTCTTCCCGACGAAGCCCAAGATCAAGATCAAGATCGACCGCAACCGGGCTTTTGACCTGGGGATTTCGCTGCAGTCCATCGGCCGCACCCTGGAGACCATGCTGGGTTCACGGATCGTCACCACCTTCGTCGAAGGCGGCGAGGAGTACAACGTGGTGCTCCAGGGTGTCGCACGGGACCGGGCCACGCCGTCGGACCTGGCGAACATCTACGTGCGCTCCGAACGCTCGGGCCAGCTGGTGCCGCTGGCCAACCTGGTGCAGCTCGAGGAAGTGGCGGGCCCGAAGGAACTGAAGCGCTTCAACCAGCTGCGCTCAGTCACGCTGACAGCGAGCCTGGCGCCCGGCTACTCGCTCGGCGAGGCGGTGAAATACATGGAGGAGCTGATCGCCACCGAGCTGCCGGCCGATGCGGTCATCGCGTTCGACGGTGAGGCGCGGGAGCTTAGGGAGTCCGGCAGCGCCGTCTACTTTACGTTCGGGCTCGCCCTGATCATCGTATTTCTGGCGCTGGCGGCGCAATTCGAGAGCTTCCGTCACCCGTTCATCATCATGCTGACGGTGCCGCTCGCCATTACCGGTGGACTCGTGGGCCTCTGGCTCTTTGGGTCGTCCATAAACGTATACAGTCAGATCGGCGCCATCATGCTGATCGGCCTTGCCGCGAAGAACGGCATCCTGATCGTGGAGTTCGCCAACCAGCTGCGGGACCGGGGCATGGAGTTCGTGGAGGCCATCGTCTCGGCGGCCGCCATCCGGCTGCGGCCCGTCGTGATGACGAGCCTCTGCACAGCGTTTGGCGCGGTACCGCTGATCCTGGCAGCCGGCGCGGGGGCCGAGTCGCGGCGCACGCTCGGTGCCACGGTCTTCTTCGGAGTGACGATCTCGGTGTTCCTGACGCTCTACCTGATCCCGGCGTTGTACGTGCTGATCGCGCGCAAGACCAAGTCGCCCGAGTATCTCGGGCGACTGATCGACAAGCTGAAGAGGGAGTCGCCCGACGTGGCGACGGAAAAATTGTAGGAGCGGCTTCAGCCGCGACGTTGATAATCCGGTTCGCGGCTGAAGCCGCTCCTACGGGCGATTAGCCAGCAGCTGCCTTCTTCGCCCGCCCCCTGGCCATCAGCCGGATGCCCCCACCCACAGCCTTGACGTCCCCCAGCGGCCGCAGGGATACTGCCCACATGTTCAAGGCTCCTCAGACCGTCGGCTGGTGGTGGCGATCCTCAGCTCTCTCCGCAAGGAGGGGCTTGGCTTAGCCCGTCGCCTCATCTAAAAGAGCACGAGCAGCCCAGGACCCATCCTCGCGGAAGCGACGATGGGTTTTTTGTTTTACGCGGTCTCAATTATGAAACCACCTTTTGACATCGCTGCCGATCTGGATACCCCGGTATCCACGTATCTGAAGCTGGCACCGCTCAAGCCCCGGTACCTGCTGGAGAGCGTCGAGGGCGGTGCCCATCTGGCCCGTTACTCTTTTCTTGGCTTCGGCGAGGCCCTCGAATTCCGGCTGGACAGTGCGGGGATGACGGTGGCCGGCGAGCGGCACGCCCGTCCCACCGGTCGGGACGGGCTGCTCACGGCGCTGCGGACCACCCTGGCAAAGGCCCCGCGCCTGGCCCCGGTGATCCCGGACCTGCCCTTTGCGGGTGGTCTGGTAGGCGTTGCCGGGTACGACCTGGTCCGTTACTTCGAGAGGTTGCCGAAGCCGCCCGTCAATCCCGACAACCCTGTCGCCCCGGACGCTGCCTACCTCGCCGCCGAATCCCTGCTGGTTTTCGATCACCTGACCCGGCGTATCGCGCTGCTGCACGCGGGTCCGGAGGCCGAGCGCGTCCAGCTGCGCCGCAGGGTCATCGAACTGTTGCGCGGCGCGCTGCCCCCGGCGCCTCCCCGGGGCAGTCACACGGCGGCCAGCCAGAGTTTCAGCGGTGACGACTTCAAGCGGGCAGTGGCGGCCAGCAAAACCTACATCACCACGGGTGACGTCTACCAGCTGGTGCTCTCGGTGCAGTTCACGGGTCGGCACACGCTCGCACCCTTCGAGACCTACCGGGCACTGCGGCTGCTCAATCCCTCGCCCTACATGTTCTTTGTCGATCTGGGCGACATCCAGGTGGCCGGGTCGTCACCCGAGGCGCTGGTGAAGCTGCGCCGCGGGCACGCCTCGCTCCGGCCCATCGCCGGGACACGGCCCCGGGGCGCCACACCGGAGCAGGATGTGGGCCACGAGCAGTCGCTGCTCGCCGACGACAAGGAGAACGCCGAGCACGTCATGCTGGTGGATCTGGCCCGCAACGATCTGGGCCGCGTGGCTGCCGCCGGTTCGGTTTACGTGGATCCCTATCGCTGCATCGAGCGCTACAGCCACGTCATGCACATCGTCAGCGGTGTGCAGGGCGAGCTCGCCGCGGGCAAGGACGCCTTCGACCTGTTCGCCGCGGCGTTTCCGGCAGGTACCCTCGTCGGGGCACCAAAGGTCCGCGCCATGGAGCTGATCGACGCACTGGAACCCGTTCGGCGCGGCCTCTACGCCGGCACGGTGGGCTATTTCGGCAGTAACGGCGACATGGACCAGGCCATCGCGATCCGCACACTGATCTTCCGGGGCGACACCTACCACTACCAGGCCGGCGCCGGCATCGTCGCCGACAGCGTCCCCGAGGCGGAGTATCAGGAGGTCCTGGCCAAAAGCGCCATCCTCCGCAACGCCCTCACCCTTGCGGAGGATGGCTTGTGAGCGTCAAGCGACCGCAACTCCTGCTGATCGACAACTACGATTCTTTCACCTACAACCTGGTGCAGGCTTTTCTCGTGCTCGGTGCGGATGTGCAGGTGTACCGGAATGATGAGCTGACCGTGCCCCAGGCGCTTGCCCTGCAGCCCACCCACCTGTGCATCTCGCCCGGACCGGGCCGCCCGGACGACGCCGGCGTCTCCCTCCAGATGCTGGCCGCCTTCGAGCGCCGCGTGCCGATCCTGGGCGTGTGTCTCGGCCATCAGTCCCTGGTGCAGCACTTCGGTGGCCGGATCGTTGCGGCCGACCGCCTGATGCATGGCAAGACCTCGATGATCGACCACGACGGGCGCACGATTTACGCGGGCTTAAGTCAGCCTTTCCAGGCCGGTCGTTACCATTCCCTGGCCGCGGAGGCTGCCAGCCTGCCCCCCGTGCTGGAGATCACCGCCCGCAGTGAGCGCGGCGAGATCATGGGGGTCCGCCACCGGGAACTGCCCCTCGAGGGCGTGCAGTTCCACCCGGAAAGTGTGCTCACGCCGGAAGGTAACCGGCTGCTGGGAAGTTTCCTCAGCCTGTCAGCCCGCATGCCGTCCCGGGCCGGGTGACCGCAGTGCCCGGGATGAGCGTCACGCTGGAGCTGCTGCTGGGGCGCATGGACTTGTCCGAGGCTGATGCGGGGAACCTGCTGGGCGCACTGACCGACGAGGCACTGCCGCCGGCCCTGGCCGCTGCCCTGCTGGTGGCGTTGCGGGCCAAGGGCGAGACCGCGGCAGAAGTCCGGGGCTTTGCCACGGCCATGCGCGGCCTGGGTCGCCGCTTCGACCTCCCGCCCGGACTCCCCGCCGCCGATATCGTGGGCACGGGCGGCGACGGGTCGGGCAGCCTGAATCTGTCCACCGGCGCGGCGCTGCTCGCAGCAGCTTGCGGACTGCCGATCGTCAAGCACGGCAACCGATCCATCTCGTCGAAGTCGGGCAGTGCCGACGTGCTGGAAGCCCTCGGCATCCGGTTACCGGAAGACCCGGACGCCGCCCGCGCCCTGTTTGACGCGACCGGCTTCACCTTCCTCTTCGCACCGAACTTTCACCCCGCCATGAAGGCCATCGCGCCGGTGCGCCGGGCGCTCGGGGTGCGCACCGTCTTCAACATCCTGGGTCCGCTGACGAATCCGGCGGCACCGCCTTTCGGCCTGATTGGCGCCTTCGACGTGCCCACGGCCCGCTTGATGGCCGACACCCTGGCGGGGATGCCGATCCAGCGCTGTTTCGTCGTGCATGGCGAGCCGGGGTGGGATGAGGCGACGCCGGTGGGACCGTTCACCGTTTTCGAGGTGCGGCCCGGCATCGTCCGCCGGCACCGGCGCGACCCGGCGCATTACGGCCTGCCCCGCTGCACGCCGGAAGACCTGGCCGGCGGCGAGGCGTCAGAGAATGCCCGAGCCATCGAGGCTGTGCTGACCGGCCGGGACACGGGCCCCCATCGGGACGCGCTCGTGCTGGGCGCCGGCCTTGCCCTGGATCTTACCGGCCGGACCCGCGGGCTCCGCCGCGGCATTGAGCTGGCCCGCCGGACGCTGGTCAGCGGCGGCGGCACTGCGCTGCTTGAACGTCTGCGGGCCCACCAGCCGTGAGCAGCCGGGAGCCCAACTTTCTCGCGCGCATGGCGGCCAGTAGCCGCTTGCGGTCGGACGCTGCGGAGTTGCGCCGGCCCGCTGGCCCCCTGGCCGAGCGCTTGCGTCGGCTCCGGCCACCGCCCGCACTCAGGCTCTCGCCCCAGGGCTTCGATTTGATCGCAGAAGTGAAACGCCGGTCACCGTCGGCGGGGACTCTGGCCTCGGGCGCGCTCCAGATCGCCGCCCAGGCCCGAAATTACGTACGGGGTGGCGCTGCCGCGCTCTCGGTGCTGACCGAGCCGGCCGAATTTGCCGGCGACCTCGCGCACCTGAAAGAGGTTGCAGCAGCTGCGGCTCCCGTGCCGGCCCTGCGCAAGGACTTTCTGGTCTCGCCTTACCAGCTTCTCGAGGCCCGCGCGGCCGGTGCCGGCGGCGTGCTGCTCATCGCGGCGATCTTCGACGACCGGGCCTTGCGCGCGATGCTCCGCGCCACGCACCAGCTGGGTATGTTTGCGCTGGTCGAGGTTTTCGATCAGACCGACCTGGAGCGCACGGTGCCGGCTATTCGCGCCGCGGGTCCTGCCATTGAAGACGGGCGCTGCCGGACGCTCCTCGGCGTGAACTGCCGGGATCTCCGCACGCTGCAGGTGGACTTCGGCCGCTTTGCAGCCCTTGCCCCGCATCTGCCCCGGGGCGTGCCTGCTGTGGCCGAAAGTGGCGTCGAGTCCGTGGGCCAGGCCGCGCGAGTGGCGGGCCTGGGCTACGACCTGGCCCTGGTGGGCACGGCGCTCATGCGGGCGTCGGACCCAGGCCGCTTGGCGACTGAACTGCTCGAAGCCGGCCGCGCCTCGGCCTTCGCGTCCCGCCGCAGCCTGTTGCAACAATGAGAGTCTTCGTGAAGATCTGTGGTCTCTCTACCCCCCGCACTGTCTCGGCGGCGGTCAGCGCGGGTGCCGACGCCATCGGCTTTGTCTTTGCTGAATCTCCGCGCCAGGTTACGCCGAAACGTGCTGGGGAGCTGTGCGCTGGTGTGTCGCCGGTGATCATTCGAGTGGCGGTCATGCGTCACCCGACGGCGGCGGACTGGCAGGCGGTGGCTGAGCAGTTTGAGCCGGACTGGCTTCAGACGGACGCGGAAGATTTTGTCGGGCTGGACGTGCCGGGGAGATTTGGCCGACTATCGGTCTATCGCGACACGCCGGCGCTGGATGCCACGGCTGTGCCCACGGACGGACCCGTACTGTTCGAGGCGCCGGACAGCGGGGCGGGCGCCCGCGCTGACTGGCGGCGGGCCGCGTCCCTGGCCACTGGCCGGCAACTGATACTGGCGGGCGGGCTGACCCCGGACAATGTGGGGGACGCCATTACTACCGTCCGGCCCTGGGGCGTGGACGTGAGCAGCGGCGTTGAATCGAAGCGCGGCGTGAAGGACCTGGGGCGCATTGCCGCCTTTCTTCAGGCTGTGCGGGAAGCAGAACAGGCACATCTCCATGCAGACTGAAGAACTCCTCCCGGCCCAGCGTGCGGATCTCCTGCGCCGCTTAGTGGCTGGCGAACTGCCCGACGCCCGGGGGCGCTTCGGGCCCTTCGGCGGCAGGTACGCCCCGGAAACCCTGATGCCTGCCCTGCAGCGGCTTGAAGAGGGCTTGCAGCGGTTTCTCAAGGATGCGGATTTTCAGGCTGAGCTCGGGCGGGAACTGCGGGACTGGGTGGGCCGGCCCACCGCACTCAGTCCGGCGCCGACGCTCAGCAGGCGCTGGGGTGCGACCGTCTATCTCAAGCGGGAAGACCTCGCCCACACGGGGGCCCACAAGATCAACAACGCACTGGGCCAGGCGCTCCTGGCGAAACGCCTCGGGGCCCGGCGGATCATCGCGGAGACGGGCGCCGGCCAGCACGGCGTCGCCACGGCGGCCGCCTGCGCCCGGGTGGGCATCCCCTGCGTCGTCTACATGGGTGCCGTGGACGTGCTGCGCCAGGCGCCCAACGTGGAGCGAATGGTGCAGCTCGGCGCGGAAGTCGTGCCCGTCAAGAGTGGCGACCGGACCTTGCGGGCGGCGATCGACGAGGCCTTCCGGGACTGGGTCTCCGATCCGAACGGTAGTTACTACCTGCTGGGCTCTGCGGTGGGTCCGCACCCTTACCCGTTTCTGATCCGGGAGCTCCAGTCCGTCATTGGCCGGGAGGCCCGTGCCCAGTTCATTGAGCGCACCGGCGGGTTACCGGACGCGGTGTTCGCCTGCGTGGGCGGAGGGTCGAATGCCATCGGCCTGTTTCATCCGCTCGTGGGCGATGCGGCGGTGGAGCTGATCGGTGTGGAAGCGGGCGGCCGGAGCGCAAAGCTGGGAGAGAACGCCGCGACCCTGGCCACGGGCCGCCCCGGCGTCCTCCACGGTACGTACTCCATGCTTCTGCAGGACAAGGAGGGACTCGTGCAGGAAACCCATTCGATCTCCGCCGGGCTGGACTACCCGGGGGTTGGCCCGGAGCACGCGCTTCTTCGTGCCCTCGGCCGCGTGACCTACACCAGTGCCACCGACGACGAGGCACTGGACGCCCTGCGGGAGTGCTGCTCAGCCGAGGGCATCCTGCCCGCGATCGAGTCGGCTCACGCCTTTGCGGGAGCCCGGAAGTGGGCCGCGGCACACCCGGGCAAGAAGATCCTGATCGGCCTGTCCGGCCGGGGCGACAAGGACATGCCGACCTTGTCCCAGGTGTTTGGTGGCGCGAAGAAGATCCTTGCGGAGGCTGGCGAATGAGCACTCCCCAGGGGGTGCGGCCTCGCGACAAGATCACCGCGGCCATCCGCAAGACCACGGTTGCCGGCGGCACGGCCCTCGTGCCCTACATCACCGCCGGCTATCCCCGGAAAGACCGCTTCATTGCCACGCTCAAAGCCATTGCGGGGGCTGCTGACGTGGTGGAGGTGGGTGTGCCCTTCAGCGACCCGATGGCCGACGGGGTCACGATTCAGCGGGCCAGCCACACGGCCATTGCGGCTGGCGTGAACCTGCGCTGGATTCTGCGGGAATTAACCGCTGCCGGGCCCTTCGCTGCCCCCATCGTGCTGATGAGCTACCTGAACCCGTTATTGAACCTTGGCTATGATCAACTGGCGGCAGCATCAGTGCCTGCCGGGGTCTGTGGCTTCATCGTCCCGGACCTGCCCATCGAGGAAAGCGCAGAGCTCGCCACGGCGCTGGACGCCCAAGGTCTCGCGCTGATCCAGCTGGTGACGCCCGCGACGCCCGCGGAGCGCCTGCAAAGACTGTGTGCTGCCAGCCAGGGTTTTGTTTATGCCGTCACCGTGACCGGCATTACGGGCGGCACAAAAGAATTGCCCGTTGACGTAACGGGCTATCTCGATCGCGTGCGGGCCCTGGCGACGTTGCCCGTGTGCGCCGGCTTCGGCGTGCGGCGCGCGGAGCAGGTGCGCAATCTGGCTCCCCACACGGATGGTGTCGTGGTCGGCTCGGCGCTGGTCGAGCAGCTGGAAAGCGGCGGCGACCCGGTGGCTTTTCTGCGGGCGTTGCGCTCCTAACGCTCTCCGGCGGCGGACCCCGCGAGGTGGCCCGACTATACTGACCGCGCCGCTACATCGGTCGGCGTGGCAGTCAACCTGAAGAGGTACCCGTGATGGCAAATCCCGTTTCTTACCGGATGCGCGGCCGGATGCGTGGCCAGTGGCGCCTGGCCCTGTTCGCAACCGGCATCCTGGCGCTTTCCACCGCACTGGCCGGCGGCCACAAAGCGATCGGCCAGCGCGTCGAACCGGCGGTGCCGGACGAGGTGCGCACTGGCGTGACGGCCCTCGTTGAGGAAACCGCCAACCGCTGGAACTCGCAGGACTACGCCACACTGCTCGGGCTGTGGGACCCGGCAGAGGCCTACCCCACGTACCTCGCCGAGGAGCAGGCCGAATGGTTTGTAGGCTGGGACCGCCTCCGCGGCTACCTCGACCCGCCGCGGCCCGTGCCGGTCATCGAGGCGATCCGGATGTTTGCCGAAGATGTACGCGTCAAGCAGATCGCGCCGGATCTTGCCATCGGCATCTGGAACTGGCACTTCGAGATGAAGACCATCGCCAGCAAACCCATCGGCGAGGACGTGCGTGTGAGTGGCGTCTTCCGGAAAACGGCGGAGGGCTGGCGGTTTATCCACTACGCCGAATCACCGAAGACTGCGGCCGTGTACCTCAGTGACCTGATGGAGAAGGAAGTCCGGCCAGGCTGGGACGAGTTCTTCGAGCAGGCGAAACAGCGCAAGCGCGAGGTTGCCAAACGCAAGCAGCAGGAAGCCCGTTAGGCGGCCGCCAGGGCTATCCCGCTCGCGTGCGAGCCGTCAGCTCTGAAGGAACTTGAGCACCGCAATCATCACCCCGAACCCGACCACCAGCATGGAACCCAGCCGGACGGTCATGGTGGTGGAGAGGAACTCGAGGTCCTTGTGCAAGCCGATGGATTGGATATCCCGGTCCTTGCGCAGCTAGGCGGACTCCTGGCGCAGCAGTCGGAGGTCGGCCTTGGTGGCGATCGTAGTGCCCATATCCCGCCCCGTCGGGGCCCGCGCACCCGGCAGCGGCGCCCAGCGCGCTCCAGCCGCTCGCGACAATCGCCCGTTTACACAGCGGAAATCTTGTTGTCATCCTGGGACCCTACGGTTCGTCCCTATGCTCCCTCAGTTTGGGTTACACGCCTGCACAGGGCCGGCCCTTATGCGGCTGTTACTGCTGGCTCTCCTGGTTCCGGTGCCTCCAGGCCACGCCGCCGCAGCGTGGGAATCCTGTCTGGTGATTGCCCACCGGGGCGCGAGCGGGTATCTGCCGGAGCACACGCTGCCGGCGTACCGCCTCGCCATTCAGCTTGGCGCTGACTTCATCGAACCCGATCTCGTCCAGACCCGCGACGGCGTGCTTGTGGCCCGGCACGACGTGGTGCTCAGCTCCAGCACCAACGTCGCCGACCTTCGGGAGTTCAGCGGGAAGCGCCGCCGCCGGACGGTCGGTGCAACGGAGATTGACGACTGGTTCGTGGACGATTTCACGCTCGCCGAATTGCAGCGCCTGCGGGCCCGGGAGACACGTCCCGCGGTGCGGCCGGGAAACACGGTCTTCGACAATGCCTTCGCCATTCCTACCTTTGCAGAGGTCATCGGCCTGGCCAGCGAAGAAGGGTTGAAGCGCGGTCGCCCTGTCGGCATCTATCCGGAGCTCAAGGAACCCGCCTGGTTCCGCGGCCGCGGTCTGGATCCCGAGCAGGCCCTGATCGCGGCGCTGGGTGCGGGCGGGATTGCGACGGCAGGTTCCCCGGTATTCATCCAGTCCTTCGACGCTGAAAGCCTGCGTCGCCTGCGCCCGCTGACGCCGCTGCGACTTATCCAGCTTGTTGAGGCACACGATGACCTGGACCTGGCGGCCATTGCCCGGTATGCGCAGGGCGTGGGGGCACCCAAGCAGATGATTTTCAGAGGCAGCAGCTTCGTCACAGCAGCGCGGGCCGCGGGCCTGGAGATCCACGGCTGGACGTTCCGGGCGGAGAACACCTACCTTGAGGCGCGTTTTCAGCGGGGTTCCCTGCCTGCCGGCCGTGGCAATCTGGCGGGGGAAATCGACGCAGCGCTCAAGCAGGGCATGGTGGCCTTCTTTACTGACCAGCCGGACGTCGGCCGTGCCGTCTGCGACCGTCGGCGAGAACCACCGGCCAATTAGCGGTTGGCGGAAGAATCGGGCTTTTCCAGGTACTTCACAGCCCGCGATTGAGGTGGGCCGGGGCGGCAGCCGCGCCGATGGTGTCCTACAGGGGGTGGCGACGTGAGCTCGTGCCTGCCCCGGCCCTGAGGAATCCACAGTAATCGGCCTGCATTGCAGTCTTCTGACGGTTCGGAGATGGGGTGATAACGGGGGGTCAGGCAGCCCGGATTCCCGGCTCCAGCAGCACCTTGCCGGGAACAATCGTAACGGTGCCGGACACCCCGCCGTCGACTCCGTTCTCGACGTAGTCCAGGACCCTGACCGACCTCAGTTGGCCGCTACGCACCACGGAGATGGAATCCCCGCTTCGATAGGCCCGGCGCAGCGAGAGTCGCAACTCTGGGTTCGCGGGTGTGCCGGTGAAGCTCAGAATTTCTGGCGCGAGGATCGGGTTCACCCAGCTATATAACCGGAACCCGATTACAGCGCCATTGCAGACCCGCGGCAGTGCGGTTGCAGGGGTGGACAGAACGGCCCGGCGGGGGACGTTCAGGGGAACTGATGTGCGCACCGCCGGCATCGAGCTGTGCATTGCCGAGATGAAGGATCCCGTCAAGGACCAACTGAAGCGCCTTGGCTCTTCGCGCGGCTAGGCGAGGAGCTCTTCTTTCCGACCGACGGTTTGGCCGTCAGCAACTATCTCAAGACTCATACCGCGGCCGTGTAGCTGGAGGACCTGATGGCAAAGAAAGTCCGGACGGGCTATCTCGATCGCCTGCTAGCACTCAGCTCTGAAGGTACTTGAGCGCTGCGATCATCACCCCGAAGCCGACCACCAGCATGGAACCCAGCCGGACGGTCATGGTGGTGGAGAGCAGCTCAAGGTCCTTGTGAAAGCTGGCGGAGTGGGCGGCAAGGTCCTTGTGAAAGCCAGTGGACTGGACATCCAGGTCCTTCTGAAAGCTGGCGGATTGGGCGGCAAGGTCCTTGTGAAAGCCAGTGGATTGGACATCCAGGTCCTTGTGAAAGCTGGCGGATTGGACGTCAAGGGCCTTGTGAAAGCCAGTGGTTTTGACGTCCAGGTCCTTGCTAAAGCTCGCCGAGAACACCTCAAAATCCTTGCGCAGCAAGGCGAACTCCTGGCGCAGGCCCGCGAGATCGACTTTAGTCGCCATCTCTTGCCGCAGCAGCTGGAGGTCGGCCTTGGTGGCGATCGTGGTGCCCATATCCCGCTCCATCGCATCGACGACGGCCCGCGCCTTGTCGTTGGGGACGTGGATGCTGACGAGGGCATCATACAGCGAGTAAAGATAATCCATGGCGCACAAGCTATCCGGTGGCGCCAGAGGGGTAAACCGGAGTTTCGGCCTGTTTCATGCGGGTATGGCTGACGCGTCAACTGAGAAAAGTCATGCCCCTGAGATTTGTCAGCGCGTGACCGCCCCTGGCGTGCTTTCCTTCCCGCAGCGGAAATTCGGGAGCAGGGCACCATGCAGAGCGTCAAGAACGTCACCGACTTCAGATCCCAGATCGCCACTCTCGCTCGTCACGAAGGCGTCTGGGACGGCACCTATCGCCACTACGACGCGACGGGCCAGCAGGTCGACCAGCACCGGTCTCGCCTGTTCTGCCGATTCCCGCCGAACAAGCCTGGTACCTACCACCAGACCAACCACTACACTTGGGCTGACGGCCGCACGGAAGTCCGGGATTTCCCGGCGCTGATCCGCGACGGCCGGCTGGTCTGGCAGGGCGACCTGATCAAGGGCTGGGCCGCAGACGTGGCGCTGGATGAGTTTTCCCGCACGAGCATGCTCTACTGGATCCGGCTGAACGACCCGGGCGTCTATGTCTACGAAATGATCCAGCTCAGTGACTGCGGCCGGTATCGGGCCCGGGTCTGGCAGTGGTTCAAGGACGGGCGGCTGGATCGGCGCACGCTGATCGACGAGGAGAAGGTGAGCGACGACTGGGAGGACCAGAATCTCCTAGAGGCTGCATTGAAACCAGTAGCCGCCTGCGCCGATGACGTATTGTCATGCCATGCGGGCGCAGCTACCTTCTGATGACCGACAGGGTATGGCCTTATTGATGCAGGTGGGACATGGTTACTGAAGCCGGCAACGACTCCGCCCGCACGGGCTCGTCGGCGGCCTCGATTCGTCGGGCCGTGCTCGACAACCTGGTCTACCTGCAGGGGCGCTATCCGGACATCGCCACGCCCTATAACTGGTACATGGCCCTCGCCTCAAGCATCCGGGACCGGATGCTGGCACGGTGGGTCGCCTCCGTACGCGCGTATGCTGCCCCGGACGTCAAGGTTGCCTGCTACCTGTCGGCTGAGTTCCTGATCGGCCCGCAGCTGGGCAACAACCTCCTCAACCTCGGCATAGAGGCCGCTGCGCGCGATGCCATTCACTCACTGGGCCTCGACCTGGATGTGCTGATGGCGCTCGAGGAGGAACCCGGCCTGGGCAACGGCGGGCTTGGCCGGCTGGCCGCCTGCTTCCTGGACTCGCTGGCCACGCTCGAGATTCCCGCGATCGGATACGGGATCCGCTACGAGTTCGGGATCTTCGACCAGGAAATCCGCGACGGCTGGCAGGTCGAGGTCACCGACAAGTGGCTGCAGTCAGGCAACCCTTGGGAAATCGTCCGGCCTGAGGTCTCCTACTACGTCAGCTTCGGCGGCCACACCGAGACCGATACCCTTCCGGATGGCGACTTCCGCGTGCGCTGGGTACCTGGCAGCCAGGTCAAGGGCGTCGCCTGCGACACCCCGGTGCCGGGCTACCGGGTCAACACCTGCAATACCCTCCGGCTGTGGAAGAGCGAGGCGGTGGAGTCCTTCGACCTGGACGAGTTTCAGGTCGGCGACTACTACGGCGCCGTCGCCGACAAGGTGATCTCGGAGACCCTGTCCAAGGTGCTCTATCCCAACGACGAGCCGGAGGTCGGCAAGCGGCTGCGACTTTCCCAGCAGTACTTCTTCGTGTCCTGCTCCCTGCAGGACATGCTGCGAATGATGGAGATCAAGCGCGAGCCCGTGACCCGGTTGCCCGAGCTCTTTGCCGCCCAGCTGAACGATACACACCCGTCCATCGCCGTTGCCGAACTGATGCGCCTGCTCATTGACGAGAAGGGCGTGCCGTGGAAAGACGCCTGGGACATCACGTGCCGGACGCTGGCCTACACGAATCACACGCTGCTGCCCGAGGCGGTGGAGACCTGGGGCCTGCCGCTCTTCCAGAGCCTGCTCCCCCGCCCCCTGGAGATCATCATCGAGATCAATCGCCAATTTCTTGATGAAGTGCGGCGGCGCTTCCCGGGTGATGACGCGCGCGCGTCCCGGATGTCGCTCATCGACGAGGCCGGCGGCAAGCGCGTGCGCATGGCACACCTCGCCACGGTTGGCAGTCACGCCGTGAACGGCGTGGCGGAACTGCACAGTGCGCTTCTCAGGCAGACCGTGTTGCGTGACTTCGCCGAGCTCTGGCCGGACCGGTTCTGCAACGTGACCAATGGGGTCACTCCGCGGCGCTTCGTCGCACTGAGCAACCCGACGCTGGCACGGCTGCTCGACGAGGCGGTCGGCAGCGACTGGGTGACCGATCCGACGCGGCTGCGGAACCTGGAGGCCCTGGCCGGCGATGCCAGCTTCCAGGAACGGTGGTCACTCGTGAAGCGGCATAACAAGGTGGTCCTCGCACAACGCCTCGCCGAGGTCATGGGCAATGGCGTGGACCCGGACGCACTGTTCGACATCCAAGTGAAGCGGATCCATGAGTACAAGCGCCAGCATCTGAATGTGCTGCATATCATCACCCTTTACCAGCGCCTTCTTCGCAACCCGGGTCTGGCCATGGTGCCACGCTGCTACATATTCGCCGGCAAAGCCGCACCCGGCTACCACGTGGCGAAACTCATCATCCGCCTGATCAATGGAGTGGCCGAGGCCGTAAACAATGATCCGGTGGTCGGTGGCCGGCTGAAGGTCGCGTTTCTCCCGAATTTCAATGTGAGTAATGCACACCAGATCTATCCAGCCGCCGATCTGTCCGAGCAGATCTCGACGGCGGGCAAGGAGGCTTCCGGCACGGGCAACATGAAGTTCATGCTGAACGGCGCCGTCACGATCGGGACACTCGATGGGGCGAACGTGGAGATCCGCACCGAGGCCGGGGCCGGGAATTTCTTTCTTTTTGGCCTCACGGCCGACGAGGTGGCAGGGGTTCTAGCCCGGGGCTACCGGCCGCGCGACTACTACGAAAGGGACTCCGAACTCCGTGCCGCCCTCGACGCGCTCGCCGACGGCAGTCTGGCGCGGGGCGATCGGTCGCTGTACCAACCGCTGCTCAATCAACTGCTTCACCAGGATGATTACCTGGTGCTCGCCGATTACCGCGCGTATGTGGATGCCCAGGCCGAGGCCGAGCACGCCTTTCGCGACGGCGCCCGCTGGGCGCGCATGTCGATCCTCAATACCGCTCGCGCCGGCAAGTTCTATTCCGACCGGTCTATCCGCGAGTACTGCGCTGGCATATGGCATGTGCGGCGTACGCCGACTACATTCACACCATGAGCAGTGAAACGGGCACCGGCAAGTACGAGCAGCTGCTGGCGCGTTGCCTGGGACTGGAGCCGATTCCGACGGCGGTTGCGCATCCCTGTGAGGAGACTGCTCTGACTGGCGTCATGGAGGCCGGCGCGCGCGGCCTGATCAGGCCCATCCTCGTAGGCCCGGTTGCCCGTATCAGGGACATCGCCGGCCGCCACGGCATCAATCTCGGCAGCGTGGAACTCGTCGATACGCCCCACAGCCATGCGTCGGCCATGCGCGCCGTGGAACTGGTGCGTGAGGGCCGCGCCGAGCTGCTGATGAAGGGCAGCCTGCATTCTGACGAGCTGTTGGGTGCCATCCTGGCACGGGACACCGGGCTGCGCACCAGCCGACGCCTGAGCCACGTGTTCATCATGGACATCCCGACCTACCACAAGGTCCTGCTGGTGACAGATGCCGTCATCAACATCGCGCCGACGCTGGAGGAGAAGGCAGACATCTGCCAGAACGCGATAGACCTCGCCATCTCGCTGGGCATCGCGTGGCCCAAGGTCGCGATACTGGCGGCGGTGGAGACGGTGACCTCGAAGATGCCGGCAACCGTCGACGCCGCGGCCCTGTGCAAGATGGCTGACCGCAGGCAGATCACCGGCGGCATCCTGGATGGTCCGCTCGCCTTCGACAACGCCATCAGCAAGGAGGCGGCGCGGGTCAAGGGCATCGAGTCGTCCGTCGCCGGGGATCCCGACATCCTGCTGGCCCCCAACCTCGAGGCCGGCAACATTCTCGCCAAGCAGCTCACCTTCCTGGCCAACGCCGACAGCGCGGGCCTTGTCCTCGGCGCGCGCGTTCCGATCATCCTGACGAGCCGGGCGGATAACGTGCGGGCGTGGATCGGCAGCTGCGCCATCGCGACACTCGTGGTTTATGACCAGCGCCGCAGGCTGGATCCTGCCGGGCGCTGAACCGTGAGCGAGTACCTCCTGGTCCTCAACGCCGGCTCCTCGAGCCTGAAATTCACCGTCTTCGCCCGACCCGGGACGGGAGCCTGGCAGCCGGAGGCGGGCGGCGGGGTCGACAATATTGACGCAGCGCTCGAGGCGCTCTCGGCCGCCCTGCGGCTAGGCGGTGCGGGCTCGCGCGTGCTGGGTGTTGGCCACCGCGTCGTGCATGGCGGCCCGCATCGTGCCGGCCCGGTGGTCGTCACGCCGGCCGTGCTGGCCGAACTGCGCGAGCTGATCCCTCTGGCGCCCCTGCACCAGCCGCACAATCTGGCGATCATCGAGGCGGTGGCCGGGCGCCTCCCGGGCGTGCCCCAGGTGGCGTGCTTCGACACGAGCTTCCATCGTGGCCAGCCGGATGTTGCCGGGGTGGTGCCACTGCCCCGGGAGGTCTGCCGCTCAGGGGTTCAGCGCTACGGCTTCCATGGCCTGTCCTACGAATACATCGCCTCGGTGCTGCCGCGGGTGGCGCCGGAGATTGCCAGCGGTCGCGTCATCGTCGCGCACCTCGGCAACGGGGCCAGCCTGTGCGCCCTGCGGGGCGGCCGAAGCATTGACACCACTTTCGGCTTTTCGGCCCTGGACGGCCTCTGTATGGGCACCCGGCCGGGCGCGCTCGACCCGGGCATTGTCCTGTACCTCTTCCAGACGCTTGGCATGTCGACCGGCGAGGTCGAGGCGATGCTCTACGAAAAGTCCGGCCTGCTGGGTATTTCGGGAATCAGCGGCGACATGCGGGACCTGCTGAAGAGCGCTGAGCCAGCGGCGCGACTCGCCGTGGACTTCTTTGTCTACCGGGCCAAGCGGGAAATCGGCGCACTCGCCGCGGTGCTCGGCGGCCTTGACGCCCTGGTCTTCACGGCCGGCATCGGCGAGAACTCGGCCGAGATCCGCGCCCGGATCAGCGCGGCGTCTGAGTGGCTGGGCATCGACCTGGATCCGGACGCCAACGGTGCCGGGGGACCGCGCCTGTCCCGGGCGGGTAGCCGCGTCTCGGCCTGGGTGATCCCGACGAACGAGGAACTGGTGATCGCCCGGCACGCAAGCGCCTTGCTGGGATTGGGCTGATAGCCTCCTTAGATCCACTTCTGCCGAGAGGTACAGTTACTGGGATTATCCCCCTACCCCGGCCGCCCGATCACGCCAACCGTAACGCCAGCATCCCATCCTCAGAGACGATGGCATAACCTTCGGCTCGAGGGTGTGGCATTGGGATTCATCCACTACGCGCGCTGAGCGTCAGTGCTTGGCGGGAACGTCCCGAGGAATTGGGGCGGTGGCGGGGGGAGCTTTTCGGACGCGCCTCACGGCAGGGGGCGGCAGGCCTGTGGCGAGGCCCTTGGCGCGAAACATCGCCGTGTCCGCCAACTCGATGAGGTGCTCGGGATTCCGCGTGTCCGCGGGATAGAGCGCAACGCCTACGCTGGCAGATATGCACAGCGTCTGTCCCAGCCAGGACAGCGGATTCGCAATGCGGTCGCGGATCTTTTCCGCCAGCGTCGGGACTCCGACCGCGTCAGCAATGTCGGGCAGCAGGACGACGAACTCGTCGCCGCCAAACCGGCACGCGGTGTCACTGCCACGGAGCGCGCCCTGCAGCATGGTTGCAACGTGCTGTAGCAGTTTGTCACCGGCTGCGTGGCCGTGGCGATCGTTGACGGCTTTGAAACCGTTCAGGTCGATGAACAGCACGGCAACCTGGAGTCTATTGCGGTCGGCTTGAGCAATGGCCTGGTGCAGCCGATCAACCATTAAGGTGCGATTTGGCAGCCCTGTCAGCGCGTCGTGGTTTGCATCGTGGGACGTGACTTCGACCATGCCCGCCAGCCGGACCAAGTTCCGGCGCAGCCGTGCGGTCTTGGCGGTCAGCACGCGGGCCTTCTCGGTGGAAAGGCTGCCGTCACGGAACCCTTCGACTAACGTGGACTGCAGCTCTGTGAGGGCTGCCACTGATTGTTGGAGGAGGTCCATACTGCTGGCGAGGGACTCGCAGGAGGAGTGCTTCGACTCATCCTTCGCAGCAATGCGGTGCGCGAAACTTTCCATACCGGCTCACCCTTGAAACGGTCCCAAAAGATTACTGCGGGACCGAGGCCAGCGTGCGGCAAACGCGACCCGGCTGATGTCCGGGAGGGGTAGCAACCGCGTGTAAGACGCCACCTACAGATGCTGGCCGACATTTGTGCAGCGCGGACCGCCACCGGCGCGGGGGCGCGAACACGCCGTGGTTCCCCCGCAGGCGGGGGCAACGGGCGCATGAATTGTCGGGAAAGGCACTTCGGTTCGCTCACGCACACTGCGCGCCCTATGTACGCCGTCGTACAGAGCATCGACTGGGATCGGGAAGACTGGGAGAAACGACACTTGGGAGGAGACACCGATGCGCGTTTGCGACGCTTGCTCGAGACGCTTGCGGTCACCCGCCAGCAGGCTGCTGTCAGCACTGGTACTGCTCACAGGCTTGGCCGGATGCGGCTCCGGCGGCAGTGGTGACGTCGCGGTCGTAGCGGACACCACCGCGCCCACCGTGACCAGCATGACCCCGGACTAGGGCAGCCTCGTCCTCGGGACCAACAGCGCGCTGACCGTCACCTTTAGTGAGGCGATGGCGCCGGGGGGCATCAACACGGACACCTTCCGGCTGACGGAGGGGACCAAGGCGGTGGCGGGTACGGTCAGCTTCGAGGTTGGCAATCGCGTCGGCGTGTTTACCCCCGCCACGGGACTAGCTCCCAACCAGCGCTACACGGCAACCATTGTCACTGGCATCGAGGACCTGGCGGGCAACGCGCTCGGCACGGATTTCGCCTGGTGTTTCGTCACTACCGGATCGGCGGACACCACGATCCCCGTCGTGATTGCGACGGGACCTGCCGACGCCGGTACTGACTTTCCGCTCAACCAGAAGATCAGTGCCACCTTTAGCCAGGACATGAGCGCGTCGTCTCTGGCGGCAGCCCGCTTCAGGCTGACCGGGCCTGGCACTACCCTGGTTTCCGGCGCGGTGGCTTACCGGGGGCGAACAGCGGTCTTCACCCCGGGAAGCAAACTGGCCTCGAACGCCAGCTACACCGCCCGTGGTGGTGGGGACGAGCCCGGCCAACGCGGCACAGGATGTAGCGATCGGCGGCCCAATCAGCGTAGCGCTCAGTGAAGCGCTGGACCCGGCCACCATCACCACGGAAACCTTTACCGTGACAGGGCCCGATGCTCGCGCCCTGATTGGCACGGTGACCTTCGACCCGGCCAGCAACACCGCCACCTTCACCCGGCTCAACCACCTCACCACACCGGTGGCATTCCATCCGGCGCCGGTGAGCGATCTCGACGCCAACAGCACCTACACCGCAGTCGTCGGCACCGGCGCCAGACACATGGCGGGCAATGCGCTGCCCGGCGCTGTGGCCTGGAGCTTTACGACTGCACCCTAGTTTGGGGCTCCTTGTCCGTCAGACCGGCGATGCGCTCGGCGCGGCCCACAACAGGCGACTTGCCCGGCAGCCACATGTGGCCTCTATCGGAAGAAATATTCCCGATCTTCGGAGCAAAAATACCAATACTCGATCGAGGCAGTAGCTGGGGTTACTATGCTCGCATCGTTCGCGCTCGTGGGAGTCGCTGGCTGGTCGCCGTTAGATGTTGCTTGCGCGAAGCCCGGGACCTTGCGACCGACGAAGGTACTAAAGTGCTTAGACTTCAACTCGCCTGCTTTTCCTCGCTGATCTGCCGAGCGTCCGGTTCCGTTGTCAAGAAATGGCATAAGCGACCTCTGGGCTATCAATTAATTGCAGCTTCGAGCCACACGGCCACCACTCTGACGGCCAAAGTTATCCTGCCCGGGGCCTCAGTACGTCGTCTGTACGGTATCGACCACAGACACGGTCTTTGATCGCCAGCGACCCGTGTCGGTATGCGACTCGCACTGCCCGTGGCTGCCCATTCCCGGTCGGGCGACGGCCTCGCGAAGCGCCACCATCGAGCAACTAATCAACTACCGGGAGACTGGCATGGGAATAATCTGGTTCATCCTCATCGGGATGGTTGCGGGATGGCTTGCTGGACAGATCATGAAGGGCAGCGGCTTCGGCCTGCTGGGGGACATCGTCGTCGGGGTCGTGGGCGCCTTACTGGGCGGCATGCTGTTCAACCTGCTGCAACTTCCGTGGGGTGGCCTGTTCGGGTCCCTCGTGGTCGCCACCCTCGGTGCGATCGTGCTCATTCTCCTGGCGCGGCTGATCAAGCGCGCATAGCAGCGGAGAGGTTGGCCGGCTCCGCGACGATTATTGCCGCCTAGCCCACCACTCGTCGCTCAGACGAAGCCCAGTTCCTTGAGATTCTGGTCTGCCTTGTCCTTTGCCAGGCCGTAGTGCTCCTGGAGCTTGCCGAGCAGGTGTTCCCTGTTGCCTTCGGCCCTCGTCAGGTCGTCATCGGTGAGCTTTCCCCACTTCGCCTTGATTCTTCCCTGAGAGCTGCTTCCAGTTGCCCTGGACGGTATCCTTGTTCATGCACGGTCTCCTTGTTACAAGACGGAAGCGTGCCCGTGAACGTCGCTAGGTGTCAGTGCCGTTTCGCACCGATGATCCGCAAACAGCAGTACGACCAGTACAGCCAAATCGGCTGTGCCGGTCAGGCGCAGGTGGGCGCCAGGCCGCTGGCGTTGTGCAATGCGAGAAAATGGTGGGACGGGGAAGATTCAGGGTCCGGCTCACAGCAGGTGCTTTGAATGGCCTATCCTCTGCAGCGTCTCTCTCACCCCGGAAGGCAACGCGATGCAGACCTCACCCCGAACACCGGGCAGGTTCCTGGCGATCACCGGACTGGCCGCCATTCTCACCCTCACCGCCTGCACCCAGGAACAACAAAACAAGTTAGGCCGGGGTGTCCAGAACTGGACGGGCACCGACGGCGTGCTGGATGTCTATGCGGGTGAGAAGCTGACCATGCGCTTCATCCAGATCGACAAGATGAGTACCGGCATCGGGACCTCGGACAACCAACCCCGTTCCTTCCGTTACGGTTACGGGGTGGTGGACGAAAACTTCAACTGGCTGCAGGACCCGGGCGAGAAGAAGGTGTACTTCGAAGTCAGCGACTACTCCACCAGCTACGTGTTCTACGAGAACTACAAGGACTAGGCGGCGGCTGCGGGCGCCGCCTTGCTCTGAAACTCCCGCGCCATAGGCGGCCCGGGCGCGTAGATCCGCACGAGCACGGCCGCGACGAGCACGACCAGGTTCATCAGACCCAGCAAGACGAATGGTGCCCGCGGATCAATGCTGTCGAACAAAGACCCGCCGACACCGCTGGTGATCAGAATGCCAAGAGCGCCCGCCACGCTGAACGCGCCGATGACCGAGCCGCGCTGCGCCGCTGGTGCTTCCTTGCCGATCAGCTGGGTTGAGCCGAGGAGGGCGCTGATCTGTCCCACGCCCAGGAGCAGGAAGAAGGGAATATTGGCCCGGTCCAGGGGGTTCTCGACGAAGATCAGCAGCAGGTAGCCGCCGGCCGCCAGGCCCATGCAGATGGCCAGGCCGGTCACGCGGTGAAAGCGGTCCAGCAGGAAGATGGCGAAAATGGCGAAAGCCAGGCCTGCCGACTGGGCAATGATGAACGGCACCCGGCCTGCCTCCAGCGCGGCGGCAGTGTCCATGCCACCGTTGACCGCCGCCACCTTGCCCCAGAGCACCAGAAAGGTGCCGACCACCACCAAGTCTCCCCGGGCGACGAACGCGGAGGCGAACGCGACGGCGATCCGGGGATTGGTCCGAGCCAGAAGGAATCCGAACCGGACAAGTTCTCCAAACGACTGCCGCTCGGTAACCGCCGCAGCCAGCCCCTTGCGCAGGCCCGCCGCCACGACCAGGGCGGACAGCAGGCACAAGCCTGCCACGATCCAGAGGGTGTACTGCCCAGCCTGGAACTCGTTGTAGCCCATGTCGGCAAAGACCCGGGGCAGGCGCGCCAGAAAGACGGCGCCGGTCACGACCCCCAGCCCATTCAGGATACCGACCAGCGCCGTGAGCTTGCCCCGGTCGGGGGCCACCGCGTAGTCGCCGAGCAGGGTGGCGATCATGCCGGTCACTCCCCCGAGCCCCACGGAGTAGATCACCCGGATCAGGGCCAGTTCGGTTTCGGAGGTGGCGTAGGGGAACAGGGCGTAGCTCAGGGCCAGGCAGGCGAAACCGAAGGCATAGACAGCCCGGCGGCCGATCCGGTCAGACAGCACACCCAAGGGGGTGAAGATCAGCATCAGGACGATTTCGGTATAAACGTTGAGCCGGCCGATCATTGCCCCCTGCTCGGTGATGGGGATGCCCAGAGCCGTGCTCAGCACGTAGGGGGTGGCAAAGGCGTCGAAGGTGGCCAGGCCAATGGTGGCGAAGGCGGCGTAGAGGAGGATCCATACGTGGCGCGGGACCACGCCGGTCTCCAGTTCGATGAAGCCAAAGCGTTGTCCTGATGCCACGACTATCCTATCAACACTGTATAAACAGTAATTATAATTTAGGCTTTCCAAACCAAAGGGTTAGGAGTCCTGCAGCCCCGAGTAGCCAGCCCACCCACAGGGGGGGCGTATCCAGTCCCAGCCACACCGCCGCCGCAATCACCAGCGCGCCGCCGGCCGTGGCCCTGTAGCGTCCCGGCGCTCCGGCCGGCCCGGCGGTCGCGCTGGTCGCCGGGCTTGGCGGGCTCTCCAGCGCATCGTCCACCAGTCTACGTGCTACCAGCGGCAACTTCTCCAGGGCGTAGCGCAGGTCGGGCCACTCCCGGCGCAGGCGCCGAAGGGTGGCCGTTGGCCCGGTCTGCTCGATCATCCAAGCCTTCAGCACCGGCTTGCCCGTCTGCCAGATATCCAGGTCGGGGTAGAGCACCCGCCCAAGGCCCTCGATCTGCACGAGGGTCTTTTGCAGCAGGATCAACTGGGGCTGCACTTCCATATTGAAGCGCCGGGCCACGGCGATCAGCTGCAGCAGAACCTGACCGAACGAGATTTCCTTCAGAGGTTTGCTGAAGATGGGTTCGCACACCGTCCGTACAGCGGATTCAAGTTCGTCCACCCGGGTGCCCGCCGGGACCCACCCGGAGTCCACGTGAAGCTTCGCCACGCGGTAATAGTCCCGGTCGAAGAACGCCAGGAAGTTCTCGGCAAGGTAGCGCCGGTCGCGCTCGTCCAGGGTCCCGACAATGCCGAAGTCCACCGCCGCATAGCGCGGCTGGTCCGGGTTCGTGGCGTCCACGAAAATGTTGCCGGGGTGCATGTCGGCGTGAAAAAAATTGTCCCGGAACACTTGGGTGAAGAAAATCTCCACACCGTTCGCGGCCAGCTTCGGGATATTGACCTTGGCGGCCTGCAGCGCCGCCAGGTCGTCCACCGGGATGCCGTGGATGCGCTCCATGACCATCACGCCGGAACGGCAGTAGTCGAAGTAAACCTTCGGCACGTAGATCAGGGGCGAGCCCTGCCAGTTGCGGCGCAGCTGGTTGGCGTTACCCGCTTCCCGCAGCAGGTCGAGTTCATTGAGAATGGTTTTCTCGTACTCCTCCACCACAGCCACCGGCCGCAGCCGCCGCGCGTCCGGCCACCAGCGCTCGGCAAGTCGGGCCAGCGTGTCCATGACTTCCAGGTCCTGCTCGATCAGTTGCCGGACGCGAGGCCTGAGAATCTTCACCACCACGTCTTCCCCGGAATGCAGCGTCGCTGCGTGCACTTGGGCGATGGATGCGGCGGCCAGGGCTTCCCGGCCAAAACTGGCAAACACGGTTTCGGCGGACGCACCGAAGTTGCGTTCCACTTCGGCCAGGGCCTGTACGGCAGGAAACGGCGGCACCTCGTCCTGAAGCTTGCTCAGTTCCTGGCCGATGTCCGGCGGCAGCAGGTCCTGGCGCGTCGAGACCGACTGGCCGAACTTGACGAAGATTGGGCCGAGATCCTCCAGCGCCTGGCGGATGCGGACGCCCCGGGGGGCGTCAAGGTGGCGCGGGCCCCAAGTGGCGGGATTCAGCCGGAACAACAGTCGCGCCGGGCCCAGCAGTTCCGTGCCGGCCAGCAGCTCGTCGATGCCGTGCCGGACCAGAACCCGTTGAATGGCGAGCAGTCTGACGAAAAGCTGGAAGCGATTCATGCGGCTGGAATGATCCGTAGGAGCGTCTTTAGGCGCGAAACGACTGGGGAATCGCGGCTAAAGCCGCTCCTACAGGCGGTTTTGCGGATCATTTCAGGCGGTCTTTCAGGCTGTTCAGGCGGGCTTCCGCCCGTTCCACATCGTTCGTCACCCGGTCCACGTCCTGGTAGAACTCCTGCACTTCCGTGCGCGTCGGGAGCGTGCGCCGCTCTTCCGTGAGGTACTCGCCGACACTCCGGGAGACGGACTCGGCGGTGCGCAGGCTCCAGTCCGCGAAGCCCTTGGCGAGACTGCCGAGCTGGTGGGCGACCGGGTCCCCGACCAGTTTCGAGAGTTCATTCTCCAGGTCCGGACGCGCCATGTGCAGCAGGTCCCGGAACTGGTTGGCGACGTCGGTATCGCCGGTCATGCGCACCTCGCCTTCGCGAATCAGTGCCTGGGGGTCGCCACCCAGCAAGCGGAGCATGGCCAGCGGGGAGCCGGCCAGCGTGGCAGCGGCAGAGCTCTCGCCAATCCCGGACAGGCGTAACTGGCCGTCCTGCGCGGTGAGCCGGATGGCCAGGGGCGTGCCGTCCAGCCGCACATCCAGTCCCTTGCCGTCGAGGGCTGCGGCCATGGCCTGGGCGGTGGAGGACAGGCCAATGCCCCGATTGATCAGTAGTTCCATGGGGCGAAAGGCGGCGGCCGGGAAGGGCAGGTCCATAGGGGTTTCAGTACTTGTAGCCAATATGCAGCGCCACGATACCGCCGCTCAGGTTGTGATACTGAACATCCTCCAGACCGGCGGCCGTCATCAGGCCCCGGAGGGCTCCCTGGTCCGGGTGCATCCGGATGGACTCGGCCAGGTAGCGGTAGCTGGCGGCGTCCCTGGCGACCACCTCGCCGAGCCACGGGAGGATGCGGAAGGAATAGAGGGCGTAGAGGGGCTCGAGCAGCGGCACTGCCGGTTGCGAGAATTCGAGCACGAGGAGGCGCCCTCCGGGACGCAGCACACGAGTCATTTCCCGGAGCGCGGCGGCCTTGTCCGTGCAGTTGCGCAGCCCGAAGCCGATCGTTACGCAGTGAAAGGTGCCGTCGGCAAAGGGGAGATGTTCCGCGTCGGCCTGCAGGCTGCTGACGTTGGCGAAGACCCCCGCATCGACCAGGCGCCGCCGGCCCTGGTCCAGCATCTGGCGATTGATGTCGGTGTGGCACACCAGCCCCGCAGGACCGACCTGCTTCGCCATGCCCGCGGACAGGTCCCCCGTGCCGCCGGCCACATCCAGGGCCCGGTCTCCCGGCCGGATGCCGGTGCGGCCCAGGGTAAAGCGCTTCCACAGGCGGTGCAGCCCGCCGGACATCAGGTCGTTCATCAGGTCGTAGTTGACGGCCACCGAGTCGAACACGGCCCGCACCCGCTCAGCCTTCTCGGCGGCGGGCACGGTCTCGAAGCCAAAGTGGGTTTGTTCCATGGGCGAGCGGGTCTGGGGCAGGTCCGGGGCTGGTTATCCTAACTGACGCACCCGCTCGAACAGGCACACGGCGGCAGCCGCCGCGATGTTGAGGGACTCCGTCTGCCCCGGCATCGGGATCGCGACCACGCTCGCCACCTTGTCCAGGAGTTCCCGGGACACGCCGGCCCCCTCGTTGCCGAAGATCAGGCCGATCTGGCCGGTGAGGTCCACCTTGAAGACCGACTCGGTGGCCCGGAGGTGGGTGGCTATCAGGCGGCCAGGGAAAGTGGCGGCGAATCCGGCGAGGTCCGTGTCGGCGAAACAGTCCAGGTGGAAATGCGCCCCCATGCCGGCACGCAGCACCCTGGGCGACCACAGGTCGGCGCACTGGGCAGAGAGGTAAACCTGCCGGAGGCCAGCGGCGGCCGTGGAGCGGAGAATGGAGCCCAGATTGCCGGGGTCCTGAACGTCCTCCAGGAGGACGCAGGCCTCGGGGTCGTCAGGCACTGGGCGTGGGGCTGGAATCGGTATCAGGGCAATGATGCCCGTGGGGGTCTGAACAGCAGACAGTCGCCGGAACAGGGCGTCGCTGAGTTCCAGCAGCGGGACCGCCTCGAGCGTCCTCCGCAGGGCCGCAACCTCGGGGCGCTGCTGGCCGCTGCTGCTGACCACCAGGTGGGACGGCGTACCGAGCCTCAGCCTGTAGCTGTCGATCAGGTGGACACCGTCGATCAGGGCCAGACCGGCCTGCCGGCGGTCCCGGGCGGACTCGGCCAGGCCGAGGAACTCCCGGAACCGGGGATTGTCGCTGGAGGTGATGAGTGTCATGGCAGCCGGCGCGTGAAGGTGGGGCACTTTACCGCAGGCGCCCTGGGGCTAATTCGGCCAGTGGGGACCTCCTTGAATTACAATTAGCGCGAACCTGTCGATAAACCCACCGGAGATCGCGTCCCGCCATGCTTTCGCCCAACGCCCGACTGCTCTGCGTTCTTGCAGCTGGTTTCCTGGCCGGCTGCGGCGGCGCCCCCAAACCCGAAACCGCCGGTCCGAAGCCGAGCCTGGTGGTCACCACGGTCAGTCCGGTCAATCAGCAGATGGAGCGCACCATCGCCGTGTCCGGGTCGGTGGCCGCGTGGCAGGAGATGTCCCTGGGCGTGGAGCTCACCGGGATCCGCGTGGCTGAAGTGCTGGTGGAAGTCGGCGACAGGGTGCGCGCCGGTCAGCCCCTGCTGCGGCTCGATGCGCGGACGCTCCAGGTTCAGGCCCGGCAGGCAGAC
>Ga0105046_10001886_pt1 | contig 32692 bp, 24 predicted proteins | sample MAT03_FD_78385 | JGI IMG/M metagenome (GOLD analysis project Ga0105046, IMG submission 78385) | Freshwater microbial communities from Lake Fryxell liftoff mats and glacier meltwater in Antarctica - MAT-03 (megahit assembly) | ecosystem: Environmental > Aquatic > Freshwater > Ice > Liftoff...
AAGACGTCTATCGCATGGGCGGCGTCGGCCCGCTCGAAGAGAGCTATCTGCGAACGCCCTTTGTCACGATGTGGGGCAAGAGGAGCTTTTGGCTGGCGATCCTGTTCGTCGGCGGATTTTTGACGATGACCGCCATGATGCGGTACGAGGCGATCTTTGCCGCCTTTCCGAGCTTGCTCTTTTTCATCCCGCTGATCATCTCGGCCGGCGGCAATTGCGGATCGCAATCGGCAACCATGATCACCCGCGCTCTGGCCCTGGGCGAGGTGCGGCCAGGCGACTGGTTCCGGATTGTCATTCACGAAGTCCTGATGGGCGCCTCATTGGGCGTTGCGCTGGGGATACTCGGCTTTCTGCGAATTTGGATCGCCCCACCGGCCAAGGACGACGTCAGCACGGCGCAATTGGCGATGGTCGTCGGCCTGGGCGTGGCCGCCGTCGTCGTCTGCGGAAACCTGGTGGGCGCAACGCTGCCTCTACTGCTGAAGCGAATGGGCCTGGACCCGGCGCTGATGAGCAACCCGTTTGTCGCCAGCCTGGTCGACGTAACGGGCATTATCGCCTACTTCGCCATTGCCGAAGCGCTGCTGATGTAGCACCACTGATGTAGCGCGCTACATCCTCAACGACCGCATAATCTCGCGTTATGCGGCGATTGTCGATCGATGTTTGGCCATTGATGATCCGCCCAACGCCGCACGTAAGGCGGGCCGGACTTAGCCCGGAACGACGATCTTCGGTTCGATGGTCTTCTTGTCGTCGGAGTCTTTTTCGTCCGATTTACGATCGCCATCGCGTGGGCCGCGATCTCGATCTCCACCGCGACCGAAACGTCCACCGGGGCGGGCTCCGCCGCCAACTCGCAAGAAATTGCTGAGGGCCGAGGCGTCGGTGCCGAACAGCTTACCGGCTTCTTCCAGAATGTGCTTGCGCCCTTCGGCGTCGATCGGCGAGCTGGTCCACTGCTTGAACGCGCTCTGCATCAGCGCCATGCCAATCTTCTGCTCGTCGCTGGGCCGCTCCGCCACGACCTGAAAGATGCCAAAGCACATCTCGTCGGTGCTGTCGTTGCCAAACAATACGCGCTGTGGCGGCTTGCTGGGATTGAGGGCGTTTTCTTCCGAGTTGTCATATCGACTTACGATATCCAGCCGCGTTCCGGTCGGGAGCTTGACCGGGTCTCGGTAGACGTAGTTATCTTGCCAGTAGAAGTTCCAATCCTTGATCCAGACCAACTGCTTTACTTCGCCGTCGGGTAACGTCGCAGTTAGCCGCATTTCCTTGCCAACCAGGTGCATGTGAGGCAGCAGCGAGATCAACGTCACGTCCAGCGGCAGCGTGACGGACGATGTAATGCTGTAGTCCTTGGCGCCGGCCGGAATGTCAATCATCAGCGAGCCAACCACCAATGGTGCGCCAGCCATTTTGCGCTCGACCGGCTTGTCCGCAAAGTAGAGGGCGATCGACGACTGATCGACCTCTTCCTTACCACTGGGATGGAGATGCAACTGCACCACCAGGTCCGCAGTTTTGCGCACTGGCAGACCAATGCCCTGCGGGAAAAAGCGCGGCGTCATGCCAGGCGTCCAAACGCCGACGATTCCGGCGACGGGTATGCCAATCGAACCCGACGTGCGATAGCCCGGCTCGGGGGACTCGGCGTCTTTGCGACGACCAACTCCGCTGGTGTCCAGGAAGAGGATCGCGTGATGGACAACGGCCGCGTTGCCTGCGCGAAATTCAAAGCCAACGATCTGCTTGTCTTCAGGCAAATTCAGCGGCAAGACAAAATGCTGGAATATGTCTTCGCCGCCGGCCGGGACCGTAAACGGCGTAGGCACCTTTACCTCAACGTCAGGCTTGCCCAATCGCCAACCGGTCGCAAACTCCGGCGTTTGCGGTAGGTCGTCGTGAGCGCCTTCGGGGGCGCCTTCTTTGGCCCACCTCTCCAGCATGGCAATCTGTCGTTCGGTCAAACGGCGTTCGCCGAGGAACGACAGGTGACCAATCTCAGCGCGCCAGGGTGGCATCTTGTGATCGCGCGTCACTTGCACTAAGAAGTCCGCACGCTTCGAGGCGTCGGCGTAGGTCAACAATGAGAAGGGAGCCACTTCGCCTGGACGATGGCACTCCGCGCACTTCGAGAACATGATCGGCGCAATATCACGATTGAACGTCGGCGCTGGCGATTTGCCTCCAGCCAGTGTGGTTTGCAGCGGGCAACCGATCGGCGTGGTCTTTGCTTCAGCCACGGGCTTGCCGTCTACCACCGCGGTGATCGCGTCGGCCAGGTCGTGCTTGGTTACGGCGGGTCGCTTAACGCCGGCCTCGGCGTACAAGTCATCAATCCGCCCCCGATAAACTACATCGGCCTCGGTGTCCAATACAAACGCCTCGGGGACGTGCGTGGCGCCCAGCGTTTCGGCCAGTTCGCCCGAGGAATCGAAGAGGACCGGAAAGTCGATCTTGAAATCCTTTTTGAACTGAGCGACCGCGGCCCGCGTGCAACTGGGGTCTGTGACCACGCCATAGAGCTTGACTGGCTGATCCTTGAACTTGGCGGCCAGTTGATTGAGCGTGGGGACATACTCGCGCGAGATTGGACATTCCGTGGTCATGAAGACCAACACCGCCGCGCGGTAGCCCTCGCCGTTACCAACAAAGTGGGGCTGACCCGTAGTGTCGAGCGCGCACAAGAATCGCGCTGGCGGAACCGGTGCATCGGCCGGCGGGGGAGGAGGAGCGTCTGCCTTGGGGTCCAAGGGAGCGACAACCGCAGCAGTTGGTTCGGCCGGAGCCTTTTCGTCTGTCGTAGCGGCCGTGGGCCTGGCCTCGTCACCATGCGCGGATTGCCATCGCAAGCTGAACACAGCCAGGCAAGCGACCAACACTAGTGGCAACAGCGGAAGGCGCAGCAAGGACCGTGGGGCAAAAGCTTTCATACGACAAGGCTCCTTCGTTGAAATCATTAACCGGCGCTGGCCGCTCCCTGAAAAACGGGGGGCATTGCGTCCGGCTGCGCAAACTCTTTCAGGGATGATACCCAGCGCGATTGCATTGTTAGCGCTGAAAGGAGTATCCCTGTCGTCCCAAGTAAAAGCAATACAAGCCTTTGCGGAACAAAAGAAATCTCCGAAGTGGTGAAACCGTCCCCGAAATTGGGCCTCGAAGCGGGTCCCAATTAGGCGTTCAGACGCCGGCCCCTGCATGGCGATAGGAGGCGCGGCCTGCTAATACCGGACGCCGATACCAACGTTGGAGAAGAAGGGCGCCGCCTGATGCGTGAGCCCCCAGCCAACGCGCAAGCCGAGTTCCACATTGGGCGTTAGCATTACGTGTCCACCGGGGCTAAAAAATGCCCGGCTAGCGTCCACGGGGCTGCCGTCGGAAAAGATCCCAAAGTACTCCGCGTGGACCTGCCAGCGTTCATCAATGGGAATACGGAGCACCACCGAGGGCGCCCACCGCTGTGTCATATACCCCTCTTCGCGGCCGAACGCAAAACGCATGGCGGAGTCCAATCGCCACTGGCGCGGTAGCTCCCAGCCATACGTATATGTGGTGGCCATCTGCGTCGCCTTCGCCTCGCCCGAGGTGGGCGTGAAACCTTCGACGATCAATGCGCTCCGCGGAATCCACCCACCCTGTTCGCTGACCTTGGCCTTCAGGCCGTAAAGGATGCGTGATTCTCGATGGATGCCAGGCATCTCAAGCCCTTCGGCTCCCTCGTTATTCGAAACGACGTTTCCGCCGCCGCCAACTTCGTAGTTCCACCCCAAGCGAAGTTCGACGCCTGGGATGACGCCATAACGCCAGAGGAGTTCCGGAAAACTATTCGTGTCGGCCGAGCCACTATTATCAACAAAGGAGTACGACGACTCCAACACCGTGGCGCCCAAATTCACCGGCCTTGTGGCGGGCGTAAACGCATCGCGGTCAGTTTCGAACTCTGGCAAGTCCGCGCTGACATCATCAAGAAACTTGATTCGCTCTTGCGCGCGAGCATTCGTTGCCGGCCAAATTGCCAGCACGGCGAACATCAATAACCAGGTCAGTTTCCCACTGGCGAGGCCGCAGCGCATGAATGAGACAATCCGCTGCCAATTCCCGAGGACGACCAATGGGCGAGCGGGCAATTGCGCGCGCCGCCTGCCGGAAATCCAATCACCGGCTACAGAGTTGATCGTGCCAGGGGCGGATAAAGTTGACGATCTTCGCGAGATTGCGGGTCAGGCAAACTGCAAAAGCAATCCGCTGCTATAGGCCCGCTACTTCGCCCGGGAGAGCGACAATGTCAGCCGGCGGCCACGGCGCTCGAGCACGATCATGAGTTGCGTCTTATCGCTTTCCAAGGCTTTCGCCACATCCGTAATTGCATTGACCGGGCTGCCGTTGATCTCAATCAATTTGTCGCCGCCGCGGATGCCTAGATCATCCGCGAGCGATCCACGGTCGACGTTCCGCACGACCAGTCCGCCCCCTTCGGCCGATGTGGCGCGCACGCCTAACCGAACCGTTGGCAACGGTCCGCCGCCGCCGAGACGTACAAAGCTCCGACCGTACGCGGCCAGAGCATAGTCTGCGGCGTCTGGGACACGGTTGAGATAAATATCGCCCTGCCAACCAGCATCGAGCAGAGTCGGGCTCTTCGGTCCGACAAAGCCGCGTGCATAGGCTTCGGGCGGGACAAAGTAGGAATCAAATTGGATCTTGTCGCCGGGTTTGAGATCGGCCTTCGAGCGTTCGACTTTGACAACCGTGGCGTCACAGACAAAGTTGCGCATGTCGGCGCTGATACGCTCTTTTTCGGTGACCTTGTCGATGCGAATCTGCAATAACTCCTGCGCTTCGCTCAACAACTTCTCGTACGCGCCGGGTGGCAACTCCGCTTGCGCGCGTGAGACCGTCCAACTCAAGACAAAGACCGACGCCAGGATATAGGTGGTGGTACGCGTAAGCATGATATGCCCTTATGAATACGGGGTGAGATGGCCGCCGTATTCTCAGAAAAATGGGTGAGTTTCGCAAGCTGGCGCCAGGGCGGAGAGTCCCATTCCGCGCATGCAAAAGATTCGCGCACCATTAACGCGGCTTGCAGCGCGCTCGTTTGGCGCGGTACATGGATTGGTCTGCTTCGTCCAGAAGGTCAGCGGCCGAGACTGCTTCGCGTCCTATCGCCAAGCCAATGCTCGCCGAGACGTGCAACAGGCCGCTGGCAAGCACAATGGGCAAGGCGATCTCCGCCGAGATCCGCGCAACGACGTGTTCCACTTGCTCTTGCCGCAAGACGCCTTGCAGCAACACGACGAATTCGTCTCCGCCGTAGCGCACCACCAGATCGTCCGGTCGGACGCAGGCCACGATTCGCGTCGCAATGGTTTGCAACACTCGGTCTCCAACCAGATGACCGTGCGCATCGTTGATTTGCTTGAACGCGTCAACATCAACGAACAATAGCGCCAAGCGGCCGCGTTCCTCGTCGGTGCGCTCGTCCGCGTCTCGGAGCCAGGAAGTAAGGCAGGCCCGCCCATGGAGTGACGTCAAGTGATCGCGAGGCTCTCGCTCTGCGCCGATCGAAGCGAGTGCGGCCGACGAGCTATCTCGCACAACCGCCACCAAGAGCGACTCGCCATCGGCCTCAACGTTTTGCCATTGAATGTCCACCGCAGCTGCGCAGCCGACCTTGCTGCGTTCCACGGCGCGGGTAACGGACGGAAGCTCCTGATCTCTCGGTATCGCCGATGAACTGTCGCTCGGATCGTCCGTGTGGCCTGAAGCGATGAGAAGGCCTTCGGCTTCGAAAACCTCTGTCAGACGCATGAACAACAATTCGCTCGGTTCATATCCGGTGCGCGCCGCCGCGGCCGCGTTTGCGCCGCAGATTTGCAGCGTGCCCGGAGTAACAAAGTAGACCGCGTCCGACGTTAAATCGAGGGCTGCTGCCAACGCCGGATGCGCGTCGCGCCAGTGAGGCGGCCCCAATACGGATTCAACGCCCGTGTCCGTTTTTCGATGCGCAATGGCGCAAGCGGGCAAAGACCGCTCGCGACCTGGTTGCAATCCAGAACGATTCATACGTCAATCGTGATGCTAAAGAACGTCTTAGTTGCGAGACAATGGTGGGCAGGACGATGGCGTGAAAACTCAATCAGGCAGGCGAGTGGGCAGAACGATTGGAAATGCGGTGCGCAGGATCGATCCAATGCGGGGTAATCACTTGTGCAATGATAGTCAGGCAAACTCAGAATGCGAGCGCTACGCGACGACTTCTATTTCGGTTTCTTTTTCCTTGACAGGCAGTGGCGAAAAGTTGGTCGCCGGCCGCGCAATTCCAGCGACTTCGAGGAACATCTCTCGCATTCGATCGACGTGGACGGACCAAACAAATTCGCGCGCAAACCGCTTTCGCGCGTTCCGACCCATTTGGTCTCGCAGGTCCGCATCCTCCGCTAGCAGCGCCAGCCGGTCTGCGACCGCGGTAGGGTCCTTTGTCGCGACAAGAAACCCACTCTCGCCATCGGTCACAATCGACGGAATGCCGCGCCACTCGGTCGCGACGATCGGCAGGCCGTAGGCCATTGCCTCGAGCAGCACTACCGGAAAGGCTTCGCACTCATAAAACGTTGGCATGCAAAAGATGTCCGCGCGTCCGTACGCGGCGAACTTGGCGTCACCAGTCAGCATGCCCAAGAACGTGATTTGTTCTTTCAGTCCCAACTCAGCAACTCGCGCATGGACGCGCTCGTCGAATTCGGGACTGATGAATTGTCCCATAATCTCCAGATGGAACGGCACGCCTTCCGCCTTAAGCTGGGCGGCCGCCTCGATCAAGACCAGCACCCCCTTCGATTCGCGCAACATGGCGACGAATAGCAAGCGGAGTGGCCGGGCCTTGCTGACCGGCAAATTGGACTTGGCCGGTGGACCCGCCGGGCAAGGATCGTCAATACCGTTGGCGATGACGTACTCTCGCCGCGCTTGCACACCGCGCGCGTCTTCCGGCGTCAGATCCGAAAGGCGAATCGCCGCGTCCGGATGAAAGTACGCGCGGCGAAAAAGCCAGCGCTGCCAGGTAGGCAAGCCAGCGTACATCTCAGTCAAGCCACTGGCGTGAAAGTGAAAAATCGTTTTCGAGAACAAAAACCGCGTCGGCAGCAGTAGGGCAAAGTCGCGGAACATCGTCACGCGATTGGGCCCGGCCGGTGGATAGTAGAGAATGTTGACGCCACCCACGATCCGCGCCCAAAGGATTCGCAACACGATCGGCGCCAGGCTGAGTACTTTGCCCCAGCGAAAACGGCCGACCTCGTTGGCGTCCCCCGAGAGCGTCATACGCAAATGTCGCAGCTCAACATCGGCGATGTTGCTTTTCAGCAATCGCTCCAGCATGATCGGCTGGCCGAGGTAGGGGGGCGGAGTTTGACCGACGACCAACACCTTAACCATGAACGTGCTCCCGCGTAATCGCCACCGTGTCACGACTATTGATCGATTCGGTCGCAGGGACGTCCCCCGCTTCGCTCGGGGAAGCAGTCGGCTGCGCAGCTTTTTGTTGTTCGGCCAAGGCCGCCTCGCCTGCCTCGGCGGCAATCTGATTGCCGATCATGCGGCGCCGCTTTGAGATCGCAAATTGCAGCGGCTTCAGACTGAACATGCTCAGCGCCGCCAACGCGTAACCTTCGGGATGGCGAGGATTGAGCCGGATCGCTTTCCAGAATAGTGGCCGTGCGATGGCGCCTCGATTGCGCATCGCCTGCTTGGCGCCGTGCGCGCAAAACACGCGTGCTTGCTCGCGCGGCGGAACTTTATCGAACTCCGGCATCTGCAGAATACGCTGCTGTACTTCCAACTCGCCGTCCAGCGTCTCCGCGATGCGCATGCTGACCGTCATTCCGGCGTGGAAGCGATAGCACATGAGCGGCTGGTCGATGTAGAAAAACTGGACGTGCGCGGCCAGTTGCCGCCAGAAGTCGTAGTCTTCGCCACACTCCATGCTCTCGTCGAAGCTAACATTCTCGAGCGCGCTGCGGCGGACCATCGAAGAAATCGTGAGGAAACAGCGACGACCCAATTCGCCCAGCACGAAACCCGTCGGGCGTAGGCCAGGCATTCGCTGACTATAGAGTCCGATCAGCGCGCCGCTGCCGTCGATTAATTGAGCGTCGCCGTAGACCACGACGACATCGGGGTGCGTCTCCAACGCATTCGCGCACAGCTCGATCGCGCGCGGCGTGAGCAGGTCGTCCGAATCCAAAAAGATCACCGCGTCGCCGGTCGCGTTGCGCAAGCCCACGTTGCGAGCGACCGAGCGACCGCTGTTGGCTTGGCGGATCACGCGGATTGCCGTGCCGAAACGGGCCAACACCGCAGCGGTGTGATCCGTGGAGCCGTCATCAATCACCAGAATCTCTTCCGGCCGGCGCGACTGCCCGAGGACGCTTTCGATCGCCGCGCCAATGAGCGTCGCGCGGTTGTACGTGGGGATGATCACGCTGACCGAAAGGCGTTTTGGGGTGCAGGCAGAAATCATGGTTTCCTCCATTGAAAATTCGGCGGATTGATTGTCCCTCTCGCCGCGTTCCGTCGCGAGCCGAGGCGCTGACAGTTTCCGTTGTTGTGATTTGATCCCGGCTAGGAAAGTGACGCGCGGTCAAACAAGTCGCCGCGCGCAATTGGGTTGTATTGCATCGTCCGCAGATTGCCGGCGAGCGGCGCTTCGGGCACGGCGCCGGCGGTGGCCGCCGCCGTCACGCCATATGCGGCGCCCAACACGGCGAACAGCAAGTCTGTGTAATAAATGTTGTAAAGGATGGTGTTATCCGTGGCGGAACTGACAAGCATCGCCCACATTCCAAGCCAGACCGCCGTGTAGGCCGTGCGGACGACGCTCCGCGATTCGACAATCCGTCGACGCAGCGTCACCAACTGGGAGATCGCCGCAATCAGGAAGAACGTCAGGCCCACCACCCCCGTCTCAAAAAAGAGCCGCAGATAGTCATTGTGGCAGTGATTGGTGTCTTCCCAGACTTCGGGGACGAAATCATACGCCGAACCGACTCCGTCCCCCAATAGCGGACGCTTCCAGGCCTCTTCCCAAATCAGCGGCCACGCCTCGAAACGGCCGGCGCCAGCATAGTCCCCCTGAAAGGCCTCGGAGAGTTTGCCGCTTCCATCCTCGAAGAATCGCTTCTGAATCACAGGCGTATAGAACAGTCCAATGCCGAGCAGCGCAAACACGCAGGCCGTGGCGATATTGGTCAATCGCCGCTGGAACAGCGGAAAAATCACGGGCGCCAGCAGTAGCGTCATGGCGGCCATGCGGCTCTGGGTTGCCACGGTCAGCGCCACGCAAGCCAGCCAACCCACTACGGGCCAGACCTTGCGGCGTGGATAACCAGCGAGGTAGACGCAGCCCACCAGAGTCATGGTGAGGGCCGCCGGCCGAACGCGAGTTTTGATGTAATCCTCGTCGAACACGCCGGAGAGAAAGACCAGCGTGAAGAGTGCTAGCATCCCAAACGTGATCGTAAACATCGATAGCAGCCGACGCAGGTCAGCGCGGGTGCGGATCACGCTGGCGGCGATCATGCCCACCAGAATGGGCATGCAAAGTTGCATTGTCTCTTGCACGTTGCGCCGGCCCAAGCCGGGACACCACAGCAGCGAGATCCAAAGCACGGCACCCCAGGCGAGCCACGGCATCCACGGCCGCAGATCACCGCGATGCGCGTCGGACGACCAAATAAACGGCAACAACAATACGCCAATCGCAAACTGCAGAACCCACAGCAATCCTGTCACGGTGAAGCCTTCGTCCGATTTAATCTCGAACGTCGACACTCCGGCGAGGACGGGCGTGGCGTACACGTACCACAGCCCCAGCTTGTGGAACACGCTCTGCTCAGGTGTCGCGGAGAATTGATTTTGCATGGTGATAGCGCCTCAGTGGTACTCAAGCCAGCTGCGGCATCGATAGATCAACTGCGCCGGCGCCCGGGCAGGCACAGAAAGCGGCGATGACCGAATCAGATCTCGCGTCTTGTGCCAGGCGCGGCGGAGTAGAGCGGTCGCTGGTTGCAAATCCACGGTTCCTTCGGCGACACTAGTTGCGCCGCTCTGGAAACGGCGTTTGAACTTTTCTGGACCTTTGCCAAGATCGATTCGCTGGATGCCAATGGAGTTTGCCGCCTGCATTGTCTCGAACCAGAGCAGCGTGCCGGGCGAGTAGTGTGCAAGCTCAACGTCGTACGACGGAAACCAGGCGTGCAACACGTTGCGCGAACGTAGCGAAATATTGATCGAAGCGATGCGATCCCCAGCATAGAGCACGGACACCATTGCCGAGAACGCGTCGCTACGAACGGTTAGCAGCTTATCGAACAACTCCAGCACCCAGCGAAACGCGAACAAGTTCGGCAATTTGGTACGACGATACTGTTGCGCCTTCCACTCGATGCATTTCGCTAGGATGGCCGGGTCGGACACGTGGGCCTCGAATCGAAGCGGGCCCACTTCTCGCGTTAGCTTGCGGCGGCGCTGGCCATATTCCGAAAGCAGACTTCGCCCGTTGTGCCGCCGAGCCATGTATACATCAAACCCGTCCGTCAAATCAATGTAGGGGGAGTCCGCCTCGCGCCATACAAACGGCGCAAAGGATTCCTGCGATGTAAGCAGGTGATCAAAGCTCCAACTCGATAGCCCACACGCCTGAACTAACTGCAGCGGATCAAACTGCAATCCTGGCATGGCGATCATGGCCTGAAAATCCGAAAGCCGACCGCCAACAGGTCTGCCACGATTCCACATTGTTCGCTGGTACGGAAGAAAGCCGACCGGTTTGTCCGCTTCGCGCATCACCGCCACTTCGACATCGTTTCGCACGGCATCCACGGCCAGAGTAAATTCAGGGCAAAAGTAGGGACTGGCCAACAGTGGGTTATCCCGCTGGAACGTCGACCACGCGCCGAGGTCATCGGTCGTCAGTTGGCTCGGTGATAGCGCACAAATGTCCATGGTGCTAAACGCTCGGCGTCATGAGATCGCCACCGGGAACCGCAACGCAGGAGTTCAATGCCTGGTGCAACATCACTGCTCGCAAAGTCGTGCCGACAGCGGCCCCGGTTAGCGAAGCCAAGGCAGCGCCCAACGCTCCATAGGGCACTACCAACAGTGCGGCTGCGAGCATCGTGACGCCAAACACGCAGACGTCCATCGCAAAGTTGATCCGCTGTTTGCCCAACACCCAAAGGCCTGTCACGGCGATCATCCCCAGGCTACCAATCAGCACGTTGGCTGCCAGCGTCGCCATCAGCGGACCGCAGCCGCGAAACTCTTCTTTTTTGAAGACCAAAAGCGCGAGCCGATCGCCGGTCAGCAAGATGGCTAACAGGAACGTGCCAATCAACAGCAGAAGGAGCATCGCCGCAGCGACCAGCACGCGACGAAGGCCTGCGGCGCCGCCATCGGCAAACGACGCTGCCCCCTTGGGCGTAAGAAAGTTGTTGGCGCCGAGAACTAGCACGTTGGTCATGCCCACCAGCGTGGACACCGCTCCGAACAAACCAGCAGCGGCTGGACTAACAAGCGAGGCGACAATCCATGGCATGACAAATGGAATCGTACTGCCGACCACGTAGCTATAGAGCGACCAACTGGCAAAGTGCCAGCTGTGCGTCCAGTCTGACCAGATTCGGCCCGGCACAATCCGCGCCGCTTGCGGCCGGAAGATCCACCAACCGACGCTAGCCACGGCGCATGCCGCGCCCATCACGCCAAAAATTCCCAGGATCGACATCCGGCCCATGCTGACCAACAGCAATAAGCCCGAAAGTTGGACGGCGGAAACCGTCACGTCGACGGCGATCGCCACGTTCAACTTCAACCGCGCAAATGCAAAACGCCGAATCGCCTCGCGTAGCAGCAAGAGCGGCAACACAAATAGCAGTATTTTCAAGCCAGGCAAAAAGCTCGCGCCGCCGAGAAGTTGCGTCACCGTTGCGCCAATCGCCAACAGCACGACATACAAAGACGCCAGGAACAGGTAATGAACCCACGCGCTCCCGGTAAACTCCTCCAAGTCACGCCCGCGCCGGGTGTTGGAGAAGATGGCAAAGGGAGAAGATATCAGTGAGTCCTGGATACCAATGGCAATGAACGCGATCGTCAGTGTCAGGTAGTACAGTCCAAGATCGTCCGCGGTACAAACGCGGCCAATGATCACAGCCGAAAGAAAACTCGTTCCGCTAAAGACCGCCTGGTCGCCAATCGATAACACGGCTTTGATCAAGTCAGACCGGCGTTTAAAAGGATTATGCGATCGCTCCTGCCATCCGGCGGCCACCGGCGCAGACTCATCCGTGCGATCGGCGACCTCAATCGCCTCACTCGGACTTTGTCCGTTGACCAGTTCGGCCTGTATCGTGCTTTGACATCCCATATCTGGTAGCGACCATCGAAGTATTGCGACCCCCAACACGGGGACAGGAAAATGTCGTGTCTAATCTCGAGCGACTAGCTCGCCGAACTCCGCCGGCGCGTTGGACGGATCGCACGAATCGATAGGCAACTCCGTCACGGTCGGATTCCGTGGAGGATTGCGATTGGCGGCCTGCCGCTGTGCTGGGCGCATCAGGCGGGTAAGCGTCGTATACCAGCCAGAGAGCTTGCCGGCCAAAGTAGCGGCGGTATCATGCGATTCGACACTGAACCGGCCCCAGCAGAGCGGGTCGCTGCTGAGCGAAATCAAATCGGGTTGAGTCGACAACGCACAGACGACGCCAGCCTCGCGCGACACAGCAACCAGTGCAGGACTCGTAATCCCATGCGGGAAAGCCAGCGTTGGCTTTAGGACGCCGAACTGACCCTGCAATAGTGAAACACTCTCGGCCAGGTCCTGCAGGAACTCTGCAGGCTGATTCAATAGCTTGCGATGCGTATGCGTGTGCGATCCCAGTTCGATCAGGCCACTTTCCAACAGCCGACCACACTCCCGTGTCGTTAGCGGACGCCAACTATTCGGCGGCGCAAGTTGAGAACCAGCGGCCCGCCAATCGTCGAAAGGAAATGGACTGCGCGAATCCAGAAAGGACGTCGCCAAGAAAACGGTCGCGGGGACATTCAAAGATTCTAGCACCGGCAGCGCGTTCAACAGGTTGTTCGCATAGCCATCATCAAACGTCACGACAAATACGCCTGGCGGCAGCGGTCTCGATTCGCGACGAGCCTCTAGCACGGCCGACAGGGACCAGGGCTTGAAGCCGCGCTCGATCAATCCTGCAAGTTGGCTGCGCATTGCTTCTGGCGTTGTATTCCACGTGGGCGCAGGAATGCCGGGCGTCCGATCCGCAATGCGATGATATGTCAGAATTCCAAAATCGTTCGCAGTCCTTGGACCGCAGACGGCTCGTAATCCACTGGCAGCGCGCGCGATACTCCAAATGGCGGCCTCGCGGAGCGCGGCCTTGGCGGTCGGACGCGGCTGACGCAGGACCGGAGCAAGCTCGGCCGAAACTGGCTCAGCCGGTGCATCATCCAGCACGTTGCGATAAATCCCAGCCATCTGCGCGCCCAAGTTGGGCCACAAGTAATCGCGAGCGCGCTCGAGCGCCGCATCGCCCAGTCGGCCGCGCAGCGGTTCGTCGTTGGCCAATCGCGAGATCGCGGCCGCCAGGTCGGTGATAACTTGTCGCGGCGTGTTGACGGCGATCTTGATGCCGCATTGATTTGTGACTACGTCGCGGACGCCCTGGTGATCGAGGCAGACGACCGGCACGCCGGCTCCCAGTGCTTCGAGCACGACAGTGCCGGAATTGTCTCGCAAGCTAGTGAAGGCGAAAACGTCTGCCCAATCGTACTGCTTACGCGCCTCGACGTGCGAAAGCCAGCCAGACCATTCGACGCGGTCGGCAATCCCTAAACGGGCGGCAAGTTGCTTCCAACGAGCTTCGAGCGGTCCACCACCGACTACCCGAAGTTGATAGGACAAATCTCTCGGCAGGCGAGCGAGCGCCTTAAGTAGGAGCGACAGCGCCTTCCGCGGCGTAAATTGGCCAGACCAAAGAATGCGGAGTGGGCGCTCGACCGGACGACTGGCGCGCGACGTCAGGCTTACGGAGGAAATGCCAACATCGAGCATTCTCACTGGCTGCACGTGGTGCGTTTTTCGGAACTGCTCGCAACTGGTAGAATTGGCCGCCAGCATCGTGCTAGCGCGACGCGCGGCCTCCGCCACGCGACGGCTGTAACGAAGTTGAATTGCATTGGCGACGCCGCGCAGCCCTTCGCTGAGCGCTCCACGCCAACCGGCTTCGCCCAAGAATCGCCAGGGATAATTGTGCGTGCCGCCGATGGGCCCCCAGATAAACGGCGCGTCCAACTGCCAGGTAAAACCAGGCTCGCGGAAGCCGGTGTTGGTCACCTGGTGGATCATGTCGAAGCGCTGCTCCGCATGCAGTTCTTTGGCCAGATCGAACGCGCTCTGTTGCCAGCCGCGATACGCCAACCACAGTTTCCCGCCGACATGCGTCGGGTATTTAGTGAATGCGTCGCACGCAAGAAACTCGAATCGCAGCCCGAGGATCGGCGGATTAGCGGCCAACCAGGCGCGGATCTCAGTCTCTTGCTGATTGCCGCCGGTGATCACCGTGGTGTCGTAATGCTTCGCGGCTTCGAGCGCGCGGTTCCAGCCATTGGCCCATTCGGAGCCATGATTGGGACTGCACTCGAAGGCAATCAGCAGCACGCGTTGGCGCGACGCTACATTGAGGTCGATCATCGTTAGCTCCCGGCCCGTCGAACGAATGCAAGACTCAGCACGCGCCCCGACGAAGCACGACTGCTGGCAAAGTTTGTGCGATCAGCGTGGCGTCCATGACCAAGGAACGCGAGCGGATATAACGCACGTCCATACGGACCCATTCGTCAAACGTGACTTTCGAGCGTCCACGAACCTGCCAGATGCAAGTCAAACCTGGCGTCACGTCCAAACGACGTTGCTGCCACGGCGTGCAGCGCTCGGACTCGTTACAGGGAAGCGGCCGTGGACCGACAAGGGACATATCCCCTAGCAATATGTTGAACAACTGCGGTAACTCGTCGATGCTGGTCACCCGCAAAAGATGGCCGATGGGCGTTACGCGCGGATCGTTCTTCAGCTTAAACGCTGGACCATCTTGTTCGCTGATCGATCGCAGCGCCGCCTTCTTAGCTTCGGCGTCAACACACATGCTGCGAAACTTGTAAATCGTAAAGGGCTTGCCACCCAAACCATGACGACGCTGTGCAAAGAACACCGGCCCTGGCGAAGACAACTTCACAGCCAGCGCCGCAAGCAACAGCACGGGCGACAACACGATCAACGCCGAAGCGGAGCCGACCACGTCGATCACTCGTTTCCAAAGCGGCATGGGTTGCACGAACAGCAATTGCATCGCTTCGCCGGCGCGTGGGTCATTTTCTCCAACGTTGGCAGAGGCCAGTTGGGCCCCCACGAGTTCTCCTTCCGCTGTGTGTTGCGGTTCGGCGATCTCTCGTTGCTCGCCCGGTTCGCGCGCGGCCGGATCATGATTCGCCGGATGGACGTAGACATTGCATTGCGGGCGAGAAGACGAGGCCGGCAACATATCGCAAACGTCGTCCGCAACTTTCCACGCCCCGATGACCGAAGTCTCAGGCAGGACGGCGCCGACGCAATTGGGGCCGAGCAAGCCGGCGTCATCGGTGACGCGCAGTCGCACCTTGAGGACCTGGCCCAGGCAAACGAGCAGCGCGGCATCGACCGGTTCGTCGAGCGTGAATGTCAACAAGGCGAACATCGAATTGCCGCGATCGGAGCGCATCCGCTCACGATCGATGATGCCGCGCATTCGCTCTACGCTATGTAATGACTCAACGGCTGGCTCGCTATTTGGTCCGCGGACCAGGGAGCGCGCAAGTTGAAATATGCGGTTCATCTTCTTGCTGTTCCGGCAAGTTTCTTTTAGTTAACGCCGAAGAGATCGATCGCGCGGCGGGTTGAATCATTCGCGCTTGCAGGGCAGTCTTCTCTGCCCTTTATCCATCCTGCATCCGTACTACAGCCGCGAGTACAACCAGCCAGGAATGTGCTGGGTACGTTTGTTCATGATCACGCCTAACATGTTGGCTTGGGCTTGATCCAAATTCTGTCGTGCGCGGCGGGCCGCCTCGGTGTGCGTACCCTCGGCTTCGATCACCAGCAGCACGCCGCTGACCAAGCCGGCCATCGCCAACGTCAGACTGGACTCAGTCGCCGGCGGAAGATCCACAACGATCAGTCCAAAGTCCTGATCCAGATCCGCCAACAGAGCGCTGACCTTGCCTCGATCAATCGGCGGCTGCAATTGATCCGCGTCTCGGCCCCACTGCAAAGACAGATTCTGATAGCGCGATGCCTGGACGCCGCTATGACAGGACACAGTCAGACCATCGCCCGCATCCGTTTGCGCGGTCTCGGGCGTGTTTTGCAATCCCAACTGACGCCAGACGCGAAGGGTGCTCGCATGCCGAGCGTCGGTCGTATTCATATCGAGCAAGAGAACCGGGCGAGACGCAATGCCCGCGGCCGTTGCCGCCAGTTGGGCCGCGACGGTGCTCGCCCCTTCGCCACTTGCGCAGCTGGTGACACCGATTGTCTTGAGCACCGCGCCGGTCGAAGTGGTCGACGACAGCAACCGGTGCACCAACGCCTGGTAGTATTCGATGACCGGCGCTGGCTGCTGATGACTCAGTTGCGAGGGCTCGACGCATTCTGTGATTGTGATCATGGCGATACTCTTCAATTGTGAAGGTACTGGGGCCGCGAAATCCTGGGCACGGACAACAGCACGGGCAATCCTAGCTCGCGTTCGACCTCTTCCGGCGTTTTGACGGAACGGTCGCAATACTCCGTGGCAAAGGCCAGCATCACCGCCCCTAGCGTGGCAAAAATGAGTCCACCCCCCAGCATCAGGCCCTTGCGAGGGCTGGTTGGCTTGGCGATGAACGTAGCGGTTTGCACGACGTTGACGTTCGAGATTCGGTCGGATTCGAGCGCCTCATCGATGCGTGCCTGCTCCCGATTATTGGTGTATTCACGATAACTGGCTTCAAGCATTTCCGTGCGACGCACCAGTGTGTTGATACGCTCCTGGCTGTCGTTCAAGACATTCAACTTAGTGCGAACCGCGGTGAGTTGTGTGTCAAGGGAACTCGCCTCGGCCTGTTGCGAAGCCAGTAGCGCCTCTTCCACCAGCAAGTCCCGCTGCGTCTCTTGATAGACCGGGTTGAGCTTGCGCGTGGTCTGCACGCGGCGATCTTCTTGCTTGTCCAAAATAGCCTGTGTCTCGGCCACTTGACGACGCAGAGCCTTGACCCGCGGATGCTCATCCGTGTGACGGGCGCTAGCGTCGTTCTCTTCGATTTGCAGCTTGTAGAGTTCGTTCCGCATGGCGTCGCCAGCCACATTCGGCAAACCTGACACCTCTTCGGATTCCAATTCCTTGGGCAACTGGCTGAGCATTTCCTTCAGAGATTTGACCTTGGCGGAGGAGGCGGCCAGCGCTCGGGTGCTATCGAGCTTGGCTCCCTCCAAGCCGTTGATCTGAGTCTGGATATTTTCTCGCTGACCATCAACGGATAGCAACCCTGTCTTGTTCTTGGCGGCGCGAAGTTCCTCATTGGTTTCGTCCAATTGTTTCTTCAGCACGTCACTCTGTTCTACGAAGAATTCGTGCGAGCCCGACGTGCGATTGGCCTTGGCGTGCCGCAGCAGGTAGGCGTCGACAAACGTGTCCACAATCTGCTGCGCCAGCCGCGGGTCGCGCGCTTTACATTTGACGATGATCACGTTGGACTTGCGGGGCGAAGTGCAGGTCAACGTCTTTCCGAGCTTGGTGACCGCGCGTTCCTCCGGGCTTTGGTCGCCGGATTGGCTAATCCATTCCATGGCGAGCGAGACTGGCGTCATTAGCAGGTCAAACACGCCCGCCGCGCCACTTGAGGATTCTCGCAACACAACATTCGATCCGAGCTTCTCAACCACGTCTTGAAGCAGGATCCGACTGCGCAAAATCTCTAACTCCGAATTGATTTCGCTCTCACGCGACCCCTCGACCGGGACGGTCTGACTCGTGGTTGCCGTGGGGTCAAGGCTGACACTTTCTTTGCCGAGGCGGACAAAGAGGCGAGATTCCGAGACATACGTCTTGGGAATAATCACCATCGCGGCGGAGACCAACCCCATGGTGATGGCAAAGAACCACAGCATCAACCGTTTGTGGCGGAAGAGGACGCGGGTTAGATCGCGCGCAGTCGATCGTTTGGCAGCTCGTGGGACCATCGTGGCGCCTCTCCTGTTTCCGTTATCCCTTTCCACACAAACCCCCACAGAAATTAGACCCTGCTCTCCAACAGCGGCTAGGGCCGATGTGTGGGAGCTTCGGGGACACTCTTAGGAACTGCCTTCACTCATGTGATGGCGCACTATCAGTTCGATTAATCTCACAGCGCAAGCGTCGATTCTCTGCCGCCCCTCGGATTTCGAGGCAACTGAGAATCGTTTCAAACCTCAGTCGTGGACTAACTCCATTACAACGGTAGCTTGGATTTTTTGCGGTCGTCTGAATCGAGGGCAGCCGGCCGGAGCCAGGCTTGCCGTCGTTGGGCATGCAGACGCGCATTCTATGGGGGGACTGTGGTCAGGCGGGGTGAGTATCGGGGCAGCTATGGGGACAAACCCTATAACCGGCGCCCGATCCTTTTTTTGGGCAATGCAAAGCGGGGATTTTAATCACGGATCGAGCGAAAGTGGCAGCAAAGCGGCCTGCGCCTCCGGGACAGGCTCCCAGCGAATTCCTTCGCCGGTGCCATCTCCCATGAAGCGCAACAGGTTCTCCTTTTGGTTTCGATTCAACGCTTTAATCGTGTCGTGCAGGCGGCGACGGGGGTCCAGATTTGCAGTGGGAGCCAATGGATCGTCCATCCGCGCTGGCCAACCCTCTTCCTCAAATGCCATCAACACGGCCTCTTGATTGGGAGAGGGGAGCTTGAATTCTTTGACGATCCGGCCGTCAAAGCGAATCTGTCGACGGTCGCCATCCCACTTAGGGCGACCGCCTCGACCGGCAATGCCCGGCGCGCGGCCGATTGCCAATCTCGACCTGCTGACTGATGAACGTGCGCTCTCTGCGCAAACGTCTCGCGCCAGGTCCAGCCCGTCGGACGTGAGCACAACACAGGTCTCAGCCGTGAACTGCGTTAGTCCAACGCGACGAAAGTGACGTCGCAGGTCTTCTGACTTCGTGATTTCGGAGGCGTGTTCCACATAGCCTTTGCAAGCGAGCCAGCGCAGATCACTGGTCGTCAGTCGCTCAGCGCGGAGAGCGGGGAGTTCCACGGCAAAGGACCAGACATCCTGGCTAAGTTCGTCTGCATATTCGTATGCTTGAAGCAGCAACCACAAAGCGTCGCGCAAATGAATGCGGACGTCGGATCGATCGCGTTGACGAGTCTGGCGGCCGTCTGCCTGCGGCGATACTTCACTGAGTGCCATAGTCTATCCGTCCGAGATGCTTCTTCGCGCGGCGTCGCGCTATCCAGCGCAACTGAGTCCTCCCGCGTCGATCGAAATCCTTCGGCAGATTCCTGGCGAGACGATCTGTTGAGATCGTTGCGATTTTTACGTCGCGGGGTGGGACCGCTGGTCCGCTGACATATTAGTCAGCGGAAATGCCGTGTCGAGAGGCGAAGCAAACTTCTTATCAAACGCAAATATTTGCGTTTTTTAGTCGGCGCGATGAGAAAGGTGACGCCAAGCGGGCGCATGTCTACCCGCAGTCGAGACTTCGCGCCGGACGCAACGCTGCGCGTGGACAACAATTCCAGCGTCGACATCTTCTCGCGCTAAATGAAATCGAGCAGTGGCGTATTCGGAGCCACCCGATTAGAAAGCCCTAACCGCCGGATGTGGGGGCTACGGGCGTGGATCAAGGATCGTTGATCAAGCCTGCGCTCATACCGCTGAAGAGCGTAAAGTTGAACGGAATCACGCCGTACAAGCCGCGAGTAAAGATCAAGCTAATGGCGTCGTCAACGACCAGGATTGCCCGCTTGGGCACCACTACAACGTCTGAATCTCGCAGCCAAATTTCGTCGGCCGGACATGGCTTATGTCCGTAGAGCGCCTTGAAGATCTGCAACTGCGTGGCCATCAACTGCCAGCAATCATCGCGGCGAAATACAACGACGTGGTTTAGATTTCCGCCGACGTTCCAACCACCGGCCATGGCGATGGCTTGCATTAAAGTCGTCGGGCCAGTCAGCTCATAGCGTCCGGGAGCTTTCACTTCGCCGACAACAAAAATATAGCGCGGCGCGCGATCGACCAAAATGGGCGTGACTTCAAAACCTTCGACGAGCTGCGTGTAACGGACGTCGATCTCGCGCTTCAATTCGTCCAACGTCAGCCCTTGGGCGGGAATCGAGCCCAGTCCCGGCAGTTGAATGGTTCCTTCGGGCGTAACCTTGGCCTCGCGCTGCTGACCGCCGACGCCGGCGCGGGCGTCAATGGTCGCGCGCAGTTCTTCGAGCTTGGAATTCAGCCTGGTGGGGGTGACAGTGATATTCGGATCGCGAATGTATTTCTTGTAGCGTTCTTCCAAGTCACCACGGACATCTTCCACCGTGCGCCCGGCAACGCGGACCTGGCCAAGCAATCGCAATGTCACAGTGCCATCAGGCTGAATCGCCACGCTGCGCTGCACGTCTTCGCTGGTGAGAGACTCGACAGTGATTTCATCACCGACAGTCAAACGATACGGAAGCGCGCTCGGGATCGTTGTCAATCGAAACACCAGCGCCAATTTATCGTTCACTCGCAGACGGTACTCGGGCACGTGGCGAGCGCGGGCCGGACCGATGTACTCGCCTTGCGCGAAGACCTGCCAGGGAATGGGCCGCACCGCGCCCCAACCTAGCTCGCTGCAATTGCCACCCTGCTTGCAATCGACGCCGCAGCGCCACGGCGACTGGGGAGGGCAGTCTCCTTCGACCATGCCAGGACCGATCGGCAGATTATAAAACCTCGCCGAAGCGTCACCCTCGTATACCGGGCCAGTCAGCGCGTCGGCAGGTGGAATCGGCAACGGCGTGGCATAGGGCTTCTCGGGGACATAACCGTCGGGTGGAATTGTGGGCTGCGACGGAGCTGGCGTTGGGGCTGGCACTGGCGTTGGAGCCGGCGGAGCCGCCACAATCGGCTGCGTGTTGCGGCGGGCAAGTAAGATGCCGTTCGGTCCAGGGCCAGCTGGATCCATGGCGGGCTGCTGGCCGTGCGTGTACTGACCGCATGTCGCCAGCAGCGCGATTAATATCCCCACCACGCTTGTCCGCGTCATGCGAGACCGAACCAGACCGGCATGCTCTTGAGATTGCACGATCGACTCCTTTCGCGCCGCGTAAAACGTGGCGAGACCGCTTGTACGCGCAGGCAATACCCGCGACTGTATTGATTCTGTTCTTATCGACGCGCTGACTTAGCGCACCTGCGTGGCTTCCGGCTTCGACGGACCGACCACGCGCGCCATGCCGGCGGATACCTTGTCGCCGATCCAGCCAAATTGGCTTTTTGATTCTGGTGTTCCCGGCGCCCCGCCGGCCGTTTTTCCATCCGACTTATCGCGTGCGACCGCGTCATCCGCCATGCCAGATCCAGACTGTTTTATGAACGTCTCGTTGTCCACAAACTTCAGTGGAGGGCGATCGGCGTTCGTCTCGCGACCAGGCCGCGTGCCGGATGCAAGTGCTAACTGGTGTTGGGCCCGCGCGTGTTCGGCGGCGCGTGGGTCACCGAGTCGCTCGTAGACCGAGGCCAGGTTCTGCCAGTTCTCTGGACGGGGGGCGATCTGTACGCTGCGCCGCAGCGCCACTTCAGCCTCGCGCAGTTGGCCATACCTGGCGAGCATTACACCCAGTTCATTGGCAGCCAGATAATTCTGCGGGTCGACGCCGATCGTCGCCTGGTAAAGCGCCATCGCTTTCGGTCCGGCCGTCATCTTCTTAACGCCATGCTCCGCCGCTAGTGCCGTCTGCAATCTGCCAAGTCCATACAGCGCCATCGCCGCAGAAGGATCGCTACCAGCGGCCAGCATGAGCTGCTGCTGGGCGTAGGCGTAGTAACGCTGCATCGCCACCAGCGGCGGCAATTCGTCCGCGTTTGACTTGCAAACCGGCGTCTTGTGGGAAGCCAAGATCTCGTCCAACCCGCCGATGGGCTGTCCGCCGCGCGGGACAAAATCGTCCGCTTCACGCAGCGCAGTTAATCCAGCCGCTACCGCGCGGCTATGAAATTGCGTGCGATAGTGGGCGTCGAGTGCCTGCGCGACTAGCAACAACGACTGCGAAAACTCGACCTCGGCCGAATAGAGCGCGCCGCGCTCCGCCAGATCGAATCCATAGTCAATGTGCTCCTGCGCTCGCTTCGAGATAATCGCCATGTGACGAGTCGCCTCGGCCGGCGAGATGTACGCCATCGATTTTGGCGGCGGGGGGAGTCCGGTTTGCGATGCAGCGGCGTCCCTCGGCGGTGGCGCGCGGCGAGGTTGCGATTGCACGCGTCCGGCGCCTAGTGGAACAACAGGAGGACGCGTCCCAGGTGGCGGGCCGTCGTCGTTCGGATTTTTGGCCGCAGGGGGCCGATCCAGCATGCGATCCAACAATCCAACCGACGATTCCTCGATGGTCTTAGCACGCGGCTCCACCGGAATCGCGTGTTGCACGCCACCGGGCAGTTGCAATGTCGCCGGCGCGCTGGGCGTGGCGGCAATGGGGGTCGGATTTGGACGGGCAACGGACGCTGTTGGCATCGGCGTGGCCGCACCAGGAGGCGCTGCGGGCTGTGTCGGAGAGTACGACCGAGCTGGTGCGTCTGCGACGAATACTTCAGTCACCTTCGATGGTTGGGGTGCTGGCGGCGACGGAACGGTAGCACGAACTTCGCTGCCTGGAATACTCATCCGTGCGGCGGGAGGGGCAGCAACGGTATCAGATGCGGTTGGTTTCGTCCCAGTTACTGGCGGCGCTGGCTCGGCAGCGCGATCCGTGAGGGCCGAAATCTGAAGCGATCCTCGTTGGTTCTCCTCGAGCGCACGACCAGGCAAACGCAATGTCGCGACGGGCGCAGCCGAAGCTTGTGCCGCTGCCGCTAGTTCCGATTCCGGCCGATCGGGGGTGCGTCGCACGACGGGCGCGGTCGGCCGAACGTCGCCACTTCTGGCGGCGCTGGGCGCGGACGCGGCCTGCGACAACGTATCCACCGCGCGAGCGTTCGGCTGGGGGCCCAGCGGTTGCGCGCCGACGGGGGACATCTCGCGGAAGTTTACGCCCCCTGGCTCGCGCGGACCTTCTTGCAGCCAGACGGTCACGCCACTTTTTTGCGGCAGGCTGACGCCGGTGTTGGTCGTCGGTCCCAGTGGATCAATTCGCGTGGCCATCCGCGCCACGGGTTGCGGATCGCCAAGAGCGGCGCATTGCTGAGCCAAGTCGAACTCTCGCGCAACCGGCGCCGTTTCGGACGTCGCAACGCGTAGGACTTTGGCGTTGGAGGCGTCTGCGCGGGCACCCGCCGGATGGGACGCAATCCATGCCCCGGAGCCACCCAGCGCGCAGGCCAGCCCGCTAAGACAGACCGCCCACAGGGCAATCCGCCATCGCTCTGTCGCGCTGAGCCAACGGAAAAGCCAACTCATACACACTGCTCGCTAGCAAAGGAAAGTCTGGCACGGAACGCATTGTCCTTACATAGCAATCGTCGCTGCCAATCGGACCCATGAGGACTACGCTTACAAACGTAACAACACGCGTCCGCCAGACGGCGTCACAGGCGGAATGACCTGTAAGACCGGCAAAGACATCCGGGCCGCGACACCGCAGGGTCTCGCTACTCGCGCAAGTTTGCCAACTCTTACTTAGCGAATCAGCCCGCAAAGTCCCCGCCACCCCCTACAATGTCAGTGGCGAACTGGCTGAACCGCGGGCGAGTCAAACGCTGCGCGATTGTCGCCGACGGCCGTGACGCCACGCTCGCAGGCGCCGCGGTGCTATATTGCCAGGGGTTTCCGCGTTAAGTTCGACTTCGAATGGCCGTTGACTTTCATGCATGGGCGGGGCAAGTCGGGCGGCTAGACTGCGCGCTTGCAGATCTGGCCCCAGTGGCCGAAGTTTTGGGCGTTCCCCCGCCCCTGGGCGAGGAGTGGCACGAGCTACTCACGCACAAGTTGGCCCCGCAAGTCGCCTCGCGCCCGGCGCTGGTAGTTGCCGTGGTGGGGGGGACCAACATCGGCAAGTCGGCCATCTTCAATCAACTGGCCGGAGAAAACGCCAGCGCCGTCAATCCGCTTGCCGCCGGCACGCGTCACCCAGTCTGCCTGGCGCCAACGGGCTTTGACGACGAGGCGACGCTCGCCCGCATCTTTAACGGATTTACGCTCCGCCGCTGGAGTTCCGCCCAAGATCCGCTCGACACGTCCGATGAGCATTTCTTGTTTTGGCGGAAGGGAGACGCAGTGCCCGAGCGACTGCTGCTGCTCGACACGCCCGACATTGATTCGGACGCCCCGGTGAACTGGCAACGGGCCGACACGATTCGTCAATCGGCTGATGTGCTGATCGCCGTGCTGACGCAGCAAAAATACAACGACGCCGCGGTCAAGCAGTTCTTTCGCAAAGCGGCCGCCGCGGACAAACCGATCATTGTCGTCTTCAATCAGTGCGACCTGGCACGCGATCGAGACTTTTGGCCGCTCTGGCTCAAGACGTTTTGCGATGAAACGGGCGCGCATCCGGAGTTGGTTTACGTCGTCCCCTACGACCGCGGCGGCGCCAACTCGCTGGGACTCTCGTTTCATTCCGTTGGTCCGCTGGGCACTTTGCCTCCGGCCGAAGAGAGCTCGCTCCGCGACGATCTGGCACAGCTCCATTTCGATGAAATCAAAATCCGTACGTTGCGCGGCGCCCTGGCGCGGGTGCTGGATCGCGAGCAAGGCGCTCCAGCGTACATGGAGCGAATCCGCGCGCGCTCGGCCGAGTTCACTTCAGCGACCGAGGCCCTCTCGACCGCTGAAATGGCCCGCGTGCAGTGGCCTGTCGTGCCGCCGCAGGTGCTGGTAGACGAAATCACCGAATGGTGGGATCTGCGCCGCAGCGGCTGGTCCCGCAAGGTGCATGGGACATACCGCGTTGTAGGTCGCGCGGCCACGTGGCCAGTTCGCGCGGCGTGGCGCGCGGCGAACGGTCCGCCGACGGACCCGCTGGCCACGTTCCGCTCGCGCGAACGCGCGGCCATTGTCGAGGCGGTGCAAAAACTGCTCGACGAACTCGACCGCCTGCGCAGAGTGGGCAACGAAATGCTACGACCCCGCCTGGAAGCGGTGCTCGGCGGTGAATCTCGCGCGACACTGCTGACGAGAATTCAAGCGGCCCACGCGGAGCTGCCGGCGCTGAATGACGATTATCGCAATACGCTGCGCGCGGAGCTCGATACCTGGGGACGCGACAACCCACGCGCGATTTCGTTTCTGCGTTCGCTCGATCACGCCGCGGCAATCGCGCGTCCGGCCATCACCGTGGGCTTGCTCGTCACTGGCACGTTTATCGGCAGCGACCTGGTCGGCCAGACGGTCGTGCAAATCGCCAGCCACGGAGCCAGCAATCTGGCCGCCGAGGCAGCCATCGCCGGCAGCTTTACTGTCGGAGGCGAGGCCGTGGTCAGCGCCACGAGCGAAGGCGTGGGCCAGGCGGCCGCGCGACTTTTCCGCAGTCTGCAAGCGCGCTACGCCGAATCGCGCGCTGCATGGTTGTCTGAATGGCTGGAGCGCGAGCTGGTAGGCAACCTGCTCAAAGATCTGCGCCGCGGCTCCGAAGCCTCGCACTCAACCGCCTATCTGGAAACGATGGCGGCGATTGCGTCACTTCGCGATATGGGCGCTTGAGCATCCCCCATTCGCATCGCGATAACACCTGAGGCCATCGCGCCGAATGCTAGATTTCGCTCAATTACCCCTCGTAGTATCCCGCTGGCCGCCCGTGCGGTCCGTTGTGCCCGGGGGGGCTGTCTCATAAACTTGTGTCAGGCGCTTTTTGCTCCTCTCGCCCCGCAATTTTTTTCAGTCAGGCCCCCTGCGCCATGTCGTCCGAGATGCAAGTTCAGCCCGGCCTGGCCGCGGCCCAAGTGATTTTGAAGCCCAAGAAGGCGCGCCCCTTTTATGGTCGGCACCCATGGGTGCTCGATTCCGCCGTCGACCGCGTGCAGGGAACGCCCGTCGAAGGGGCCATCGTCGATCTGATGAGCCACAACGGCAAGTTCGTCGGCCGTGGGCTCTTCAACCCACACAGCCGGATTCGAGTCCGTCTCTACACCTGGGAAGCGGGCCAGCCGCTGGACACTCCGTTTTGGACGGAACGCATCCAACGGGCCGTTCAGCTTCGACAAAAAATCAACTACGACAAACCGGGTGGCGCGGCGCGGTTGATCTATAGCGAGGCCGACGGACTCAGCGGCCTGGTTGTCGATCGCTATGGTCACTACCTGGTCGTGCAACTTACGGCGCTCGCCATGCAATCCCGCGTGGCGGAACTGCTGCCAATCTTGGCCGAGGCCAGCGGCGCCCGAGGGATCCTCGTGCGAGCAGACCGCGCGATGGCCAAGCTTGAGGGCATGACCGCTGAAACAGAATCTTCCTGGGGGGAGTTGCCCAGCGGGCCCGTCTTCATCGAAGAGCATGGGCTACGCTACGGCGTGGAACTGGCCGTCGGTCAGAAGACGGGCTTCTATCTCGATCAACGTGAGAATCGCCGCGCCGTGGCCAACTACGTTCGCGGTGGCCGCGTGCTCGACATGTTTTGCTACACCGGCGGATTCAGTCTGACCGCAGGCAAGGTGGGTGGCGCGAGCGAAGTGCTGGGCGTGGACACCAGTCAAAAGGCGATCGCCGTTGCCCGCGCTGGCGCGGAGATGAACTCGGTCACCAACGCGCAGTTCGAAGTCGGAGATGGGTTCGAGGCGCTCGACGCTCTGGTCTCCCAGCGAGAAAAGTTCGATACGGTAATCCTGGACCCTCCCAAGTTCACCCGCACTCGACGGTCGTTGGACGAAGCGCTGCGGGCGTATCACCGCATCAATCGCCAGGCAGTGACGCTGATTCCGCCGGGCGGAACGCTAGTCACCTGCAGTTGCTCAGGCAGCGTGACGCGCGAGGACTTTTTGCACATGCTCTCGGGCGTGGCCCAACAAACCGGCCGAGAAATTCAGGTGCTAGAGCAGCGCGGCGCCGCGCCGGATCACCCGGTGAGCGCCACTTGCTTGGAGAGTGAATACCTGAAGTGCTTTATCTGCCGCGTGATCTAGCAACCACTTCAGCGCACCGCCAAGCTCCGCGCGGCGTTTACTTTTCGGCTGCTAGTTTCTTCAACTCTTCGATCACTTTTTCATCGTGGCCGTCGACGGATACTTTTTTCCAGATCTTGCGGATCTTGCCTTCGGCGTCGATCAAGTAGGTGGAGCGCTGCACGCCCATCGACTTTTTGCCGTACATGTTCTTCTCGCGCCAGGCTCCATAGGCTTCGACCACCTTGCGGTCGACATCGGCTAGTAGCGGAAAGTTGAGCTGGAACTTGTCGCGAAATTTCTGATGGCTGGCGACGTCATCGGTGCTGACCCCCAGCACGTGGGCGCCTAGCTTTTTCAAATCGCGCTGCCGGTCCCGAAACGCACACGCCTCCTTGGTGCAACCCGGCGTATCGTCGCGAGGGTAGAAATACAGCACCACGGGCTGGCCGCGGAGGTCCTTGAGCTTGACCTTCTTGCCATCGTCGGCGGCCAGGGTGAAATCCGGCGCCGCCTTGCCTTCTTCGAGCCAATCTCCCATCGAAATTCCTTTACAAGAGAAGCGTCTAACTGGAGAAGCCGCTGTTATCCACTGCGGCGGACGGCTGGGCAAGGCCTGAGCGACGGCGCGGAAAAATGGGTTGAATTCACGGCTCCGGCAGGCTGCGACCGTCCACATTTGAGGTAAACTCTTGCTGGCGTCTGACAGTTTTGTTGCCCCGATCGCGCGAGGAGCCAACCCCCATGGCGCAGAAGAAGTCGAAGGTCAAAGCCGCTTCGGCGGAAAAAAAACCCACCGCAGCCAAAACTTCCGCGGCCAAATCTGCGCCGGCGAAATCGGGCGCTGGGAAGGCAGCCCCAGTAAAGTCCGCCGCTGCGAAACCAACTCCAGCAAAGAGCGCCGGAGCAAAAGCCGCGTCTGGCAAGACGCCCGTGGCGAAGTCCACGTCATCCAAGCCAATTGCGCTACAGTCCGTATCGCGCAAATCCGGGGGTTCGAAAGCAAAGTCCCAAGCAAAGAGCCCCGTGCTGAATGGTCTCGCCCCGGCAGTCGAACCGGCGTTTGCGGCACAGTCTGCCAGCTTCTATTTCGTCGTGGGGCCGCAAGACGCAAGTATCTCGGATCAGAAGCCCACCGATGTTGCCGCGATTCATGCAAGCGATAGCTTCGAAGAGATCAGAGACAAGGCGGTCGATCATTTGATCGCGCTAGTCGACCTCCTCGAACAGCGCCTGTGGCAAATCAAACGCGCGCAGGACTTTGCCGAGTATCAGGGCATCGTCGACGCTGAGTAGCGCCCCGAATCTTGTTACTGGCGGCTACTGTCCAAGTTGCTCCAGCGCGTAGCGCAGCGGCGCGCCTGAGACGCGGATCAGGCCATCGAACGGCTGATCCATATCGACGATCAACAAAATCGCGCCTGCTACGGACAGCGAGCAGACGAGCAGGGCGGTGATCGTCGTCGAGTTGATCGGCGAAAAAAGTCCAAAGCTCAAGAAGATCACGCCCAGCCAAAAAATCAACACGACCAAAAATGGCGCCGCGTTGCTGCCATCCTGCTGTTGGCTAAGCTGCCATCGGGTGCGGGCCAGTTCGGCGCCAATCGACAGCGCCTCGGAAGATGCTGATCGCTGAGCATCGTCGTCCGGCTTGAGCGATCGGAGTTCGTTGTAGAGCACTTCGCCGCGCCTGGTGATTTTCTTGTCGCCAAATCCGGACGACACCGATCCATCGGTCGGCCAGAGTTGATCGACTGCGGCTGTGGTGGTTTCGCGCAGGACCTTGCGCACGTTGGCGGCCTTTGGGCCATAGTGGGCCAGCGTCCGGTCGAGCAACACGAGGTTGGTCGCCATCTGCTGGAAGCCATCTTTTTGAGCGTCGAACGCTGACTTGGCCGAGGCGACCAACAGCCCCAGTACGAGCGCCGCCATTGTTGCGACCAGCCCGGTGGCGACTTTAACTACTTCCTTGGAGTCGTTACTCAAATGGGCGTCTGGCAATGTCCTGCGAAGGACCATACCCAGCACTGCACCGCCAAACGTACAGGCAAATACGACTCCAGCAATCAGAAATGATGACATCACGATCCTTAACTCAAAGACTGAAATTTACCGTATCGTGGCGGCAGGAATCCATCGCCTGCAAACCAGCACATCGTACAAAGTCAACGCTGGGCGACTAGCTCCCAAGGCGTTTGACCGCCGGGGGCGTTTCGACCGGAGCGACAAAAACGTCGTCCTTCGGGAACTTCTCGAACAGCGCTGCCGGCTTGCGAAAGTGATCCGCTAGCAAGTAGGCCGGGTTGCTAGCAATCCATTGCGAGAGATCAATCGCCTCGTAATGGCCTGAATTGAAGGCAATCAGCACGCGCGCCGTTTTATCGCCAATGTTCTCAATCGAATGGCCGTAGCCTTGCGGGATGTAGCCCACGTCGCCGGCGTTGAGCGTCTCGGTCCGGAAGCGGCCGTGCGAGCCAAACATCGTGACACTGACTTGCCCGGAGATCAGATATTGCCACTCATCCGCGTTGGGATGCCAGTGCAATTCTCGCAGGCCACCGGGCGAGAGATCGAGTACCACGCCCGTAAAGGTTTCGGAAGCCGGAAACTCCGCCTGGCTGACACGCCATTCCCGCCCGCCGGCGTGCACGGAATGGGGTTCCTGCGCCAACATGCGATAGCGATGGTTGTTTGGCGGCGAAGTTAGTTGACCTTGCAGTGGCGGTTGCGGCGTCTCGGGCGGAATTGGACCGTGCGTGAAGTAAACCTCGCCTTTGGGGAAACCGTCGAACGTGGATTCGGGCAGGCCAAAGTTTTTGGCCAGCAGTGCCTTCGGTGCGTGCCCCAGCCAGTCCGTGATGCTGAATGTGCCAAACTCCGAGAAATACCCGTTGTCGAAAATCAGAATGAAGTGGCACGGCTTGTCCCCAAGGCATTCGATCGAATGGCCGTAACCGCGCGGAAAGTACCAGATATCGCCGGGATCGAAATCGGAAGTCTGCGAACGTCCTTCCGGATCGACAAGCGTGATCCGGCAGCGGCCCTCGATCACAAAGGCCCACTCGGCCGCCGTGGCGTGCCAGTGCAATTCGCGCGCTACGCCAGGCTCGAGCCGCATCGAGACGCCGGCTATCCCTTTCGAGATTGGCAATTGTTCGACTGTGGCCTCTTTGCCGAAGCTGCCGCCATCAACGCGCCCTTTGGATTTCTCCAGTTCGAACTTGAAGGTGGGAAGCTCGGGACCTGAGAGGACCGGATCTGGCACGTTGTTTTTGAAAGGGTCCATGGTCGCGGCCTCCGTGGTGGTGATCGCGACAAATCCGGTCGCCGCGGCGCCGATGAAACCTCGGCGAGTAACGTCGCTCATAATATCCTCTGACAACATCTAATTGCGTCCGTTCCAACTAGCATTGCTGCAAACCGCATTAAACGAGGAAGCCGCGGGCGCGTCTAGGTCGCCAGCTTGCAGAGTGAGTAGCGGCCAACTTTTATTAAGCCTTGACTTAATTAACGACCGCATTTATTTTGAACCGCATGGAGACATTGGTCGCATTGGCGGATCCTACTCGGCGGAAAATCGTCGAACTTCTCTCGCACGGCGAACGTCCGGCCGGCGCCATCGTCGACAAGTTTGCGATCAGCGCTCCGGCTATTTCGCAACATCTAAGAGTTCTGCGCGAAGCGCGGCTGGTCCGCGTCCGCGCCGAAGCGCAGAGCCGGATCTACGAACTCGACCCCGTAGGTTTCTCGGAGCTCGATGATTGGCTGCGCGGCATCCGAAAATTCTGGACCGCGCGTCTCGAAGCGTTAGAGCGTGAACTCGACAAACCAGAAACCACCCGCAAATCCAAGCGAAAGCGATGAGCGAAGAATCCCCCCTCGTCGTCCGCGTCGAACATAAACTCCGCAGTTCGCCGGAGCGCGTCTTCGACGCCTGGCTGGACCCGGTGCTGATCGGCCGCTGGATGTTTGGTCCTGCGCTGCGCGAGGAAGAGATCCTGCGGATTGCCGTCGATGCGCGAGTGGGAGGAGCATTCTCGTTTCTGGTTCGTCGGCGAGGGCAGGAGATCGATCACGTTGGTAACTACTTGGAGATCGATCGTCCGCGACGGCTGGTCTTCACCTGGGGCATTGCCGAGAACCTGCCTGAGACTTCTCGCGTGAGCATCACCATCGACCCGGCAAAGTCTGCGGACGGAACCCGCTCAGTACTCACGCTAGTGCACGAGCTGGAGCCGAAGTGGGCCGACTTTGCCAGTCGAGTTGAAGGGGGCTGGACCAAGATGCTGGCGGCGCTGGATGCTCTTTTTGAGAGCGCGGGCTCGACTTCTTAATGGTCGACAATTCAGGTAGTTCTGCAACCACTTCTGCGACGTGCGAGCATTGCTAGCGAACTCAAAGTTCGCCCAGGTTGCGTTCCCCATGACTGGCGATCCTGACTGGCTTTTTTTATCAACGTCCGCAAGTTGCGACTGCCGACGAATCGAGAACGCATCTCGTTTCTCCTTTCTTAATTGGGCATCCGCAGTTGCCATTCATGCGACAGCGATCGAGCGGGTCGCTTTCATGCTGGGCCCTACGCTGGCAGTTTGCCTTAGCGCTGCTGGGGTGGCTGCTGGCTTTACCTTCGCGCGCACACGCAGAGGAGGCCGCATGCGTGGAAGAATCTTGTTTCTGCACGGCGCCACAACTAACAGGGGACTGGCTGGGCGCGCGTAGTCGTCTGGACGAGGGGGGCGTTAGGCTGCTGGCCGATAACACCAGCTTCTTCTTCGGCAACGCGGCCGGAGGCGTTCGGCGTAGAGCCCTTTACGCTGGACATGGCGATTACATCCTACTGCTGGATGGCGACAAGCTTGGCGTCAAGGAAGGTCTTTCGCTCAAACTTCGCGCAGAGCACCGGTTTGGGCAAACCGTGGTCAACGACGTGGGCTGTTTTATCTCGCCAACTTTAACGGCGGACCTGCCTGTCTTCGAGAGCGATCGGCTTTACCTGACCAACGTCTTGCTTACGCAGTCGCTCAGTGATTCGTTCGCGATCTTCGCCGGCAAGATGGACACGCTAGATGGCGACCTAAACGCTTTTGCGCACGGTCGCGGCAAGACGCAGTTCTCGAACATGGCGTTTGTCTTCAATCCGATTGTCGGAGCAACGGTCCCGTATTCGACACTCGGCGCCGGCTTCGTGGTGCTGCGTGACAAGTCGCCAATCTTTACGTTCACCGTGTTGAATTCCACGGACACCAGTAATACCAGCGGATTCCGAGAGTTGTTTAGCGATGGACCGCTAATATCAGCCAGCCTGAGATTGCCAACGCA
>Ga0105046_10001887_pt1 | contig 32692 bp, 27 predicted proteins | sample MAT03_FD_78385 | JGI IMG/M metagenome (GOLD analysis project Ga0105046, IMG submission 78385) | Freshwater microbial communities from Lake Fryxell liftoff mats and glacier meltwater in Antarctica - MAT-03 (megahit assembly) | ecosystem: Environmental > Aquatic > Freshwater > Ice > Liftoff...
GGTCCCGCGTTGGGGGCTGAGCTTCATGGGCTCTGACCGAGGTATGACTACAGACTACGGCTGGTTTCCGATACTCACGTTTTTGCTTCAGGTTGGACATTCAGCTTCATCCTTGAGCGCGCCAACCCAAATCCCACAGGCCCGGAGGCCTGTGGCTACGACTGGATTTGTTTTCGATTCCACCACCGGAGTTGCGAGGCGAGCTCGCAACCTACGGGAGGTCGAAACACAAAAGACAAACGCGTTCGGAGGCCGCGTTCCACCTTGGGTGTTCGGGCGCGGTCACGCCCTACCCTCAAGGACAAGGCGGCACGGCGACGAGCGCCGGCCCTACAAAGACAGCCAGAAAAAAGCCGCAGATTTTTGGGTCTGCGGCTTGAGAGTGGTTCGCCTGCGAGCAGGCTCCGACGTTTATCAGCTGGCGCTGGCTTCGGTTGGGACGGGCGTGGCGGCGCGGGGGGCTTCTTCCATCGGGATCTCGCCACCGAGCGGAAGCGTGACTTTCAACTTCTTGTAAGTTGGTAGTCCCGTACCGGCCGGAATCAAGTGACCCATGATGACGTTTTCCTTGAAGCCCTTCAGCCCGTCGACCTTGCCGAGAGTGGACGCATCGGTGAGGACGCGCGTGGTCTCTTGGAAAGACGCGGCGGAGATGAAGCTTTCGGTTTCGAGCGATGCCTTGGTGATGCCCAGGAGGATCGGCTCGGCCTCAGCGGGCTTACCACCGGCGACGTCCAGGCGCTTGTTTTCGCGCAGGAACGTGGTGCGGTCAATCTGCTCGCCCCAGAAGAACTCGCTGTCACCGGGATCAGAAATGCGGACCTTGCGGAGCATCTGACGGATGATGACCTCGATGTGCTTGTCGTTAATCGACACGCCTTGGAGACGATAGACTTCCTGCACCTGACCGATGAGGAATTCGTAGAGCGCTGTTGGCCCGAGGATTTCGAGGATCTCATGGGGATCAGCGGAACCTTCGGTCAAGTGCTGGCCCTTGTGCACGACGTCACCCGGTTGGATGATGATGTGTTTCCCGTGCGGGATGAGATGCTCTTCTTCGGCGCCGGCTTCTTCGTTACGAACGACGAGCTTGCGCTTGCCGCGGATCGAACCTTCGAAGGTGATGACGCCATCAATGCGGGCCATCTCGGCGGCTTCCTTCGGACGACGGGCTTCGAAAAGCTCGGCGACGCGGGGGAGACCACCGGTGATGTCCTTGGTGACGGACGCCTGACGAGGCGTCTTGGCGAGCAAGGAACCGGCTTGGATGATGTCGCCTTCGTTGACGACGATTTGCGCGCCGGTCGGAATCGCGTAGGCGGCCACGGGTTTATTGTGGTCGTCGCGAATTTCGATCTGCGGATTTAAGTCTTCCTTGTGCTCGATAACGACGGTCGCGAGACGGCCGGTGGCTTCGTCGAGTTCGCGCTTCACGGTCACGCCAGGGATCATGTCCTTGAAGTGGAGTGAGCCGGACTTTTCGGAGAGAACCGGAATGTTGTACGGATCCCATTGCGCGATGGACTGGCCCTTGATGACCTTGTCGGCATCGTTCACGGAGAGAACCGTACCGACGACGATCGGGTAAACTTCGAGCTCGCGATCGTTTTCGTCCAAGATTTGGAGGGAGCCAGTCTTGTTGAGCACGATGTTGAGGCCTTCGGTCTGCACGAGACGGAGTCCGCGATATTTCACGGTGCCGCTGTTACGAACCTTGATTTCGGGATTCTTCATCGCGCCGGTGGCCACGCCACCGATGTGGAACGTACGCATCGTGAGCTGAGTGCCGGGTTCGCCGATCGACTGGGCGGCGATGATGCCGACGGAGTCACCGATCTTCGCGACCTTGTTGGTGGCGGGATTGATGCCGTAGGACTTGGCGTCGATGCCGAGTTCGCTGGTGGAGGTGAGCGGGGACATGACTTTGACGCGCTCGATTCCGGAGTCTTCGATGCGGTGGGCCATTTCCTCGGAAACGAGATCACCGGAGGCGAGGAGCAACTTAGTGGGAGCGAGCGGATCCTTGATGTCGTCGGCGGAGCAGCGACCGACGATGCGCTCGGACAGGGAGACGAGGAGGGTTTCACCTTCGTAGATGGCTTTCTTCCAGATGCCTTCGCGGGAACCGCAATCTTCCTCGGCGATGACCACGTCCATGGCCACGTCGCAAAGCTTACGGGTCATGTAACCGGCATCGGCGGTCTTCAGCGCGGTGTCGGCGAGACCCTTGCGGGCGCCGTGCGTCGAGATGAAGTATTCCAGAACGGTGAGGCCCTCGCGGAACGAGGACAGAATCGGACGCTCGATGATTTCGCCGGACGGCTTGGCCATCAGGCCGCGGAGACCGCAGAGCTGACGCACCTGCTGTTTGTTACCGCGGGCACCGGAGTCCATCATGATGTACACCGGATTAACCTCGGGCCGGCCGTCGTTGTTTTCCAATTTCGCGAACACGGCTTTGGCAATGCGATCGGTGGCGCCGGTCCAGATATCGATGATCTTGTTGTAGCGCTCGCCGGAGGTGATGATACCTTTTTTGTACTGGGATTCGACTTCGTCGACCTTCTTGCTGGCATCGTTCACGATCTCCTTTTTGTTTTCAGGAATGATCATATCGTCGATACCGATCGAGATGCCGGCTTGCATCGCAGTCTGGAAGCCGAGCTCCTTGAGCTTATCGAGGGTGATGACAGTAACGGGCGCACCCGCCACCTTGTAGGTGTTGAGGATGAGATCGCCGAGTTTGCCTTTCGGCGTCGGGAAGTTGATGAAACCGAGACCAGCGGGCCAGATTTCGTTGAAAATCACGCGGCCCACGGTGGTGCGGATAATTTTGCGCTCCTTGTTACCGTAGACGGTGTCTTTCTTGTAATCGGGATTGGGGATATCGACCCAGTCGTGAACTTTGATCGCCCCGTCGGCCTTCGCGTAGAGCACTTCCTGCAAGCCGGCCATGAGCGGCACGCGCACGCCCTTGGCGGGCTTGGTGCGGGGCTCGATGCTGAGGTAATACGCACCCAACACGATGTCCTGTGACGGAGTGAGGATCGGCTTACCGGAGGATGGCGAGAAGATGTTGTTCGTCGACATCATGAGGAGCTTGCACTCCAAGATGGCTTCGAGGGACAACGGCACGTGGACGGCCATCTGGTCACCGTCGAAGTCCGCGTTGTAAGCGGTACAAACGAGCGGGTGAACGCGGATCGCGGAACCTTCGATGAGCACGGGCTCGAAAGCCTGGATCGAAAGACGGTGGAGCGTCGGCGCGCGATTGAGCAGCACCGGATGGCCCTTGGTGACTTCCTCGAGAATATCCCACACTTCGGGAGATTTCTTCTCGATCATCTTGCGCGCACCGCGGACGGTGTGCACGAAGCCGAGTTCCTTGAGCCGGCGAATGATAAACGGTTCGAAGAGCACGAGCGCCATTTTCTTCGGGAGCCCGCATTGGTTGAGCTTGAGCTCGGGACCGATGACGATGACGGAGCGGCCGGAATAATCCACACGCTTGCCGAGCAAATTCTGACGGAAGCGACCCTGTTTACCCTTGAGCATATCGGACAGGGACTTCAACGCACGGTTGCCCGCGCCAGTGACGGGACGGCCGTGACGACCGTTGTCGAACAAAGCGTCAACCGCCTCCTGGAGCATGCGTTTTTCGTTATGAATGATGACGTCAGGCGTCTTCAACTGCATCAGATTCCGCAGACGATTATTGCGGTTGATGACGCGGCGATAGAGATCGTTCAGATCGGAGGTAGCGAACCGGCCGCCCTCGAGAGGAACGAGTGGACGAAGGTCAGGCGGGATGACAGGCAGAACTTCCATGACCATCCACTCGGGACGGGACTTGGAGCTGATAAAACCGCCGATGACCTTGAGGCGCTTGGAGAGCTTCTTCTTGATCTGCTTCGAGCGCGTGGCGCGCATCGTCTCGTGCAACTCGGCGACGACGGCTTCCATGTCGATCTGCATGAGCACATCGCGCACGGCCTCGGCACCCATTTTCGCGGTGAAGGCATCAGCGCCGTACTCTTCCATGGCCTGCTGATATTCCGTTTCCGTGAGGAGCTGCTTGAGTTCGAGCGGAGTTTTGCCCGCGTTCACGACCATGTAGTTCTCATAGTAGATGACGCGCTCGAGCGAACGGGCGGTCATATCGAGCAGGAGACCGAGGCGGCTCGGCATGCTCTTGAGGAACCAAATGTGGGAGACCGGCACGGAGAGCTCGATATGGCCCATGCGCTCGCGACGGACGCGGGCGATGGTCACTTCGACGCCGCAGCGATCGCAGACGACATCCTTGTACTTGATGCGTTTGTACTTGCCGCACGCGCATTCGTAGTCGCGCACGGGGCCAAAGATTTTTTGGCAGAAGAGACCACCTGGCTCTGGTTTGAAGGTACGATAGTTAATCGTCTCAGGATTTTTAACCTCACCCTTCGACCACGCGCGGATAATTTCCGGCGAGGCGACGGTGATGGAAACGCTGTCGAATGGATTCTCGTCAGATCCGAGGACCTGACGGACTTCTTCACGGGCTATTTCGTTGCTCATTGTGTGATGCTCCCAGTGTTGCGTTTAATAAAGATTAGCGGTTACCGCCGAGGGCTTCGGACAGTTGTGTGCGCTTGCCGAGTTTAATGTCGAGGCCGAGGGCCTGCATTTCTTTGACCAAGACGTTGAACGATTCGGGCGTGCCGGCGCTCAGCGTGTTGTCGCCCTTGACGAGCGATTCGTAGATCTTAGTGCGACCATTAACGTCGTCGGACTTGACCGTGAGGATTTCCTGCAGCGTGTGCGCCGCGCCGTAAGCTTCGAGCGCCCACACTTCCATTTCGCCGAAGCGCTGGCCGCCGTATTGGGCTTTGCCGCCCAACGGTTGCTGCGTGACGAGCGAGTAGGGACCGACGGCACGGGCGTGAATTTTGTGCGAGACAAGATGGTTCAGCTTCAGCATGTAGATGTAGCCGACCACGACCTCCTGATCGATCTTGTCGCCACTGCGACCGTCGAAGACCACGCTCTTACCCGTGGTCGGCAGCTTGGCCTCCTTCAGGTATTCACGAACGCGCTTTTCAGGAATGCCGTCGAAGACCGGTGTCGCGACCTTCAAGCCGAGCTTTTTGCAAGCCCAGCCGAGATGGGTCTCGAGCACCTGACCGACGTTCATGCGTGAGGGCACGCCGAGTGGGTTCAAGCAGATTTCGACGGGAGTACCATCGGGCAGGAACGGCATGTCTTCTTCGGGCACGATCTTGGCGACCACACCCTTGTTCCCATGTCGACCGGCCATCTTGTCACCGACTTCGAGCTTCTGCTTGGTGGCGATGTAAACTTTGACCTGCTTGATGACGCCGGCGCCTTCAGTGTCGCCGGTTTCGATCGAACCGATCTTGCGTTCGCGGTCACCTTCGAGTTCGTCGAACTTGGATTGGAACGAGCTGATGATCTCCATGATCTTGATGCGAACCGGTGAAGGATCGATCTCGACATGCTTCGCCACGGCGGCGAGCTTGCGGAGGAGGGTCTTGGTGATCTTGCGATTCGCCGGGATGATGATTTCGCCGCTCTGGCCGTTGATGACGTCGAGGGGAATCTTCTCACCGAGGAGAATGTTGGAGAGCGCTTCGGTCAGCTGCTCGCGCAGTTTGTCCATCTGCGTCTTGTAGTCTTCCTGGATCTGCTTCACCTGACGGCGGCGATCAGAAGGCGACAGGCGGTCGCGCTCGGCATCGAGCCGGGAAGTATTGATCTTCACGTCCATGATCATGCCGGTCACGCCGGAGGGCACGATGAGGGAAGTGTCCTTCACGTCCGCGGCCTTTTCGCCGAAGATGGCGCGGAGGAGTTTTTCCTCTGGAGCCAGTTCGGTTTCAGACTTCGGGGTGATCTTACCGACGAGAATATCGCCAGGCTTCACCTCGGCACCGATGCGGATGACGCCGTTGTGATCGAGATTCTTCAGCGCTTCTTCACCGATGTTCGGGATGTCGCGCGTGATTTCTTCCGGCCCGAGCTTGGTATCGCGAGCGGTGACTTCGAACTCTTGAATATGGATAGAGGTAAAAATATCCTCCTTCAGCACTTTCTCGGAGATGAGGATAGCGTCCTCGAAGTTGTACCCATTCCAAGGCATGAACGCGACAAGGATGTTACGGCCGAGCGCGAGCTCGCCGTGATCGGTCGAGGGACCATCCGCGATGCATTCGCCCTTCTTGACCTTCTGGCCCTTCTTGACGATCGGACGTTGATTGAAGCAAGTACCGGCATTCGAGCGCATGAATTTACGCAGCTCGTAATAGTACATGTGATTTTTCGGATCATGCTTCGGGGTGCGCGGCAGTTCACCGTCTTTGGTGATGATGATGCGTTTCGCGTCTACGGAGGCGACGATACCAGCTTCCTCGGCGACCACGACGGTCTTCGAGTCACTGGCGAGCCGGCCTTCCAAACCGGTGCCGACGAACGGCGATTCGGTTTGGAGGAGTGGCACGCCTTGGCGTTGCATGTTCGAGCCCATGAGCGCGCGATTCGCGTCGTCATGCTCGAGGAACGGAATCAAACCGGCGGCCACGGAGACGACCTGCTTCGGTGAGACGTCCATCAAGTCGACCTCGTCGGCCGTGACTTCAAGGAAGTTACCGGAGTTACGAGCGGTGACCTTGCCGACGTAGTGACCCTTCTCATCCAACTCGGAATTCGCCTGCGCGATGGTCTTGCCCTCTTCTTGGTCGGCGGTGAGATAAACAACTTTGTCACTCACGCGGCCTTTCTCGACGATGCGGTAAGGAGATTCGATGAAACCGAATTCGTTAACGCGGGCGTAAGTGGCGAGCGAGTTGATCAGACCGATGTTCGGACCTTCCGGCGTCTCGATCGGGCAGATGCGGCCGTAATGGGAAGGATGCACGTCGCGCACTTCGAAGCCGGCGCGTTCGCGGTTCAAACCTCCTGGCCCGAGTGCGGACAAACGGCGTTTGTGCGTGAGCTCGGCGAGCGGATTGATCTGATCCATGAACTGCGAGAGCTGGCTGCGCGCGAAGAAATCGCGGATCACGGTCGTCAGAGCTTTCGGATTAATCAGCTTCTGCGGAGTGATCGAGTCGACGCTCTGGTCATAAAGGGTCATGCGCTCGCGGACGAGACGCTCGGTGCGGCTGAGACCAACGCGGCATTGGTTGGCGAGCAGCTCGCCGACCGTACGGACGCGACGGGAACCCAAGTGATCGATATCGTCGACGATACCGTCGTTCTTCTTCAGGCGGACAAGATACTTCGTGGCGGCGACGATGTCAGCGGCCTCGAGAATGCGCATTTCGAGATCGGTCTTAAGATCGAGTTTCTGGTTGATCTTGTAGCGACCGACGCGACCGAGATCATAGCGCTTCGGATCGAAAAACAGGCGCTTGAGAAGGGCCTTGGCGTTGGCGGTCGTGGGTGGCTCGCCCGGACGCAGCTTCTTGTAAACTTCCTTGAGCGCTTCCTCTTCGTTGCGGGTCGGATCTTTCTTGAGCGCGCGGATGATGGCGCCTTCGTCGGCGGTGGTGTCGATCAGACGCATCGACTTGATGTCGTGCTTCTCGAACGTGCGGACGATCTGCTTGGTCAACGGCTCGAAAGCGCGGGCCAGCACGACGCCCTTCTGGGCATCGATGACGTCTTCGACGAGGACGAGGGTCGAAACATTCTCGAGATCGAGCGCCTTGGAAACTTTGAGTTCCTGGACGTCGTAGAAAAGATTCAGGATATCCAAATCGTTGCTGAAACCGATGGAGCGAAGCAGCGTGGTGATGAGGAATTTCCGGCGGCGGCGGCGGCGGTCGAGATAGACGTAGAGCAGATCGTTATTGTCGAACTGTACTTCGAGCCAGGTACCGCGGTCAGGAATGACGCGGAAAGAGTGCAGGAGTTTGCCGTTCGGATGTGTGGCAACCTCGAAACAGATTCCGGGCGAACGATGAAGCTGGGAAACGACCACGCGCTCAGCACCGTTGATTATGAAGGAGCCGCGCTCGGTCACCATGGGGATGTCGCCCATGAAAATTTCCTCGTCCTTGATGAAGTCTTCTTCGCGCAAGCGGAGCTTCACGTAGAGCGGAACGGCGTAAGTCGTGCCTTCGCGCAGGCACTCGATCTCGGAGCTCTTCGGCTCGCCGATCGTGTAGGAGACGTACTCGAGGGTCAGACGCTCGTCATACGAGTTGATCGGAAACACTTCACGGAATACGGCCTCAAGCCCGACTGGCTTGCGCTGCTTCTCGGGCGTATCTTTCTGGAGATATTCGAGGTATGAGCTGATCTGCAGCTCAATGAGGTCCGGTGGAGGAATTACTTCGCGCAGTTTGCCAAAGTTAGCGCGTTCGTGATGTTGTGTGCGGTCGGCCATGGGATCTTCCGATTAGGTGTGAAAAAAGGAGCAGAGTCAGTTCGCGCCAGCGGGGGCGACGAAACTGGCAGAAAAGCACAGCGAGAAGGAAATCTCGTCGCGCCGGGAAAGAACAAAATTAAAGCCGAAGGCCAAGCCGTGTTTGCACGCGGCCTGACCCCGGGAAGTGGAACTGTAGGCGTTGGTCAGGGCCAAACGCGGGTTATTTGACCTGAACTTTGGCACCAGCGGCTTCGAGCTTCTTCTTGATGTCCTCGGAGTCGGCTTTGTTGACGCCTTCCTTGACCGCTTTCGGAGCGCCTTCGACGAGGTCTTTGGCTTCCTTGAGACCCAGGCCAGTGATGGCGCGGACTTCTTTGATGACGCCGATCTTGTTGGCCCCGGCTTCGAGAAGCATGACGGTGAACTCGGTCTGCTCTTCAGCGGCGACCACGGGACCAGCAGCGGCAGCGGGACCGGCGGCGACGGCAGCAGCGGCGGAAACGCCCCACTTACCTTCGAGAGTTTTGACCAATTCGGCCAGTTGAAGAATGGTCTTACCGTTCAGCCATTCGATGCCCTGTTCGTCTGTGATGTTGCTCATGTTATTTTTTTCCTGAAGCAGCTAGCGGTTTCGAAAAATGAAACGCGTTTAAGAGACGTATCTCCTAGCGGCCTCCTTGGATGGTTGCTCTCCGGCTCGCGCCGGAAAAATGTAATTGTTGCAGTGTGGGATTAAGCGGCCGGAGCAGCGGGCTGCTCCTTCTTGATCTTGGCGTCGAGGACGCGCACGAAGGCGGCGCCTTGCATGGTGAGCAGGCCCAGGAACATCGAACGCAACACCTCGAACGAGGGCAGCTCGGCTAATTTGTCGAGTTCGGCGGCGCTGAATACTTTCTTTTCCAGCATACCGACCTTCACTTCCAACTTTTGCTTTTCCTTGATGTATTGCTTCAGGACCTTGGCGACGCCGGCGGGATTTTTTCCGCCCACGACGACCGCAGTCTGACCGCTCAGGCTCTTGTCCACTTCGGGCAGGCCAAAGGCCTTGGCCGCGACGCGGAACGAGCTGTTCTTCACCACGTGAAACTCGGCCTTTTCAGGCGCGAGACGTTTGCGCAGTTCTGCGGCATCAGCCACAGTCAGCTTGGTGAAATTGGTCAGGATAACGTAGTCGGACTTCTTCAGATGCCCGGTGACCTCGTCGATCAAATATTTCTTTTCGGCTCTCATGGTACAGGTGTTCCGGGTTAGATTTTGTTGAGTTCGGCGGCGGCGAGTTTAACGCCGGGGCTCATCGAACAGGAGATAACAGCGGTCCTGAAATAATGCCCCTTGAAGGAAGCGGGCTTGGCTTTCGCGACCGCGTCGAGGACGGCGGTGGCGTTTTCCGCGATCTGCGCCGCGGTGAACGAACGTTTGCCGATGCCGACGCCGATGTTGGCGGTCTTGTCCATCTTGAATTCCACGCGACCGGCCTTAACAGCCTTGATGCCGGCGGCGACATCGTCGGTCACGGTGCCGGACTTGGGATTCGGCATGAGACCTTTCGGTCCGAGTACGCGAGCCAGAGTACGAACTTGCTTCATGGCATCGACGGTCGAGATGGCGACATCGAAGTCGAGCCAGCCCTCGTTGATCTTGGCCATGATGTCGGTCAAACCGGCATGGTCGGCCCCAGCGGCGAGCGCTTTCGCAGCGTCGTCCGTGAAGACGAGCACGCGGATCTTCTTGCCGGAACCATTGGGCAACGGCGTGGTGCCGCGAACCATTTGGTCGCCTTGAGAAGGATCGACGCCGAGGCGCAGAGACAATTCGATGGTTTCATCGAATTTAGCCTTCGGGAATTTCGTAAGGATTTCGACGGCTTCAATGAGCGCGTAGTCCTTGGTGAGATCAGCGACTTGAACGGCGCTGCGGTATCGTTTGCTATGTTCCATTATTAACTCCTTGCGGTGCGAACGTCCCGGGTGGGACTCCCGCGGTGAGCGGTTGTGGTTGAGGGAAAAATCAGTCGATGACTTCGATGCCCATGTTGCGGGCGGTGCCGGCGATCATGCGGATGGCGGCTTCTTCGCTGTTGGCGTTGAGGTCCGCCTTCTTGAGTTTGATGATCTCGATGATCTGCTTCTTCGTGACCTTGCCGACCTTGTCGGAGTTAGGCTTGGCCGATCCGGAAGCGATGCCGGCGGCTTTCTTGAGCAAGACGGCCGCGGGTGGCGATTTGCAGATGAACGTGAAGGATTTATCGGAATAAACCGTGATCACGACCGGAATAATCATTCCGTTCTGGTCTTTGGTTTTCGCATTAAACTCCTTGCAGAAGCCCATGATGTTGACGCCTTGGGCGCCAAGAGCTGGACCGACCGGAGGTGCTGGATTAGCAGCACCCGCTGGGAGTTGGAGACGAACGTAGCCTTGAATTTTTTTGGCCATGGTGAGTGTTTTTTGAGGACTGGTTGGTGGTGGGCGGCGGATCAGCTTTCAGAGGCGCGCTGGACCTGCCAGTATTCGAGTTCGACGGGCGTAAACCGACCGAAAATGGAAACCGAAATCTTGAGCTTGCCGCGGGCGGGATCGATCTCGTCGACGCGGCCGGTCAGATTGGCGAAAGCGCCATCGGTGATCTTGAGCTCTTCACCGACTTCAAAGGAAACCTTGGGCACTTCCTTGCCGGTGGCTGCTTCGATGCGGGCCTTGATCTCGTCAACTTCCGTTTGCCGGAGCGAAGCGGGATGTTCGCCGCCAACGAAACCGATAACACCCGAGGCATCTTTGACGAAATAAAACGGCTTGATGATGACCTTCTTTTCCTCGTCGTAGAGCTTCATGTTAATGAAGACATAACCCGGATAAAGTTTGCGGACCTTCGTGGATTTTTTGCCGGCCTTTACTTCGGAAACCGTCTCGGTGGGCAGCAGAACTTCGAAGATGTAATCATCGAGCTCCTCAGCCTTCTTGAAGCGCTCCAAGTAAGTTTTCACCTTGTTCTCCTGGCCGGAGAGGGTGTGCAGGGCGAACCACTGGGCGGTCGGGGTGGAAGTCGAAGACATCGTCGGAAAGGTTCGGCTTAGCGGCTGACCAGTTGGGTCACCGCATCGACAAAGTTATAGAGGGCAAAATCGCTGATGCTGGTGAACGCGCCGAGGAGCAAGCAGGCGACGATCACGACGATCGTGGAATCTTTGAGCTCCTCGCGGGTTGGCCAACTGGCTTTCTGCAACTCGGCGAAGAGTTCGCCGAAAAAAATACGAGCACTGCGGAATGGATTTGCCATGATGTTTGCGTAGGTCGGGCGGTGAATGGTGGCAGGGGCGGAGGGAATCGAACCCCCAACCAACGGTTTTGGAGACCGCTACTCTACCAATTGAGCTACACCCCTGTGATAATTTCTTTTAGACGACGCAGCCGGAGCCCTGAAAAGGGACCCCGGCGCGTGAGTCTGAAGGTTGTTGGTCGCTTATTCGAGGATCTCGGTCACGCGGCCGGCACCGATGGTGCGGCCACCTTCACGAATGGCGAAGCGTTGCAGCTTCTCCATGGCGATAGGCGCGATGAGATCGATTTCGACGCCAATGTTGTCACCAGGCATGACCATCTCGACGCCTTTCGGCAGATGGGCGACGCCGGTCACGTCGGTGGTGCGGAAGAAGAATTGCGGGCGATAACCGTCGAAGAACGGCGTATGGCGGCCACCCTCGTCCTTGGAGAGAACGTAGATTTCGGCCTTGGCCTTCTTGTGCGGTTTAATCGACTTCTGGGCGGCGATAACCTGACCGCGCTGGATGCCTTCCTTGTCGATACCACGGAGAAGAATACCGACGTTGTCGCCAGCCTGACCTTGGTCGAGGAGCTTGCGGAACATTTCGATACCGGTAACGACGGTGGCAACGGTGTCCTTAAGACCGACGATTTCAACGTTGTCGTTGAGCTTGCAGATACCGCGCTCGATACGACCAGTGGCGACAGTGCCACGACCCGTGATCGAAAACACGTCTTCAACGGACATCAGGAAAGGCTTATCGAGTTCACGAACGGGCTCTTCGATCTCGCTATCGATCGCTTCCATCAGTGCCTGAATGGCGGCATTACCTGCAGGGGTGCCTTCTAGGGCGGCAGTGGCGGAGCCACGGATGATCTTGGCGTTCTTACCGTCGAATTGATACTTGGTGAGCAAGTCACGAATTTCTTCTTCAACGAGCTCGAGGAGATCTGGATCATCGATCAGGTCGACCTTGTTCAGGAAAACTACGATCTTTGGCACGCCAACTTGGCGGGCGAGCAGCACGTGCTCCTTTGTCTGCGGCATTGGGCCGTCAGCGGCGGAGACCACGAGGATCGCACCGTCCATCTGGGCGGCACCGGTGATCATGTTTTTGATGAAATCGGCGTGGCCGGGGCAGTCGACGTGCGCATAGTGGCGCTTGTCTGACTCATATTCCACGTGGGCGACCGCGATGGTTACGGTCTTGGTGGCGTCACGCACGGTACCGCCCTTGGCGATGTCAGCATAGGTCTTGACTTCAGCGAGGCCTTTGCGGGCCTGAACCGCGAGAATTGAGGCGGTTGTGGTCGTTTTACCGTGATCGATGTGGCCGATCGTGCCAACGTTGACGTGCGGTTTCTTGCGTTCGAATGTTGCTTTAGCCATGTGGAGTTGTGTTTTGGATTTGTATTGAAGTGGTTGACTTTGATTAACGTCGGTGGAGTCGGCCGACGTGCCTGGAGCCCAGAACGAGATTCGAACTCGTGACCTCGTCCTTACCAAGGACGTGCTCTGCCAACTGAGCTATCTGGGCAGACTGAAGTTAAGGCAAAAAACAAAGAGAACGAAGAGGCAATGATTCAAAAAAAGGACCGTCAACTAGATTCTTACTCTTTTTAAAAAAATCTACGGTCCGATCCGAACCACGTAGCGTCCAGGCGCAAGACGCTCTCCGATTCGATAGCTATTCACTAGATAATCCCTCAATTTCCCGTCGATTTCGTCGTTGCCGGACGTGGTGATCATCACCGGATCACCGATCAATCCAGCACTGGCCACCGCGACCAAAAATTCCACCGGGGCATAATCGATCAGGCCTAAGTTAAGATTTTTCAACGCTTCTGATGAATCCAACACCCCGTATTTCAACGATTTAACTTCAATAAATCCATCGCGCTGGATTAGCGGCTGGCTGGCACGATCACTCGCTCCGAAGCCGGCGAATGGGGCCACGTTGCCCCGCTCCAGAACCTCCGATATGCTGTTGCTGTTCGCCTCATCCGTTGCGCCGTAATCCGGGAGTGCACTCTCCGCAAAGTTTAGCTTGGATTCAAAATCACGAAACACCTGTCCCGGCTGCTTCACGACCCGAGCTGGCAATTCCCGTTGTTGAAAATTTCGATTTGTCGGCAAAAACAGTGGAGTGGGATCGAAAAACTCTGCGCGTTCTTCCATCACTCGATCGCTCACGCCCTGCCCTGCCCCAACGACTCGGACAAAGGGTCCGGTTTGTCCCCCGATGTCCGCCGTGACTTGCGGGTGCTTTGAACGGCTCCAAAAAAACCAAGCGCCCGTCACGCTAATCACCAGCCCCACGCTGACGAAAAACCGACGCCTAATTTGGATGCCAGCGATCTTCATGTTCCGCAGTTATCGCAACGGCTTGATCAAACCCGACTCCTCCGCCACCTGTGGCTCAGCCGCGACCAGCACGCTCAACCCCGCCGCCCGGGCCAAGTCACATAAATCCACGAAGCCCTGCATCGACACCGCTTTATCATAACGCACCAGCATCACTGAACCAGGGTGATCCTTGCCATATTGCTGAATCCGTGGACGCAAATCCTGCAGATCAAAAATCCCCCCTTCAAAAATCACCATATTATCCCGGCGGTAACTAATCACCACCGAAGCCGCACTCTGCGTCGTGGATTTACTCACCGGCAAAATCAGATTGCCCAGCTGCACCGGCAACCCCGGCGCCAGCACAAAGCGCGAACCCAGCAGACTGAAAAACAACATGACCACCCCGACATTCACCCAGAACATCATGTCCAGATCGCGCGGCGGCGCACTCAGCTTGGATTCCAGATCGAGCGGATGCGTGATCATGGATTTTTCTCCGTCGCGTCCGGGGACTTTTGATTTTTTCCGAATTCCCGCAGCAGGTAACGCATCAATTCATTGCTCACCCACTCCATGTCATGCACGAGCGCGCGCACCCGTCCGCTGAGAAAGTGCCGCCCCAGATGCGCCGGGATCGCGATGGCCAGCCCCGCCGCCGCCGTCAGCAACGCCTCCCACATCCCGCCCGCCAGCACCACCGGCGTCGCATAGTTTCCGCCTTGGTTAAACATCCAAAATGTTTTGATCATGCCGAGCAGCGCGCCGAGCAATCCGAGCAACGGCGCGATCTGCGCGATCGCCGCGAGCGAGCTGATGCGCCGTTCCAGGACAGGCAACTCCACCAAGGCCGCCTCCTGAATCGCGAAACGCATCGCCGGCTCGTCATCCGTCGCGTGCCGCAAGCCCGCTTTCACGATCGCCGCCACGGGACCGGGAGTTTCTTCGCACACCGTCAAGGCCTCCATGAGCCGGTCCTTCTGCAGCAGATTTTTAATGCCGTTCAGAAACTCCGTTGAACTGATCTGCCCGCGGTGCAGGAACAGCGCTCGCTCGATAAAAATCGCCAGCGCGATCAGGCCCACGATCACCAACAGCCACATCACGGGGCCACCTTTGGCAAATAAAGCATAACTGAAAGTAGTCATAAAAATTGTCGCCCATCATGCGCCTCCGTCTGAGCGCGTAAACCGCAATCTAAAATCCCGACAACCCCGCGCTTAAGTTGAATCCGTAGATGGCGCGCTCGTCTCGCCACGTGCCACGTGCCGCGTAGGTTGCGAGCTCGCCTCGCGACGCGCCACGTGCCACGTTGTTCGTAGGTTGCGAGCTCGCCTCGCAGCGCGCCACCGACGACGGTGCGAACACCCAAACCACGGCTGGTAAAGATCCGGGCCACGTCGAATACCACGATGACCCAAGGTGAAAAGCCCCGCTGGTTGATTTTTCTCATGGCTTCGCTCCCTCCGTCACCCGGAAACGCGCCAGCTTTTCCTGCACCGTGGCGGCTCCCCCCAAATGCTGCTCGATAATCAATTTATAGGCCTGCTGCGCTTCATCGAACCGACCGGCTTCCTCATGCGCCTGCCCGAGCTCGAGCAAACAACGCGCCATCCAGTAGCGGCCCTTCGCCCCCAGCGTTGCCGCCTGCACCGGATCGAGCAGAAAATCCTTCACCACCGACCACCAGACCGTGATCGCTTTTTCGGTTTTCGCCGCGTCGCCCGCCGATTTTTCCTGCGACCGCCGCTTCGCCAGACCATAGCCCCACTTGTAACCGGCTTCGACCCGCAGATCCACGTAAGCCGAAGGCAAGGGCAAATCCCGCAAGCGTTCGTAGATCGCCGCCGCACTCTCGGCATTCACCACGCTGCCACCTTGGGCAAATAAACTGTCGGCCAATCCGATCTGCGCGAGCAACACATCGGGATGCTGCCCGTTGCGATTGATCAAATCCTCGTACACCTGCCGCGCGGTCCCGAAGTCATTCAGCTTGCGCATGAGATCGCCCTGCTTCAGCCGCGCGTAGAACACGAGTTCGTCCTTGGGATATTTCTGAATGAGCCGCTCCAGCAGTTTTCCGTACGCCTCGGTCAACGCACTATCCAAACCCCGGCGCTCGGCATTCAACGCCGCTTCGTAGAGTGCAAGCGGCGCATATTCACTCTCCGGATGTTCATCCGCCAGTTTGATCAACAGTTGCTGCGCCTTGACGGTCTCGCCCTTGGTCGAAAGCCGCGAGGCTTGTACTATATAAGAGTACACAGCCGCCTTGGTGCTCTTGTAATCGACGCGCAGTTTTTCAAGCAACACCCCCGCCGCCTCATCCTGCGCCAGTTCCAGCATCGCTTGGGCCTTCACCAACAAAGCGGTACTCGCCACCTCCGCCCGCAAGGACTCTTCGATTTTTGTCCCCGTCAGCTCTTGCACCAATTCGTCCACCTGGGTGACGGCCGATTCATACTTACGGGTGTCATAGGACAGCTTGGCCCGCAACCACAGCAAGCGGATCCGCAATTCAGCCGTCACGCCCTGCGCGCTTTGCTGCAAAAGTTTTTCCACTCGCGCCTGCGCCGCCACCGCCTGCTGCCGCACCTGCATCTCCTTCACCAGATTCCACTCCGCCTGCCAGCGGCTGATCGTATCAAAGGCCGGTTGGCCCGCCATCTTGTCGAGTAATTTGGCGGCCTCCTCCAGTCGCTCCGCTTTGATATCGGACAACACCCGTTGAAAAATCAATTCTCCCGCCGGCTTGCCTTCGGGCACTTCCCGCAGCGCCGCATCGTAAGCATCCGCCGCGTTCTGGTAATCACCCGCGAGGAAAAACGCCTCGGCCAGCAACCCGCCCAATTCGCTGCGTTCGCGGCCCTCCGGGAGAACGGTGCGCAATTGCGCGCTCACAACCGCCGCATCGCGGTAGCGCTTTAATTCCCACGCGACTGACAACCGCACCCCCAGCGCCGCCGGTTTGAGTGGTGAGCCCGGATAACGTTCCAGCAAGATCCGCGCGTCTTGCTCCGCTTGATTATACATCCGGTCGGCCAATGCGGCCTGCGCTCGGGCCAGCAACAAATCCTCGATTATCGGATGGAGCACCGGAGCACTGATCAGGAGCGTCAGATTATTCCGCAGGCGTTCATGCTCCGGCCCCGTCTTCGCCGCCTGCTTGATCAGCAATAAAGCCACCCGCTGGATTTCCGGCTGCTGACTCTTGTTCAAGATCTCGAACAAGGCTCGCCACCCATCCTCGCTCCCCGCGCCCGCGATCAAACCAATAAACAAATTGAGTTGGTCGGAACTGTTTCGCTCCGTACTGGGCAGCAAGGCAAGTTGCCGTTGCAACACCGCCAGCGCCTCGGTCTTCCGTCCCAGCATACTCAGCGCCGCCGCATAAACCCGCGTGTAATCGTAACCGCTGCGCGTGCCCTGCAAACGCTCCATGTTGAGGCGATACGTCGCCAACTGGGCCTCGTTCGGCGGTTCGACCCGCAAGCGCGCCTGCTCCTGCCCCAAAACAAAGCGCAGCCGTTGCAACTCCGATACCGCAACCTTCGCCGCTTCCTCGTAAGCCTTGTTGCGCCGCTCCAGATCATTATCCGCATCCGCCAAAGTTGCCTGCAAAAAATGCCACCACCCCCGATCCACCGGCGCCAGCTCATCGAGCTTGCTCGCATTCAGCGCGCCCTTCGCCTGCGCCCAACGCCGGGCATTCGCCGCCAGCAGGCCGGCGCGCAAATGATACGTCGCGTTTTTCGGCCCGTCATAATCCTGCAGCACTTTTTCCGCCGTCACGATTTCGCCCGCATCCATCAGCGCCGAGACCAGCGCCAGCGTCACCCGCTGCTTCGCCCCCCCCAGCAAAAATGGCGATGCCAGTATTTCCCGGTAGCCGATCACCGCCGTCGCGGGAAACCCTGCTTGCAGCGCCTCGTTCGCGCGACTCTCCGCCACCATCCCACCACCGGGCACCGTCGCCGCCACCGCGCGCTCGGTCGTGAACGGACTGGGAATTTGCGCGCGCGCAACAGCCGACAGCAATGAAAGGAAAATCAGGGGACGGAAAAACTTCTTCATCAACGCGCGCATCGTGATGACCTGCCCCCAACGTGGCAAGCCCGACGCGATACCGGTCGGCAACTGCGTTTTTATTTCGACAGAACGGGAGCCGCGCCGCCAAACGGGAGCCGCGCCGCCCCCGGCGCGGAGCAGGCCGCGTTACGCCGCGAGCGGCGCAGACTGCGTTACGCCGCGAGGGCTCCACATCCCCCAGGGCTCCTCAGTCTGAATATCGAGCATGCGCCGCCGGATTCAAAAAATTCCCGGGCCGTGTAATGGAAAACTTCTCGCCCATGTTCCCCTGATCCGACAATGATGCCGATGTTTCGTTCAACCCCTTCTCCCATGAGCATCGCCTTAATCATTCTTATTATCATCGCCGCTATCGCCCTCGTCACCACCGTGATGGTCGTCAACGCCTACAACAGCCTCGTCACCCTCCGCAATCGTTTCAAAAACGCCTTCGCCCAAATCGACGTCCAATTGAAACGCCGCTACGATCTCATCCCGAATCTCGTCGAGGTCGCCAAAGGCTACCTGAAACACGAGCGCGAGACGCTTGAAGCCGTCATCGCCGCCCGCAACACCGCCTTCGCCGCCTCGAAGGCCGCCGCCGCCAATCCCGCCGATCCCGCCGCCATGAAAAGCCTCCTCTCCGCCGAATCCGGTCTGGGCGGCGCGCTCTCCCGCCTCATGGTCGTCTCCGAGCAATATCCCGAGCTCAAGGCCAACCAGAACATGATGCAGCTCACCGAGGAGATGACCTCCACGGAAAACAAAATCTCCTTCGCCCGCCAAGCCTACAACGACGCCGTCATGATTTTCAACACGTCGCGCGAATGTTTCCCGACCAATCTGATCGCCGGCATGTTCAACTTCGCCGAAGCCCAACTCTTCCAAATCGAAAACGCCACCGAACGCGAAGCCCCGAAGGTGAAATTTGTCTGAGGACGTCGGATGCAATCGCAACCTCCGATCCTGCATAAGACGGGCACCGAAAGGTCGTCGCCGATTTCCACATCGGCGATAAACGTCCGCCCAAGCCATGGTCTGTGCACCAGCGTCGGTATGGAAACCGACGCCCACCCACGGCATCATTCTGGCTAAAGATCCTCACCCCACCTCACCACCATGTACCGCAGCCTCGATCCCGCGCGCGTCGTCGAAACCGCCGGAACTCTTCAACGGCGCATCACGGCGCGTTTTCCTGAGTCAGGTCTCAGCCGCGTTGCCACCGAACTTACCGCAGTGGCCGATGAAGCGGCCGCCCTCTCCCAGTGGCTCGCGAAACCGCAATGGCTCATGCGCGTGCTGGCCGGCCTGGGCATTGCCTTGCTGCTGCTCGTCGTCGGCACTGCGGCGATGACGGTATATCAAACGCTCCACGCGAATTTCGCTCCTTCCTCCCTCTACGAACTCCTGCAAGGCGCCGACGCCGCGATCAACGAAACCGTCCTCCTCGGCGTGGCCATCTTCTTTCTCCTGCGCATGGAAACCCGCATCAAGCGCTCCCGCGCCCAGAAAGCCACCCATGTTTTGCGGTCGATCACGCACATCATCGACATGCACCAGCTCACGAAGGATCCGTATCGCGTCCTGCAATCCCATCCGACGCCCGCCTCCTCCAGCAAACCACCGCTCACCGCGCTCGAACTCGAGCGCTACCTCGACTACTGCTCCGAACTTCTCGCCGTCTGCAGCAAGATCGCTGCGATCTACGTCCAACATTTCGACGACGAGGTCACTCTCTCCGCCGTAAACGATGTCGAGGATCTCACCTCCGGCCTCTCCCGCAAAATCTGGCAAAAAATCATGATTCTCGACCGCGCCCTCGCCCTCGCCCCGAGCGCCGAACGCTCCGCTCCCTGAACCGCCCCCGCCCATGGATTTCTTCGAAGCCCAGGAACGCGCCCGCAGCCGCACAAAGCGGCTCGTCTTTCTATTCGGGCTCGCCGTTCTCGGCACCGTGCTCGTGGCTTACCTCGGCTCGATGCTCGCGCTCAACGCTCGCGACTATTCCAACCGGCCGTCCAATCGGCCCTTCAATCGGTATGAACCCAACTCTTCACCCGGCTTCTGGTCGGACTACGCCCAAGCGCGCCTCTGGTGGAATCCCGAGCTGTTTGCCTGGATCGCGGGCGGCACCGCCGGCGTCATCGCCCTCGCCTCGCTCTACAAATGGTCGCAAATGCGCGCCGGTGGCAGTGCGATCGCCGAAATGGTCGGCGGCCGCGCGGTTGATTTGCGAACCACCGACCTGCGCGAACGCCGCCTCCTCAACGTCATCGAGGAAATGTCCATCGCCTCCGGTATTCCCATGCCCACCGTCTACCTCCTCGACGAGGAACCGGGCCTCAACGCCTTCGCCGCCGGCCTCAACACGAGCGACGCCGCCGTCGCCGTCACGCGCGGCACGCTCGACAAACTCACGCGCGACGAACTCCAAGGCGTCATCGGCCACGAGTTCAGCCACATTCTCAACGGCGACATGCGGCTCAACGTCCGCATCACCGCGATCGTGTTCGGCATCCTCGTCATCGGCCTGATCGGGCGCGGCCTCCTTCGCTCCGTCGGCCGCGGTCGCGTGCGCGGCGGGAAGAAAGACAACAGCGTCGCCTTTCTGCTCGGCATCGGCGTCGCCCTGATGATCATCGGTTACGTCGGCTACTTTTTCGGCCGTATGATCCAAGCCGCTGTTTCCCGCCAGCGCGAATTCCTCGCCGACGCTTCCGCCGTCCAATTCACCCGCAATCCCTCCAGCATTTCCGGGTCCTTGAAAAAAATCGGCGGCTACGCCCTCGGCAGTTCTATGATCAATTCCCATGCAGGTGAGATCGGCCATTTTTTCTACGCCCAAGCTTTCAAATCCAACTTCGGCGGACTCTGGGCAACTCACCCTCCACTCGACGAACGCATCAAGGCCGTCGAGCCCACGTGGGACGGCCAGATGTTCGCTGTGCCCGAGGCCGTCGACGTCGAACGCGAAACCTTTGCCACCGCCGGCTTCAGCGGCGGCCAGCGCTACGCCGCGCAGGAAACCCTCCAACGCATCCTCGAAGCGCCCGCTGATCTGCCGCCGCCTCTGCCGCAAACCCGCCTCAAGTTCACCCCCAGCTCCGCCGTAGCCGACATCGGCTCGCTCACCGATTCGCACTTCCGCCACGCACAGGCGTTGCTCGCCTCCATTCCCACGTTGCTCCGCGATTCCACGCGCGACGCCAACTCCGCGCAAGCCCTCGTCTGCGGTCTGCTCTTGAACGGAGACAAATCCGCCCGCGACGCCCAACAACTCCTCGTCGAAAAACACGCCAGCCCCGCCATCGCCACCGCCGTGAAGTTGCTTCGTCCCTCTCTCAGTGTACTCGATCCCGCTGCGCGCCTGCCGCTCCTCCAACTCGCCTTGCCCGCTCTGCGCCAGCTCGAACCCACCGCGCTCGACCGCTTCGCCACCACGCTCGACGAACTCGTCCATGCCGACAATCGTGTGACGCCCTACGAGTATGCGTTGCAAAAAATGCTCCTGCATCAACTCCAGCTCGCGCAGACTCCGTCGCAACGCGTGCAATTCGATTCCTTCGAAGCCGTGCATCGCGAAATATCCATCCTGCTTTCCGCTCTCGCCCGCGTCGGCGGCGAGGCCCAGGCCGCCTCCGCCTTTCTCGCCGGCGCCGCCCAATTGCCCGTGATCGCCACCCAACTCACTCTGCTCGCCGCCGCCGAGTGCGGACTCGAGCAACTCGACGCCGCGCTCGACAAACTCATGGTCAGCTCCCTGCCCATAAAAAAATGCCTGCTCCACGCCGCCGGGCACGTCATCACCACCGACAACTCCATCACCCTTGAAGAAGGCGAACTCTTCCGCGCCCTCACCGCGACCCTCGACTGCCCGATGCCCACGCTGGCAAACGCCACTGCTGCTTAACGCGAACTTCCACCCTCGCGATTAAGCCAGATGCTTCATCTCTTCCCAATCAGTTGAATTTTGCAGAGTCGGCCCTTGTGGCCGGACCGCCCATACTCGGCACGCCCACAAGGGGCGGCCCTACGAAAAACACCCGCCCACCCCACTTTACCCATGAGCATCATTGATCTCGTCGGACAAAACCTCGGATACGTCCTCCTGACCGTTCCTGGGCTTATTCGTGGCCCCGCACTGGATGATACCATCGTTTGTGGTTTTTTAGACTTTGCCGGACCTGAACGGTAGTGGCGGTTGCCCTCAACCGCCAATGACGCAGCCTTGTATTCTGCAAGGCCGTTGAGGGCAACGACCCCTACTTGATAAGTCCAATGATCATGAGCCGTTGACACGACTCCATCCCCCACGGAAAAAACAATTGGGCCTTCCTTGAGAGAGGGCTCATTGCTTTCCGGGTCTTTCATGGTACGATTTTCCACCATGAAAACGAAACTCGGCATCGTCTGGCTCATTATCGCCGGCTGTCTATTAGTTGGTGGGTGCAACTACGAATTTTCACTCACCGCCCAGCCCACCCGTAAAATCAATGAGCAACTGCTCGGCAACTGGGCGTCGTTCGACAAAGATGAACAGAAGGTCGAACACCTGAACGTGCGCCGGTGGGACGAGTTCACCTACGTTGTCGCCATGGACGGCGATATCTACCGCGTCTTTCATTCGGATGTCGCCGACACCGCCTTTCTCAGTGTGCAGAATCTTCGACCCGGGAGTGATGACCGCAAATACGCCTACTACACTTGGCAGCTATCGGCCGACGGGACGGAACTCAGTCTCAAGGGTGTCAGCAACAAAGTCGTGCCGGAGGAGACCAAGGAACGCGATGAGATCCAAAAGCTGATCAAAAATAACCTCACCAATCCAAACCTGTTCGGAGACGTGATCGTTTACAGCCGGAAGAAATCGTAACCCCCGCAGCGCGTTTCACGAGTAAGACTTAGTCCAATTTGCATTCAAGATGAGACGAGCAGGTTTTTGTCGGAGCCTGCTTGCCGAGCTGAAAAAGGGGTGAGCTGAAAAAGGGGGTCTGGCTTAGATGTTTGATTCTGCGCCACTGACAATATCATAGGACTAAGCCCGACCGGTTTATTCGATCCTTTGAGCCGTCTGAATTTCGTGATCAATCAAATCCTGAGGGATCTTGATGTGAGAGGGGCTTTATGCCCCGACATGGTGCCGGAACCAAAGCCAAGCTGCTGGAGCATCAGAAAGGTTCTGAACGCGGTAGCCCGGCCCATTTGTCAAGATTCAACATGTGACCCCTTCGGGATTGTTCCCGCGTCCTTCGGGTTAATTGTCTTCTATTCCGAATCACGGCGAGTTGAGCTCACTCTCATTCCTCGGGATCAGGATGTCTGCGGCTCCGGGGATGGGGGGATTATAACTCCATGCCTGGCTCGCCGAGTGCGACGACGGCTTGCAGGGAGGAGATGTAGGCGGGGTTTTGCCGCCAGTGCCAGACGAGTTGCCCGGCGGGCGTGTATTCCAGGATTTGCACTCCCTGCGCGCCGAGGTTTTCGCCGTGACCCTGCCAGTTGGCGAGGAGGATGTTGCCATTGGCGAGCAGGCGGAAATCGCAGTAGAAAAATGGCTGCACTTCGGCGGGGCCGGTGATGCTGCGACGGAAGACGCCGCCGGGGCCAAACCATTGCAAAGTGGCGGCGTAGCCGGCAGCCACGAGGGTTTCGCCGTTCGCGAGGCGCAGCACTTTCCAGACGTGCGGGTCGGTGACCTTGCCCTCGACGCGGGAGCGCCAGAGGATTTTACCGGAGTCGTCGGCTTCAAAAAATTCGCGGTTGGCGGAGACCAGCCAGGTGCCTTGCGGCGTGGGGCGGACGAGGCGCACGTATTCGAAGCCGGGGATGTGGATGCGACGTTTCACGTCGCCGCCGGGGGTGACTTCCACCAGCACGATGCCCTTCAGGTCCTGCCAATCGAGTCCGGTGAGCAACGTCCCGCCATTGGCCAAACGGAGTGCGGCGAGGGTGCCGGGGAAACGGGTTTCCGCCTTGAGCAGAGCGCCGTCCTTAGTGCTGCGTTCCTCAAAACCATCGCCGGTGCCGATGACGAGGCGGTCGTCGCCGACAAGCTGAATGTCGCGGCCGGCGGGAGAGGGCACGGACCAAAGCAGGGCTTGGTCGGCGGGCTTGCCGGTATTCACGCAGTGGAGACGGAGTTTGCCTTCATCGCGGACGATGAGGATGCGGGACGGAGCGGGTGAGGAAATCGGGAGTGTCATGGAAAGTGCGGCCAAGCCCAACGCTTTCGCGGACCCGGGCGGCGGCAAGAAAGAAATAGCGCGCGGTTGGCGTTACAGGAGTGGCAGCGCCGTGTGGTCCACGCCACCGGAAAAAATGCTCCAATTCCCCGCACGCATCCTCCTCGTTTCTTCCACAATCACGGCTTCCTTGGCCTCACCACCCAACACCAATGGGGGACCGTTGATGGCGGAGAGCAGGAATACGTCACCCGGCTCACCGCACCGTGGCGTGATCGCATCCGCCAAAACACCAAAGTTGTTCGCGTCACCCGCCGTCCTGACGGCGCCTACGTCACGACCGAACGTTTTGATCGCGTGATCCTCGCCGCGCATGGCCACGAGTTGCTCGCCCTCCTCGCCAATCCCACCGTTGACGAATCCCGACTCCTCCGCAAATTCCAATATCAGGCCAACACCACCACGCTCCACCCCGATGCCTCGGTCATGCCGCGCACCAAGCTCGCCTGGTCCGCGTGGAATTACTCCCTCGCCCGCGATGCCTCCGGCCGCCCCGACCCCGATGACGATCTATTGGATAAACAAACTCCAAGGCGTCTCCGACGGCGAAAACTATTTCGTCTCCATCAACCGTCCCGAAGCCATCGATCCCCGGCGCGTCCTCAAAACCATTTCCTACGAGCATCCGCTCTTCACGCTTGGCGCGATCCGCGACCAAGCCGAAATTCCCGCGCTCAACCAATCCGCCCGCAGCTCCACCGCGTCGTACTCCTGCGGCACCTGGACCCGCTATGGTTTGTACGAAGACGGTATTCTCTCCGCCGTAAATTTATCCCGCCAACTCCTCGGCCGCGATCCGTGGCCGGTTTGAAAACTTCCCCGGTCCCACTCTGAATCGTTCTCCTGCTCCTACTCCTTCTCATCCTCAAAAGAAGCCACACCGAACCGAGAAAGATTACGGGTAAGAGAACGAGAATGATTACGACAAACCGCCAAGTAGCCGCGTTGAAGCGCAGCGACAACGCGGTCCCCGCCGCCACCCCAGGCTTGCGAACACCTTCCCGCTCGCTTTCACTCCGCCCATTCTACCCTTGATGCTCCGCCACCATAATTCGCCCCCGCCAACCCACCCATTTCCCATCACCCCGTCCGACCAGACAGTTTGTCAACATTCAACACGTGACCCCTTCTGAATTCTTCGTGACCCCTTCTGAATTCTTCCTTCTGAATTTCTGTGACCCCGCTGAATTTCCCTGCTGAATTTCCCCGCGCGAACTGTCCCTTCACCCCCTGATGCCATGTTGAAAAAACAACAGATTCTGGTGACCGGAGCGACCGGCTACGTCGGCGGGCGGCTGGTGCCCCGCCTGCTCGATGCTGGTTATCGGGTGCGTTGTCTCGTCCGCGATCCGTCGCGTTTGCAGGGCCGCGCCTGGTTGAACCGGATCGAAATAGTTACGGGCGATGGCCTACAACTGGAATCTTTGGGCGACGCGATGCGCGACGTGGGCGTGGTCTACTATCTCATCCACAGCCTGGGCGGCGGCACCGATTTCACGGAACGAGATCTGCTGGCCGCGCGGAACTGCGCTGCCGCCGCGCAACAGGCCGGGGTTGGGCGGATCATCTACTTGGGCGGCCTCGGAGATCCGAAGGCGGAGCTATCCGCGCATCTGCGCTCCCGCCAGGAGACGGGCGCGGCGTTGCGCGAAGCGGGCGTGCCGGTGACGGAGTTTAGAGCGGCGGTCATCGTTGGTTCGGGCAGCTTGTCGTTCGAGATGATCCGTTATCTGACGGAGCGCTTGCCGGCGATGATCTGTCCACGCTGGGTGTTCACTCGCATTCAGCCGATCGCGATTCGCAACGTGCTCGATTACCTCGTGTCCACGCTGGATTGCGCTGAAAGTATCGGACGGATAATCGAGATCGGCGGGCGGGATGTTCTCACCTACGCCGAGATGATGACGGGGTACGCGCAGGCCCGGGGACTGAAACGGCGGCTGATTGCCGTGCCCGTGCTGACACCTCGGCTGTCGTCGTACTGGGTTCATCTCATCACACCGATACCGGCGAACATCGCGCGACCCCTAATCAAAGGATTGGGCAATGAAGTAATCGTGCACGATGAAACCGCCCGCCGACTTTTTCCCGCGATCAAACTGCTGGACTATGCCACTGCGGTGCGCCTCGCCCTTGAGAAGTGGGAAAGTGGTGACGTCGAGACCGCCTGGACTGACGCGCTTAGTTCCAGTCAGGGCGCGCGGAAGCCCGTGGCGCTGATCAGCAGCGAGGGCATGATCATCGAACGGCGGCAGATGACGGTCGTTGCCGGACCCGAGGCGGTGTTCCGGAGCTTTGCGGGGCTGGGCGGTGCGCGCGGCTGGCTTTATCTGAACTGGACCTGGCAATTGCGCGGAACCTTTGATCGCCTATGTGGCGGGGTCGGAATGCGGCGGGGCCGGCGCGACCCGGATAATCTGCGCGTGGGTGACGCTCTGGATTTCTGGCGGGTGGAGGCCGTTGAGCCGGGGCATCGGGTCCGGTTGCGAGCCGAGATGAAAGTGCCCGGCCGAGCTTGGCTCGAATTTCAGGCGATAGCGCAACCGGACGGGCGGACCCTCCTCTCGCAGACAGCGTTTTTCGAACCGAAGGGTCTGTCAGGGCTGCTCTACTGGTATGCGCTCTATCCGGTCCACAGTCTGATTTTCAGCGGTCTCATCCGGAGAATCGCCGAACAGGCCGAGGAGTAGACTTTCGCGCGCTGGCGGGGCTCGTCTATGGTTTGTCCGGCCAGCGCTGGGGGACTTTCCGTAGCTTGGTCAAGTCATACCCTTGGGCGGTCAGTTCCTCGAGCAACCGCTGGTAGTCTGCCTCGGGGATCTGTGGACTGCGCGCCATGATCCAGACGTAATCCCGCTTGTTCCGGCCGATCACGGTCTGACTGTAATCCGGACTCAAATGAGTGATAAGAAATTCGGATTTGAAGGGCCAGATGAACTGCATCCCCCAAGTAGAACGGTTCACCTGATCGACGACGAAACCGCGGGGAGTGTACCGCTTGGCCGGACCGTCGAAGCCGCCCTTATTGAAGGTGAAGACCGTGTCGATGGTACCGTCGGAGCGTAGCCGATAATCTTCAATCGCGTTGTAGGCTTCCGTCTCAATGAAAGTCGGAATGCAGGCGATGACATACCAAGGCCCCATGTAGCGAGGGAGGTCGACGTTTTCGACCGTCTTCAACGGAGGAAGGGATGTGGTGCAGCCCGTCAGCAGCAGCAGGCAAAGTGGCAGAAGATTGGTTTTCATGTTATTAGTCGTCGTTAATCGCCCTCAGGGCTAGGAAGCAGCGCACAACGCCGGGAGCGAGCAGGCCCGGCAGCCCGGCGGTGGTGCAGGCCCATTTCAGTTCGTCCAGCAAGAGCCACGTACTGCGATATACCAGGATCGAAGCAGCCGGGAGCACCGGCCACCCAACCGCTGAGATGATTTCGATTTTTCATGGATACGCCTTTACGCTGCGTCATCCCGCACAATTCGCAACTGCTCCTGACCTAAAAATTATTTGCCGCTACAGCCCTCTTGGCGGACAATCGGGCCGCAATGGCCGAATCGCACATTTTCACCTGGCACAGCACCGGGCAGAGCCTGCTGGAGGCCAAACTGCAAGCCATTCATGAGGCGGGCGCATCCGTCGTGATGGAAACCTTCATCTTTCGCGATTCGGATATCGGCCAGCGGTTTCGTGACGTCCTCACAACGGCGGCCCGGCGCGGAGTGCGCGTCCGGCTACTGCTGGACCCGGTTGGCTCGTTCATGTTGCGGCGGGACTACTTCAATGACTTGGTGGCGGCCGGTGGAGCGATCCGTTGGTTCAACGAACTTCGCCTGCCGTCGTTCTCCTTCCGAGACCACCGCAAATTGCTGATCGTGGACGGGAGCGTGGCGCTTGTGGGCGGATGCAATATTGGGCCCGAATACTGCGGCGACGGCATCACTACCGGGTGGCACGATGTCGGTGTCAGCGTTCGTGGACCGGTGGTGCCGGTGCTGGAGACGGAGTTCGACCGGCAATGGGAGCGTGCCTTGGGCCATCGCTGGCAGTTTCCACTAGGCGGTCGGCGTCAGCACGAGCGTGTCGCGGGCGAACCAGAGGTGGAGGCGCTGTTCATCAAACCCGGTTTCGGCCGGAATCCATTGCGCGAGGCGTTGCGACGGGATCTGGCCACCGCCAAGGAGGTGGCGATCACATCAGCGTATTTCCTGCCTTCGCACCGTTTGCGGCATCATCTCGCGCAGGCCGTGGCCCGTGGGACGCGCGTGCGTTTGCTATTGGCAGGCAAAAGCGATGTCCCCCTTATGCAACTGGCGTCACGGTCACTCTACCGGCGCCTCGTGAACCAGGGCATCGAAATCTGGGAATACCAACCCCAGGTGCTGCACGCGAAATTGATCGTGGTGGACGATATCTTGTTCGTCGGTTCCTCGAACCTTGATCCGCGCAGCCTACGCATCAACTTCGAGATCATGCTGCGCATCCACGACGCCCCACTGGCCGCAACCGCGCGGCAGCAGTTCGAGGCCGACTTGGCGCAGCGCGCCATCGCGATTACCCGTGCCTCGCTCCAGCATGGCTGCTCGTGGTGGCAACGGCTCAAACAGCGTTTTGCCTACTGGCTGTTTGCCCGGCTCGATTCGGACTTGGCGGCACTCAAGTTGCAGACATGGCACCGTCGCAAAGAGCGCTTGGTGCAACGCGTGAAACGGGTCCGCCGCGCGGCCAGCCGCCAAGGCGAGTAAGCCTTCACCGTCAGCCATGCAGGCCGACACCGTGTACATGTGCCCAGACCGAGCAGGAACACCAATCCGTCTTCTTGTATCGCCGACGCAGCAAGGAGCAGAATGGACACGGCGGGGGAAAAGTTGCTCAGCGGCTCCGGCAGCAGGAGTTTCAATCCGCAGACCCTGCTCAATCCCAGCAAATCGATCCGATGAAGACCATTCTGCTTTTCGTTCAATTGTTGACGCTCGCGAAAGCGATCCGATGGAGTGCGGCTTTTAGGAGGCAGGGGAAGATCAAGTCGAGGTCGTCACGTCTTGCTCTTTGGCAAGGGGAATTCTGCAGACAGGCCGATGGGGACCATCAACTTCACCGCTGACGCTCACCATGGCCATCGGTGTAGAATGGTTGCAACCAAAGTGAGCCGTGGACCGAAGATTTTGGGAAACCCAACTGGCGGCAACAAACACTTCAGCGAACCCATGAACGAAAAAATAGCCGCCATGCTCCGCAGGTTTGGCGGGAAGCGGCGCGAGAAATAAATGCATCCGCCGTTTACCTCCACCCGTTGTATCTGCGCAACCGTGGCCTTTCGGCCAACTAGTGGTGCATCTTCCAACAATTAAAAACCTCGTTCCCATGAAGCTCCTCTCCCTCTTCGCCTCTCTCCTCCTTTGCTCTGGCCTCGTCGCCAATGCCTCGACCAAAACGGTCGTCGATATCGCCGCCGGTTCTCCCGATCACACCACGCTCGTCGCGGCGGTTAAGGCCGCAGGTCTCGTGGAAACCCTCAGCGGTCCCGGTCCCTTCACGATTTTTGCGCCCACGAATGCCGCCTTTGCCAAGCTGCCCGCCGGCACCGTGGAGTCGCTGCTCTTGCCGGAAAACAAAGCCAAGCTCGTCGCGATCCTCACCTACCATGTCGTCCCGGCCAAGGTTATGGCTGCCGACGTGAAGTCGGGCGAGGCTCCTACCGTCAACGGCAAGATGCTTAAGCTGAAAGCCGATGGCATGGGCGTGATGGTCAATAACGCCAAAGTGATCGCGACGGATTTGGTCGGCAGCAACGGGGTCATCCACGTCGTCGACACCGTCCTCCTCCCGTAATCTGCGGGCACGTTGATCCGGTTTTTCCGAACACGAACACACTCTCCTCTCCCGGAACCGGCCTGTGGTCCGTCGGCCTCAGCTGCAGACCGTTTTCCACGCCCGTTTGATTTTTATCCGATTGCCGGCGTCGCAGGCTTCGATTCCTATGAAGTGTCTTCGAAATAAGGTGAGTCCTGCTGGAAATGCAGGACCGGTGCTTGCGCCGGCCTTTAGGCGAGGCCAACTGGGTGTTCGTACCGAGGCCGGCGCAAGCACCGGCCCTACATTAAGCGACTCTTTATCTATTTCGAAGCCACGCCCTCAAGCCACATGAAAATAATTATTCCCCTGCTCACCCTCACTGCTTCCCTCATGGCCACCGAACCAGCGTTTCCTCCCTCTCCCCTCGCCGCACCGGAGTTGAAGACGCTGCCCGCCGGGGTGCGGCTGAAGGCGACTGGCAAGGGAAATTATTTCGACCAAACGAACGGCCTGCTTCGCCCGCTGTTCAACGACATCTCCTCGCCGGTCTCAGCTTGGCATGCGACAATCTGAACAGGTAATTCCCGTGGTCATCGACCCAGCTGGTGTGACTTCGCCAAACTTAGCCGCGCGATTGGCGCTGCGGCAATCCCCCGCCTCCTCGGCGATTGGCCGCCAGCGTTGGAGTGACTTGCTCTTCTTGCATTGGAAAATCGACCCCCGAGCGATCCAAGCCACTCTGCCGGAAGGCCTGTTCGTAGACACTTTCGCCGGCGCTGCCTATCTCGGCATCGTGCCTTTTTTCATGGAGCGGATCCGGCCGGCGTGGCTGCCTCCGCTGCCGTGGATTTCTTGGTTCCTCGAGCTCAACGTCCGCACCTACGTGCACGACGCCGATGGCCGGCCCGGCGTGTGGTTCTATTCCCTCGATTGCAATCAGCCGCTCGCCGTAGAGATCGCGCGACGCTGCTTCCACCTGCCGTATTTTCATGCGCGCATGGCTGCGTCGCATCGCGGCGGCACCGTGCATTACGAGTGCGCGCGCCGCTCCGAGGCCGCGTCGCGCGGTCGCTACACCTGGACGCCGGGGCGGGACGCCGCCCCCGCCGAACCCGGCTCAGTAGCGTTTTTTCTGGTCGAACGATATCTGCTTTTCGCGGCGGACGGCGCGGGACGACTCTTCACCGGCCGCGTACACCATGCGCCCTATCGCCTGCACACGCCGGAGGTGGCGGAGTTCTCCACCGCACCGGCGCGTCAGGCCGGATTCGATCTCGACGGCGAACCCGCGTCCGTGCTCGGCGCGCAAGCCGTCGATGTCTCGATTTTCCCGCTGCGCCGCACCCACTCTTCCGCCCGATGAACGAACAAAACGATCCACCGGTCTGGTTTATCACCGGCTGCTCCAGCGGTCTCGGCCGCGCGCTGGCGCGCCGCGTGCTGGCTCGCGGCCACCGGCTCGTGGCCACGGCGCGCCGACCGGAGACGCTCGCTGATCTCGTCGCCAGCCATCCCGACAAGTGCCGTGCGTTCGCGCTCGACGTTGCGGTCGCTGCGCAAATCCCACTCGTCGTCGCGCAAGCCGCAGCGGCGTTCGGCCGGCTGGACGTCGTCGTAAACAACGCGGGCTACGGCCTCGTGGGCGCGCTCGAGGAGGTGAGCGACGAGCAAATCGCGCGGAGTTTCGAGACGAATTTTTTTGGGGCGCTGCGCGTGATACGTGCGGCTCTGCCCTTCCTGCGCGCACAACGCTGCGGTCACTTCGTGAACATCAGTGCGGCCGCCGCCATCGCCAACTACCCGGGCTTCTCGATCTACGGTGCCACCAAGTGCGCGCTTGAAGGCGTCTCCGAATCGCTCGCCGCCGAAGTCCGGCCGCTCGGGCTTAAGGTCACCATCGTGCAACCCGGCCCGTTTCGCACCGACTTCATAGCGCGTTCACTCGAGCGAGCGTCTGTCCGCGTGGCCGACTACGAGGCATCGAGCGGTAAGTTCCTGCGCTTTCTCGAAACGATGAGTGGCCGGCAGCCCGGTGATCCCGACAAAGCGGCCGAGGCGATCATCGCGGCCGTGGCGTCGGAGCATCCGCCGCTGCGGCTGGTGCTGGGAAAATACGCGAACGAAAAAGCCCGCCGGAAATTCAGTGCCGCCGCGCGTGAGCTCGACGCCGGGTCAGCTGCGGGGCTCGATACGGACTTCGATCCCCCCAGCCCGGACGAAGCACCGCGCTGAAGCGCAGCGACAGCTCCGTTACGCAACAAAGCTCATTCCCTACCCCATGCTTTGCCACCACTCGTTCTTATTCTCCGACTCCTTCTCGTTCTCAAAAGGAGAACCAACCGAGCCGAGAAAGATTACGAGTAAGAGAACGAGAACGAGAATGATTCAGCGGACCAAGCAGTAGCCGCGTTGAAGCGAAGCGACAGCGTGGTTCAACAGCAACGCCCCCCCGCCACCGCAAGCTTGCGATCACCTTCGCTCTCATACTCACCCCACCCACCGCACCCTCGATCTCCCGCCGCCATAATTCCACCCGTCAGCCCACCCATTTTCCAGCTCCCCGTCTGGTCAGACAGCTTGTCAAGATTCAACACGTGACCCCTTCAGAATTTCCCTAA
>Ga0105046_10001889_pt1 | contig 32688 bp, 25 predicted proteins | sample MAT03_FD_78385 | JGI IMG/M metagenome (GOLD analysis project Ga0105046, IMG submission 78385) | Freshwater microbial communities from Lake Fryxell liftoff mats and glacier meltwater in Antarctica - MAT-03 (megahit assembly) | ecosystem: Environmental > Aquatic > Freshwater > Ice > Liftoff...
GGATGGGCGACGTTCGTGCCGCCTGGATGAGCGAATTTGATGCTGCGGCCAAGACTCAGAACCATGTGCTCATCGGCATCCTGAGGTGACATCCACGGAACCGCCTGAGATGATCCCATATCGATAACGCCGATCGTATCGCCCCGATTGATGATCGTTTTCATCTTCCGTGGCTCGGTTGAATTGAGAAATGCGTCGGGGCCGACGACTGCCAAATACGTGGTCAGATTCGAATAGCTTCCCTCTGCTGGATAGCAATATGTGTGAACATATTCCTTGCAGAATTCCGCGTTCACCGGATCATCCCACGGCTTCGTGAGATCGATCTTTTCTGCAAGGTCTCGTTGATCGAGATCTTGCAGAATCAACGTACGCCAACTGTGCAGCGGCTTATCTTCGGAATCAACCGTGTAGGCTGGCGGAAACATGCCGTCATTTCGCAAAGCATAGCTGTGCAAAGCAAGGGCGATGTTTTTAAGATTGTTCCTGCACGACATCGAATGCTTCGTTGAGCGTGGATTCTGGATTGCCTTCAACGTAATTGCCGTCAACAAAGTGACAATTCCTGTCACGATAAGCAGCTCTCTTAAATTGAATCCTGAGGCCAAGTGTTCCGTCTCATTGTCTGCCTTCAGGCTTTCAAACGAATTTCCATCCTCGCTCATGACAGACTCTCCAGTCTCCGGGAATTCAATGGATGTCGGGATACAGAGGAGCTTAAAAGAGCTGACACGCCCCTGCTTAAGAGACTATCGGCGTCTATTTATGGCCTGATAACTCAGATAAACGTCTGAGGCGACTGAACCATTCGTCGTAATTTGCAAACAAATAGCAAACGCTGAAACAAATCATGTTTTTGGGAGAAGGGTAGAAAAAAATGAGCCTGAGGCGCTAGCCGATTGGACAGTAAGAAATCGGCTAGCGCCTCAGGCTCAAGTCAATAGGATCTACGTCGCAGGTGCTTCAAGCATTGCCGTGAGCTTGGCAACGCCGTCGGAATTTCCGAATGCAAACAGGTTATCTCCGCCTTCGATCACCATATTGCCCGGCGGTGGAAAAATCTTCTGACCGGAAACCTTGCGCACCCCAGCAGCATGATGCCGGAATCACGCAGTCCGGTCTCGCTTAATCGAAGTCCAACCAGGGCTGACTTTTCAGGAACCTGGACGTCGGCAATTTCCCAGTCCACTCCTTCTGACTCAGACACCTCAACAAAGTTTTCGATACTCGGTGAAAGCATAAAACGCGCCATGCGGATCGCGCCGGACGAGAGCGGATTCATTACGCGCGTCGCGCCGGCTTGCGTCATCTTTTGGGAGGCTCGATCATCACTCGCACGTGCGACAATCTGCAGTTTCGGACACAACAGCCGCGCGGAGAGTACAACGTAAATGTTGTCGGCGTCGGTGGGCAGCACAGTTGTCAAACCACGTGCGTGCTTGACGCCGGCAAGTTCCAGCACGTCGTCCTGAGACGCATCGCCACACAGGTATTTCCTGTTTCGCGCACGAAACTCGTCATCAAAGACGCCTGGATTGTCGTCGATCACGACAAACGGCTGTCGACGCGATTCCAGGTATTCGCAAAGCGTTTGTCCCATGCGGCCGAAGCCACAGACGCTAAAGTGGTTAGTCAATCGGCTAATGTCTTTTTCCATGCGACGTCGCTCCAGCAATGCCTGCAAATCCGTATTCATCAAAAGCTGACCGAACTGCACGGCACCGTAGGTAACGACGCCGATGCCGCAGGTCAGATATCCCACAATGAAAAGCTTTGTGCCGTTCGTCAGCGGAGTTGGTTCGTGACAGCCAACCGTTGTGAGCAGAATGATGGACTGGTAGAAACAATCCAGCAACGACTGACCGGTCAGCAGATGCAGGCCGATCATCCCGATATTTCAGGCTTCTGCGTCATCACGCACGCTGAATTCAAGCTTCCAGCGTTTGTCGTCAGTCTCGTGCACGCACCAGAGTTCCAGGACGCCAAGCTCAGTGATTCTGGAATGGAACGTCACTGGCACATACTCGTCTTCTGTGTCATCCGCAGCGGGGAGTGTTGCTTCCAGCGAATCGGTTTCACTCAATTCGTCAGGTGACCAGCGTGCCAGTAATTCTCCCGGCTGATCATTACGACGGTTCGCAGAACTGAAGAAACGGAACCGAGCAGATTCGCCGACGACTAAACCAATTGGGTCTGACGGGACATCGACTTCCGTACCTTCTTCCATTCCGATCGGCACCACGCAAAGTGCCTTTAACGGGCGACCGGCTCCAGGGATCGCAAGTCCGGCAGTTTCGATGCCGACATAATAGGATCTCGCCGTCCCGCCGCGAATTCGCACACCACCGCGAAGTTTTGTCCAGCCGTAAAAGCAGGCACCGCGAGCGACGGAGTAATCCAGATCGTCGGAACCGTCCACAATATTCGGTGGCGAGCCCGGGAACCAACTTTGCAATTGCCCCAGCAATCGTGATCGCAGCGCGCTGGCTTTGAATACGCCGCCGTTAAACAGCACATGAGTCAAACCACTCCCGGCGAGAGACTGATTCAGGAACGCCGCAAGATGCCGCGTGATCCCGGTGTCTGCTTCATACGGAAGTCCGATTTCGCGAAATCCTGACGCTCGCGCACGAGCGGGGCGATCGGAAAGTTGTGCCGGCGGAAAAAATCCGCTCAGCAACAAGTCCGTTGCCTGAACTCGCTCCACATTGACGGAAACCAACCCACCAATCAATCGACTGCTGCGTCCGGGAACGGAAATCGTGTGCGTGTCTGGTCCTGATTCCGACAGCAACGCTTCCTTGGCATTGCGACAGGAATGCCACAGAGAAACGGATTGCCATGGATCAAGATTCAAACCTTTTTCCCCGAACAACTGCGCGACGTAATGAGCAAGGGCAAGGTCCATGTTGTCGCCGCCGACGAGCAAGTGGTTTCCCACCGCCGCGCGTTGCAGAGTCAGTTCACCGCCTTCTTCGGCAACTTCCACCAGCGTTAAGTCTGTTGTGCCGCCGCCGATGTCGCAGATCAACATGCGATCGCCGACTTTGAGCAGTTTTCGCCAGCGATCGCCCACGGCATTCAACCAAGCGTATGTCGCCGCCTGCGGTTCTTCAAGCAGAACAAAATCTTTCGGCAGACCAGCGGCCAGAGCAGCCTCACGAGTCAATTCACGGGCACTCGCGTCAAACGACGCTGGCACAGTGAGGACCACGTTTTGGTCAGCTATCAGAGCGTCCGGAAACGCCTGATGCCACGCGCCCACGAGATGTTCCAGATATCGCTGCGATGCGGTGACGGGCGAGATCTTCGCGACGCCACTCGGAGCCTGCCACGGTAAAATTGCTTGATGGCGATCGACCTTGCTGTGCCCGAGCCATGACTTTGCCGCGCCGATCGTTCGATCAGGAAACTCCGCCGACAGAGCTCGTGCGCCGTGCCCCACGGCGAACGAAGGATCTTCGGTCCACGGCAACGCAAACGACTTGGCTGTCGTTTCATCGCCTGTGCATTGATACAGAAACGACGGCAGCATTGACCGCGATTCAATCGTGTTCGCGGCCACGAGTTGCGGAATGGGCAGCAGTTGAACCTGCGGCCGTTCTTCATTCAACGCGCTGTATGCGAGCACGCTGTTCGTCGTGCCAAGATCGATACCAATCACAAACTGAGCCGACATTATCGCACTTCCAATTCGGCTGGTGCCACAATAGTGGCAGCGGCGGCATCACCGGTCCAGACGGGGACGTCACTTTTTGTGACTTGCCAGCCATGATGGACAAGTGTGCCGACGGCTTGATGGCCTTCGCCAATTTTTCCCGTGAGCTTAATTCTGCCATTTTTCGCGTCGGCTCCGATGGTCACGTTGCTGCCTTCGGCTTGCTCAAGAACCGGACGAATGGCAAACTGCCGCTCCAGCATTCCGCCACAATCCCGATGAATATCACGGACGGCGGCACCGACCTGAGCGTCGGAATACGCATCGATCGGTTCTTTAAGGAAATCGATGAGGCGGCCTTCCCGCTGTAGAGCCGCCAGCAACGTCACGGCGTCGCTGCGGAGCGGTTTCGGTGGAGCCACGGGTTTTGGAGGTGCAGCAGATTTCGGCGATGCGATTGTTTCCGCGATTTTTTTGTCAGGCAACGCAGGTGGAGCGTCCAGAAGACTTGTCACCTTCGCGGCAAAAACGCTGCTGGTTAGAACTCGCCATGCGAGTGAAATACGTCCCATGAAACTGATGGCCTCAACTGAGTTAACATCGATTGTCTGACATCATTGATGCCGTGCGACCCGCAATTTACGGCAATTCCAGACGGCGTTCCAGTTTGTGTCCGGCGAACGATGGGGAATCCCTGACTTCAACAATGATCTGATTTCGTGGTATATTGCAGAATCATCGTATTTTGCTCGACACCATAGACAAACTGCGGCGGTTCTTTACTTCACGCAGTCAGAATTGATGCTGTCACTTCTCGTTCCGAGGCTCCCGCCTTGGAATACGATGCACGCGAGGCTCATGGAGACTTGGCATTCACGATCTTAATCCACATCTTGATCTGAATCGTACTCCGCCAGTCGATTAGGATGAAGATTAGGATTAGGAGGAGAGGCGACAAACGCTTTCAGGACTCGAATTATGCGAATCGTCAGTATCGCTCTGCTATTGCTCACAGCCGCCTGTAATTCGCTGCACGCCGCACCGCCGACGAGTCAGCAGACTGCGACCGCCGTTGACGTCGGCCTGTGGGGCGACACTCCAGAAAAAGCAATCAAGCTCGCCGATGATGCCACCTACCTGCGGCGAATCATGTTCGATATCGTAGGTCGCCCGGCGACTCCGGGTGAACTCACCGCCTTTGGGCTCGATCCATCAGAAGACCGCCGCGCCACGATGGTCGATGCGTTACTTGCATCCAATGCATACGGCGAAAACTGGTCTCACTACTGGCGCGATGTCATATTTTTGCGTGCAACCAATATTCGAGCGGGAATTGTGCGACCGGCGTTTGACGCTTGGATGGCGTCGCAATTGAATGAAGGCCGTGGCTGGCATCAAATCGCCAACGAACTTCTGACTGCCACCGGCCCGGTCAACAACAATGGTGCCACCGCGCTGATCTTTGCTCACGAAGGCGTAGCGGAAGAAGTATCCGCAGAAGCGTCGCGAATCTTTGTCGGCATTCAAATTCAATGCGCAAATTGCCACGATCATCCGTGGGACAGTTGGAAGCGAGAACAGTTTCACCAGTTCGCCGCGTTCTTCCCGCGCTTGAGCGTGCGACGGGATCGTAATTCGGACAACATGTTTGATTACGAAATTACTTCCGTAAATGCGGAGCGACAACGCACTGCGGCGGCGTCACGTTTTTTGCTGGCACGAACGGACCGCAATCGCGACGGTTTCATTTCCGAAGAAGAATCCAAAAATACTCCGCTGGCTCGCGTGTTCAAAGGGCCAGCGAAATCGGTGATTGATAAGAATGGTGATGGCAAGCTATCGATCGATGAAATTGCAACCGCTCAACCGCCTAACGCAAATCAGCCCGGACAGGGATCTGCCGAACACTACATGCCAGACCTGCAGGATCCGGGCTCACAGGGCAAACGAATCGATCCAGGCTTCTTCCTGACCAGTAGCAATGCCGAAGTTGTGTCATCGCTGCAATCAGGCATGACTGACGAGTCGCGTCGCCAGATGGCATCCGAACTTTTGACATCAAAAGACAATCCGTGGTTTGCCCGAGCCATCATTAATCGCATGTGGTACGAAATGACGGGCACTGCGTTTTACACGCCAATCGATGATATTGGCCCGGATCGTGAATGTACGCATGAAGAAACACTCAATATTCTGACGGAAGGTTTCGTAGCCAACGACTATGACTTGAGATGGCTCATCCGCGCGATCTCGGCGACGCGCACTTATCAGCGAGCTCCGGATCATACGGCCGAAGGCTTCGCGCATTGCGAACCAATTCGGTTGAGGTCTGATCAGTTGTACGCAGCACTGTGCCAGACGCTGGGAGTCGAATCCTTGCCGCTGCGGATTACCGATGGTCGTCGGTATGCCGGTGCGATGCAGAAGCTTGAACAGGGACGCGAGGAATTCGCCAGTATCTTTGGTTTTGATCCTTCGACGCCGCGCGATGAAGTCACCGGGAATATTCCTGAGGCTTTGTTCATGATGAATTCACAACTGCTGGAACGTATTCTGGCGACGCCCGGCGAATCCAGTGTGATCACTCACATCGCGACCAACGTCCTGGGCGAAGAAGACATTGTGCGTGAGTTGTATCTGAACGCGATTGGCCGTGAACCGGCTGCTGGCGAATTGGAAATTGCAATGAAGTACATCAGCAGTAATCCGAGTCTGCGTGGCGGATTAGAAGACCTGATGTGGGCGTTGATCAATTCGCCGGAATTCAGCAGTCGTCGGTGATGCCCTATGGCGTTCCACCGATTTGGAATGTTCAATCCTGAGAGGGTTGCAGTCGAGGACTTTGGTACGTCCAGGCCGCTGATTTTATCACGATTCGCCGAACAGGCTCGAAAATCGGCTGAATCCGGTTGCTTGGTTGCTCCACGGGCGGACTCCGTTTACCGTACGCATCCGCGTGGTGTTTCGCATGTCGAATTGCGAATCAATTGACGGGCGTTCATGCCCATCCTCAAACAATCACTGTATCCTCAAACCACCATCGTCATGGTCATCCCCTTTTGGAGCGTCTCAATCGTGCCTCAGGTATTTCGCTGGATATTGATAATTGCCGGATTGGCTTTTTTCGGTGAATTTGGTGTCACGATGGCTCAGGGGCCGTCGAAGGAATTGGCTGTCAAGCTGATGACTTTGCCGCCGCGTCCGAAGCGTCCGGATCTGCCTGTCAGCAAACTTCCGGTAGAATTTCTGCAGGGCGAACGAATCGGATTTCTGGGCAATTCACTTGCAGAGCGCATGAATCTGTTCGGCCATTTCGAGACGTTGCTGCATACTCGATTTCCGGACAAAGAACTTGTTATCCGTAACTTCGGCCGTCCAGCTGAAGAAGTTGGCATTCAACAGCGATCTTCCGACTACACAGCGCTGGATGATCCGCAACTGGCGTTTGGTGCGGACACATACTTCTGCTTTTTCGGCTTCAATGAATCGTATGCCGGTGCTGAAGGTGTAGAAGAGTTTAAAAATCGATACGGCAGTTATCTGGACACGATTGCCAAACGATATCCTCGCGATGACACAAACTCTCCCCCACGTTTTATCCTGGTGTCGCCGATTGCGTTTGAACCGACTGGTGATCCATTGTTGCCTGATGGTGCGACAGAAAATGCAAACCTGAAATTGTACTCAAATGCTGTAGCGGAAGTTGCTGCTGCTCGCAAACTTGCATTCGTTGATGTGTTTGAAACCTCAGAAAAAATCCTCAGTGACAAACCAGGCCTGCAATACACAATTAACGGCTGCCATCTCAATGATGCTGGCGATCGTGAAGTCGCCAGATTGATTGACGAAACCGCATTTGGTTCTGCATCATCTGCCAGCTTTGGCAGTCCTGGCTACGAAAAGATGCGAGCGGCGATTAACGACAAATCGTGGGTTCATCTACAGGACTACCGCATGTTGAACGGCTGGTACGTTTACGGCGGTCGACGAACATTCGATACGGAAACGTTTCCTCGCGAATACATCAAGATTCGCAAAATGGCGGACATTCGTGATCGATACATCTGGAATATGGCTCAGGGCAAACCTGTTGCGGACAAGCCAGATGATGTTGATACGGGTGAACTGTTCGTTCCGGAAACTCGATTTGGAGCTGAACGTCAGAAGTATTCGGAAGCCAGCGAGCTGCGATATCTGACGCCTGAACAACTGATTGCTGAGACGAAAGTTCCAGAAGGCTTTGAAATTCAGGCGTTCGCCGATGAAACAATGTTTCCGGAACTTGCTAAACCAGTTCAGCTGAATTTTGACAACAAGGGACGATTGTGGGTTTCGTGCATGCCGACGTATCCTCAATGGAAACCTGGTGATCAGAAACCGGATGACCGATTGCTGATTCTGGAAGACACCGATCACGACGGCAAAGCGGATTCGTGCAAAGTGTTTTACGACAAGCTGCATTGCCCGACCGGGTTTGAGTTCTTCAATGGTGGGGTTATTGTCGTCGATCAGCCGCGATTGTTGTTTCTGAAAGATACTGATGGCGACGACAAGGCTGATCTGGTCGTGCACCTGCTCGACGGCTGGGCGTCAGATGATACCCATCACACAGCGAGCGCGTTCGAATGGAGTCATGGCGGAAAGCTGCACATGCTGGAAGGCATTGCCACCAGCACAACCCTGGAAACTCCATGGGGACCGCATCGCAGTCAGGGAGCTGGCGGTGCATATGTGATGGACCCGCGAACACTGAAAATTCGTCAGTTTGCTTTGCCGGGCCAGTACAACATGTGGTGCTATGTCTTTAACAATTGGGGACAGGGCATTGTGGGCGATGGTACAACTGCCAATCAGGCATGGGACACGCCTCTGTCAGGCGCTCAGTTTAGTGGACGTACCGGGTTGAACTTTGTCTTCAACAACGAAGGTATGCGTCCGGCTTTGGGCAGCGAGTTCCTTGTTACTCGTAACTTCCCGGACAGTGTCCAGGGGCAGTTTACATATGCGTGTGTCATTAATATGAACGGTCTGCCTCGTTTCACCGTGAACAACGATGGCGGCGGATTCCATGGTGACAGAATCAAGAACGCCGACAATACGCCGGATGATCTGATCAGATCCGAAGACAAGCATTTCCGTCCTGCCGACCCGCAAATCGGCCCTGACGGTGCGCTGTGGTTCGGTGATTGGGCGAATGCTCTGATCGGCCATATGCAATACAGTCAGCGTGACCCGAATCGTGATCATACTCGAGGTCGGATCTACCGCCTGGTGTATCCAGGTCGTCCGCTCGTGACGCCAGTGACTCAGTTCGGAAAAACTGTTCCAGAAATTCTGGAACAACTGCGAGAATACGAATGGCGAACGCACTACCGAGCGCGTCGTGAGTTGCATGATCGTGCGGCGACCGAAGTGATTCCTGCAGTTGCTTCTTGGGTGCAGTCGCTGAAATCTGAAGATCCGGAATTGCATCGGATGCGGACGGAAGCACTCTGGATTCAACAGGCACATCATCAGATTGATCATACATTACTGACGTCCATATTGACATCATCTTCTTCCGATGCCCGGGCTGCAGCAGTTCGCATTGTGTCTGACGAACGTGATTCAATCGCTGACGCGCAGGCAATGCTGATTGCTGCGTCAAAGGATGACCATCCACGAGTGCGAACAGAAGCCGCACGTGGTCTGAGCTTCTTCCCAACTCTTGAGTCTCAATACGCATTGCTGCAAATGACAAGTTTCCCGGCAGATTATTGGGTAGATTACACATTGCAGCATGCTTTGGGAGCCAACGAAAACGTATGGCGTGGCGATTACATCAGCGGCAAAATCCCGGAATTGAGCGATCGCGCATCAGAGATTGTGACCAGGCTGATGGAAGCCTCAAAATCCGGCGGTGTGGCTTTGCCGTTTTTGCAAACGCTGATGTCACAGCAGCCGAAGCCAGAGGAAGAGCGCAATAAAGCCATGACGGCATTGGCCGATCTGAAGGGCGACGCAAACCGAGGTCGTGAAGTGTTTGTTCGCAATTGCACGGCTTGTCATAAAGTTGGCAATGGCGAAGGTCGCGAATTTGGTCCGAACCTGGCTGGTGTCGCCAAACGCATGAACAAGTTTAAGATCGTGCAGTCGGTCATCGAACCGAATGCCGAAGTGGCGGAAAAATATCGATCGACGCTGATCGTAACTAAAGACGGGATGCCAACGGCAGGACTTGTCGTAGCAGAAGACGACAATGAAGTGCAGCTCTTCGATGGCAAGGCGGTTCGCAAGATTGCCAAGGCCGATATCGAAGAGCGAGTGACTCAGCAACAAAGCAGCATGCCAGAAGGTGCTGCCACAACACTGGCACCTTCGGAGTTCGTTGATTTGATGGAATATCTGGGTTCACAGAACCAGGATGTTGCACCGAAGTGATCCGCATCGCCTACGTCATACCAACGCTCGACCAATCGGGTGCCGAACGTCAACTGACACTGCTGGCCACCAGTCTGCCACGCGACAAATACGACATTCGCGTTATCGCATTGCAGCGTGGGGGACCGTATTTGAAGGTGTTGCAGGATGCCGATATTGACGTTCGAGTCCTCGGGAAGCGGTTTCGGTTCGATCTGTTGACATGGTTTCGCCTGCGGCAGGAACTGCGAGGGTTTCAGCCGCACATCGTGCAATCGTTTTTGTTCGCGGCAAATTCATACGTTCGACTGCCCGGTGTGACGCCGTCAGCAACGAAAGTTGTCGTCTCCGAACGATGTGTTGACAGCTGGAAAAGTGGCTGGCAGCTGAATCTCGATCGACGCCAGATTCCTCGAACTCACGCCCTGACCGCGAATTCGAACAGCGTTGCCGATTTTTACGGAGGCGTCGGAGTTCCGCGAGATCTGATCACCGTGATCCCCAATGCATTGCCAAAGGCAGTGTCGTCGTATTCAAAGTCACAAGCGCGGGAAATTCTGGGACTGAAAGAGGAGCATCGCGTTGTTGGTTTTGTCGGTCGTTTGGCTCCGCAAAAACGCTTGCAGGATGTTGTCTGGGCACTTCAATTGTTGCATCAACTGGTCGATAACGCTCGACTGGTGCTGATTGGCGATGGCCCGGAACGTGACGCACTTTCAGATCTTGCAACCAGCTTCGGTTGCCGCGATCGAATCGTTTTCGCGGGACACCGCGAGGATGCCGCTGCACTGATGACTGCGTTTGATGCGTTCGTGCTTGGAAGCGAATTTGAAGGCATGTCCAATAGTTTGATGGAAGCCATGTCGATTGGCTTACCCTGCATCGTGAGTGATATTGCACCCAATCGTGAACTGATTATTGACGATGTGACCGGCCTGTTGTTTCCGGTAGGCAAATCTCCGGATCTGGCGAAGCTGTGCGCAAAAGTGCTGACAGATGCGGATCTCGCAAATCGGCTCGGCGAAGCGGCACGCAAACATGTAGCGACTCAGCATACGCTGGAAAAGACCGTCGCCGCACATGAAGATCTTTACCAACGATTGACAGGTCTTAGGCCGTCGCGATAGCAAAAAAAAGTTTGGCACGTGGCAGAATTTGTTGCATTGGAGATATGGCTAAGCTGAAGGATTCCGACCTGAGACAGGTCGGCTTACGTAGGCAGATCTGTCCTCAGATCTGCATCCCTGAAACATGGTCGATCAAAAGCGGTTGACTGGCGAGGAAACACGTTTGGCGTAACTCCAGCCGCCCATACTGCCCAGCCAACCAATATTGCGAAAAACTCCAAATCGATGTGGGAAATCTTAATGAAGAAATGAACAATTGATCTGCACAAACAAAATTCGGGCGGTTACGCTGCCGCCGTCCCGTTCATATTGCTGACGCCAAATGTTCAGCGATCTGCGGTTTCTAATCTGCACATTTTCACGGAATCGAAAAATGCAAGTACAGCCCAGGACCAGTCCGGAAACGGATCGTTGTATGGATCTCATACAACAGTTAGCCAGTGTTGTCGTGCGTGATCTGTGCGTCGATGCCGGATTTGAATCCGTCGTACTCACAGGCCGCGCGGATTCGTGGCACGGAAAGCAGGTCGCAACATCGGCCGCGCGGCGTATGTATCCGAATCACCGTATCGAGAATTTGCTGAAAGTGACCACCGTACGCTGACAACTGTTCGCTCAAAGCACGATCCATCGAAAGTGGACACAATCGAGCCCGTAACATGCTAGAAGGTTGGATTCGCCTTCTAGTATGTTGTGGGCTCGTTTCGTTGAAGGTGGCAAGTTGTAACATCGTTTTGGCAGTAAACGGCGGGAGTGAATCCAGATGACGCAGGCAGGTGACTTTGGAGCGGCGGGTGATGGTGTTACTGACGATACTGCAGCACTGCAACATGCCATTGATGAAGGCGTGGGGGAATTGGTAATCCCGCGCGGGGACTATCGAATCACTCAGCCCATTGTCATCAATCTTGCCGCAACCGGTCGTACGTCCATTCGTGGTGAAGGCGGAACCTGCCGAATTTTGATGCAGGGCAAAGGGCCGGCATTTTCATTCGTAGGCACACACACTGGATCAGCTGATCCAAAGTCGTTTCAAGCCACCGCATGGACTCACGAACGAATGCCCATGATCAGCACTCTGGAGATTGTCGGCGAACACGCTGAAGCAGACGGCATCCAGATCGAAGGCGTCATGCAGCCGGTCATCACAGGTGTCCTGCTGCGTAATTTGCGTCATGGGATTCGTATCACGGGGCGAGCACGCAATGTTCTGATCAGTCATTGTCAAATCTATCACAACCTTGGCGTGGGCATTTATCTGGACAGTGTCAACCTGCACCAGACCATCATCAGCGCATCACATGTCAGTTATTGTCGACTGGGTGGAATTCGGATTGAACGCAGCGAGATTCGTAATCTACAGGTCACTGGCAACGACATCGAATACAACAACAACGCCAGTCATCAGGTTCCGGATGCGGACGACGTCGCGACGGCTGAAATCTGGCTGGACGCGAGTGAAGGCAGTATTCGAGAAGGCACGATCTGCAGCAACACGATTCAGGCCACGTACAGTCCCAACGGTGCCAACATTCGCATCATTGGTCAGCCACAGGCAGCCAACGCCAAGGTTGGGATGATTGCGATCAGTGGCAATCTGATTGGCAGTCAGTGGAACAACATTCACATCTCTGCTGCACAGGGAGTGACAATCTCCGGCAATACTGTGTACTCCGGTCATCATCGCAATCTGTTGATGGAAGACTGTTCGCAGATGGTCGTGGGTAACAACAGTTTTGGCCACAACGCGGATTACGGCGTTGAGAAGGAACTCTGTACCGGAGTTACTTTCCGAAACTGTCGGGATTCAGTTTTCACAGGCAACGTTCTGCAGGACTGTCAGAGCGGCCGACACTTGTATCCGACCGCACCTGAACTGCAACGGGAGGCACTGTTGGAACTCTATGACTGCCGCAACATCATCGTCAGCAGCAATCAGATTCTGGATTCCGCGCCGTATGGCATTCGCCTCGCCAACTGCGAGGACATGACGATTAACACAACCGTGATCACGGACCGACGAAAGCCGCCCTTGCAGAAATCGGCTGTGTACTGGACCGGTGCGGTCGGTCGCAGCATGATCACGGCATCCACACTCGGGCCCTGCACCGATCAGACGTTGCAGTCAGACGAACAACCATTGCTGGCGAACAACTTCACATAGAACGTGAACAGCCAGCAGTGAGCATCAGTGCTTCGGAAACGGTATGCTCAGCGTATCCAGCGTGCGTGGAGCGGGTGCTGGTTTGACTGATACGGTACGCGGTTCGCCGAAATACGGTTGGCCGGTCATGGCTTCGATGTCGGACTTGATCTGACTGTTCCGTACGAATCCTCGAGTCTTGTTCGTGGATTCTGAATCGGTATTTCTGCCTGGCAACAGGACGTCGGTTGGCTGTGTCGAGACAGTGCGGCCGTCTTCGAGGACAATCTCAACTTTCAGGCCACAGTGGACCTGATCTCGATGTTTCTGCACATACGGTACGAACACACGATAGGAATGTCCAAATGTTCCTTCCGAATGATGAACGTTCCATGCATCAGGCTCGAAAGAGAAAGTATGGATCAATTCGGGTTCATCGAGTGAATCCGGATTGAAGTTATCGTATTCGTAGATATTTACTTTTCCGTGAACGCGAGCACCCGTTTCGCACCCTGATCCGAAGAACAGAATTTGTCCTGTGAAACCTCGTGCGTTAAGATTATCAATCCCCTTGCCGCTGGACGGCTCCCAAAGAGCAACAATCTTGGCGACGTTCTTTTCTACCTTTGGACGTCCAACCAGACTACCAGGATCTCTTACCAGCACTGATGGTTCACGAAGCAACGTTGTCGTCGTAGCGCATCCGGTGAGAAGAGCAGATACCAGACTAGTTGAAGTAATGAGTTTGAAGACTGATTTCTTCATATTGGCTACTCCTGAGCAGACTTGAACCTATGTTTGTCGCTCACTAAAAGGTTTTTTTGACGACAATGAGCTGCATGTTTCGAGGCTCCAGCCTCCCAAGTTCTCGCTGAAGACAGGATGTTTGGCCGCGATTCAGCCACGAAAGTGGCGGCAACATGTAACCGTGAGTCCACGGTTCGGTTTCGAATAAGTCGAAAAGCCCCGACCCGCCAACGCCGTTAATGAGTTTTAAGTAGTGAAAAGGCTGGTACTAAGAAAGCACAGAATGCGATTCAGTCCCGGCTGGGACGGCGGCTCATTGCCGTCGGCGATAGCCGACGGTTACCACGACCAACAGCCCCAAAGTCCCGGTAGGGACGATAGCGAATGTCGCGAAATCTGCTGTCGTCCCTCCGGGACTTTGGAATCAACGCTGGAAACGTTTCTGGTGACTGTCGTCACCGGCATCGAGCTATCGTCCCTGCCGGGACTGAATCGAAATTGCCAAACCATTGTCAATATCTGATGAAATTGCTTGCAAAAATCCTTCACGGCGTCGCACCTACTGGGGCTGGACTTCAACATAGGCTTTGTCAAAAACTGACTTCTGCAACTTGTCTCGCACCCCGCAAGTTTCCGAGACAGTGCGTTCCAGGGCTGGAGCTCTGGAACGAGTCTTTTGCCGCACCGTTAGCGTCGGCTGCTAACGTCTGGTTCAAGGAACTGTTCGATTGGCATTTCAGGTCGCAGAATCATGCCTTCTTCTGGTGTCCAAAGTTGATGCTGAACCGGCTTTGGTACGCTGTAGAGAGGACCGTGGACTTCTTCCGCATCCGATTCAATAAAGTGCAAACGTTCTGTTTCGACTTGTTTGATCAATTCTGAATCGATGTCCGTCAGAATAATGCGCGGTGTCAGGAAGATCAGCAGTTCGGTTCGTGACGAAGTCGTGCCATCATATCGAAATGCACGTCCGACAATCGGCAGGTCGCCAAGCCATGGCACCTTGCGTTCCAACGTCGAGTCTGACTTTGTAATCATCCCGCCGATGACAATTGTCTGTCCGTTGGGGACATTGACGGTCGTTGTGGCTGTCGATTCGTTGATCACTGGCGATTCGATGGAGTCTCCCGTAGTCGCATTTATAAAGATTGGCACTCCGATATCGGATAATTGACTCTTTTGTGCAAAGACATTCATTGCGATCATTCCATCCGGTGTAATGCGAGGAGTGACCGTCAACGTGATTCCAGTCTTCGTATAGGTGATCTGCGGATTGGTATTGAGACCGTTTTGCGTCACCCCCGTCGTCAGTGGAACATTCTGCCCGACGTTGACCGACGCCTGATTGTTGTGTGTTGCTCGAACCTGCGGGCGACTCAGAACCTGTACGGTGCGACGCGATGCCAATGCTCGCAGCAGCACGCTGACGGCATCTGACTGAGCGGAAAACACAAAGCCGCCAAAACCAAGATCCGAATTGCTTCGACCCAAAGAAAAGTTACTTATGCCCTGAGTTGCGACGTTTCCAGGTCTGGCTCCAGCATAGTTATTATTTCCCAGCGGAACTGCGGGGTTGTTGAAGTTCAAGCCCGGAGTCCCAGAAGTCGCCACGCTTGTGACCCCGCCGGTGGTGGTAGCCACCAAGCTGCGAGCCAGTAACAGTGGGTCCTGCAAGCCAAGCTCAATTCCAAACTCGTCCGTTGAATCCAACGTGACTTCCACAATCAACGCCTGAATCACAACTTCCGGTGGTTGAGCATCAAGTGCCTCCACAATCTGGACAATCTGATCGAAGTACTGCGCTGACGAACTCACGATCAGCGAGTTGCTGTTCGAGTCGGCAGATACAAGAACCTCCTGTCGGATGCGTTCGATATTACTGAACAGATCGGCTGCCGTTTGTTGCAGGCTCTGCTGCTGAGTCAGATAATCCAGCAAGGTCGCAGCAACCAAAGGAGCCGCTGCATTTCTTAACGGGATGACAGTCGTCAGTCGCTGACGAGTATCGTCAGAATCCAGACGCAGTAGAATCGCTTCAACGACGCTGAGTGATTCTGCACTGCCGATGGCCAATACCGAGTTCGTACGAATATCCGGTGAGAACTTCAATGGGATCAACTGACTGGATGACCCCTCAGTTCCCGCCAACTGAACTCCAAGCTGGTTCTGCTGGTTCGTCGTCGTGCTGGTAAACATGGCTTCCAGCATCGTTACCGATTGCTGAGCATCCGCGTTCTGCAGCGTGAAGACTTTGATCTCGGACACCGCACTTGGTGATTGATCCAGTGCCTCCACCAATGCCAGCATGAGACTCATACTGGCTTCTGGTGCTGAAATCAACAAACTGTTGGATCGAGCGTCGGCATTCACTCGTACGTCCGCAAGAATTCCCGATCGAATCAGATCGCGAACGCCGCCGGTTGTCGTCAGAAATTCCAACGCCATCGACTTACTGGTTCGTAGTTCCTGAGCACCTTGAGTGTTACCGCCCGCACCACCGCCCTGTCCGGTGGCAGTTGTTTGCTGCGGCGGATTCAGGACCGACTGAATGGCCAGTGAGATCGTCGTCGCCAGTTCTGTGGCAATGGCATTCTTCAACATCACCACTTGCATTTGAGCAACCGAGCCTGGTTCGTCCGAGTCAATTCGTTCGATCAAGGTTTTGACTTCCGCCAGCTCGCTCGGTCGCCCCTGCACGACCACTGAATTTGTGCGAATATCGGCGATCGCTCGGATGCTTGTTCCGAGTCCCGGCCGTTCTGAATAGAAGCTCGTCAAGGCTGTCACAACTTGTGAGGCGATCGCACTCTTCAATTGGAATACCTGGAACTCGAAATCCGGTGCCAATGGTTTATCAAGTTCCCTGGCGAGTTCCAGAATTGACTGACGTTCAATCTCGGATGAGATAATCAAAATTGCATTCGGCTGCACGACGGGAAGGAATGCTGCGGTCTTACGATTCGTTCCGCCCCGCTGACGCAGTTCCGTCAATTGCTCATACACGCTGGTCAACAGCGTTGAGAATGCTTCTGAGTCGATATTCTCCAGAGTCAGAACATGGATCGCCGGAAGTGAACCAACGCTGATTTTCTCAAGGCGACGAATGATCTCCTGGACCTTTTCAACGTCTGCTTCATTGCCCTTCAAGATCAGGATCCCAATGTCCTGCATAGCCTGAACATTGACTTCACCCCGCAGGTTGATGGCGGGATCGTCTTCTGTTCCCGCAGGTTCGGAATTCGGGCGCGTTGTTGCTTTTGCTGGTCCCTGCTCATCAGACATTGAAACGAGCTGATGAATCTGCTCGCTCAGTTGCTTAGCAGTCTCCGCCTTGATGCCATTGTTTTGAACCAGCTTGACGGTTTCTTCGCCTGCGATCACGGATCGACTATCAAGATCGCTGATCAGCTTCTGCAGATGATTCATCCGTGTTGCTGGAGCTTCGATGATAACCTGATTTGTCTCCTGATCGATGCCGATTCGAAACATCGCCGGGACGGATTTGTCTGCCCCGCCATTTTCGTCACGTTCGTAAACTGCAAATGTTGGCAGACCATCAATGCCCTGCTTCTGCAGCTCAGCCCGCTTTTCGAACACGACATAGAGTGTACGTGCGACATCGGCAGCTTTGGCGTTGTCGATCGAGATTGTCTTTGTTACGAACGGACCAGTGGCCTGCGATTCGGATGGTTCGTCAACAACACGGCCAGCGTTTGAAACAGGTCGCACGGGAGTGCCGAAGTTTTGACGCGTTGGAACATCGTCGTCAGATGTCGCAGTTTGTCGAACCTGGGTGGGACGAGTTCGCGGCGACGTGACAAAACCAGATGACCGACGCGAACCGCTGGGAGACGCCTGAAAGCGATCTCGATTTGGATCCAGCAGCGGTGTCGCCTGGGAACCGTTGTCCGATGCATCAGCTTCAATCGTGCGCGACAGATTTGCCGAACGGACGACTTTGTCCATCGCAGTTGGCTGTGTACTTGTCGAATCGAAATCCCGCGACAGTTGCGGCCGAGCGTACTCGGTGCGTGCTTTGTCGAGATTCAACACGATCAGAAACTGCTTTTGACGCAGCAAACGGTAGCCCTGCGGTTCGAGTTCGCTGTTGAGGATGCGAACGGCATCATCAACGTCGTAGCGACGTTTGTCTTTCCGAGCAAACCGACCGGGCGGAACTTTATCCATCACCAGCGTCAGCTCGTTATGCTTCGCCAGATCCTGCAGGACGCGGTTCCACGTCGTATCGTAGTAGTTGATACGGAAGCCGTCATCGACTTCGTCAGTTTCTACCTGTTGCTGATTCTGCACCGCCTCCCGGAAAGAACGAGCTTCTTCTTCAGACGCAGACAGAGCGTTGTATCGATTTAAGAGCAGACAAACTGCGGTCGCAGACCCCAGAATTCCCGCTGCAAGCAAGCCGTGACGTTTCACCGGCGCATTCCTTTGAAAATACAGGCTTTCAAAGTACCCCCCAAGTCAGCCATACCGCCGTTGCCGCAAAAATATCGTGTCGCGAAGTTCCAATCGCTCGCGTCACGAATCTTGCAGGCGCGCCTTTCGAGTTTGACTCATAGCGCGATTCTTCCGGTTAGACAAAATGAACTGATCCCTCTGGGTTATCGGAATTTGCCCACTGTAACAATGAGTCCAGTTGCAACGGTTTTTCGGATTCCTCCAGCAGCGCAGCAAAAAAACGCCGACTGAAACCAGTCGGCGTTTTTAGATGTTTCAAATTCATGCGTCAGCTATGTTATGGACTGGCGACAACTGCACCGGATTTTTGATCGTCAAGAGTCAGTGCCAGTGTTGCCGCAACAGCTCCGCCAATCAGAAGAACGCCCGCTGCAGTTCCCCAGGTGAGGCCACCAGGACGGCATCCACCTTCACCACAACTTTCACCGCACTGTCCGCGAACGACTTCTTCATCGACAACGATCGCCATGCGGTTGACTGCAGACGGCGGTGCAGAAGCATTGCTCCAGAATCGAACCGGATGCTGAGTCTGGCCCAACTGTACCGTATGAATGCCGTTTCTCAGGCTTTCGACAGAAAATTCTCCCTGCTCGTTGCTGTAGGCCGTCGCAACAATGCGACCATCATGCAGCACCTGAACCGGCAGTCCAGCGGCTGGCTGGCCTTGTTGATTCACAACGCTTCCCACAAGGACACCTTTCTGTCCAAGCAGGTAGTCGGTCGAACGGACGGCTACAGTTTCTGCTGCCAGGACTGGCGAACCAACGAGCATCACCATTGAAAGCGCGACGCAGATATTGCTGCGAATTGAATTAAATTTCATCCAGATCTCCCCCCGGAAATTTTGTGACATAGTCAAATATTCAGTCAAACCAGCCCTTGGAATCTACGGTTTCTCCCGCAGAATCGATGCCTTCAGCTTGAAGCACACAAGCGGTAAAGCAGGTGAAACTGGAATGATCGTCGTTATCAGGATTTTCGGATTTCCGATAGATCCGATTCGACTGGAAAAGCACAGATGATCCGAACTGTCGTTACAATCTTCCCGCACTGGTCCGGTATGGTAGGATACGGTAACTGTGCTGGTCACCAGCAACCTTCAACGAAGTCGACCTTCAACGAAAGCAATGTTCCGTGATTTTGAAATGGCTGCAAACTCTAAGTCGCGTCCTTTTGCCAATGCCAAATCGCGTACAGACCCTGATTCGGCAGTTTGAACGCCAGCGTAAGTCTTTGGAACAGGAGTATTTTGAGCGTGCATCGTCCACAGGCTTACCGCGTGGCCTTTCCTGGAAAAAATGCGATTGGATTCCCAGCTATGTCCTGCTGTTGGATCGCACCACACAGCAGCCAAATCTGCTTGTTTCGGTGAATCTCCATTTTGAAGCCATTGCCGGCGGAGACATGGAAGACGTGGCAGCTGTCTCAAACGTGCGAGATGCCTGTGCCGTGTTTCAGTGGCAAAACAAGAGCTGGATGACAACAGGCCGCACGCTTTTCAACATGAATCCCGAAGAAGCCCGCGACCGCCTGGCGACATCTTACGAGCCGCTTTGATCGTGCAGCAACTTGTTCCGAGATAAGTTCCGTAGCGAAACTCCTCAAGAGTTTCAGCACCCGCACCCGCCGAAAGTCTTGACGACTTTCGCTGCCTATCGGGGCGACATAGCGGCGAAATCTGCAGAAACATCGACCTTACAGTCCGCAAAAGGGGATCAACTGGCATAACCGTCAAATTCTGTGCGAACGGAACAATTGGATCAAAGTTCAAAGTCAAGCCGCGACGATATCGACGACAGCGGACTGTGTTTTAGACATGGAACCGATCTGTGCGCGACATCAACTGATGACGCGTCGGCGTTGAATTGCCAGGAGGGCTCTTCGACGAATGTGCTTCGCTGCTCTGACTCTTTGAATAAGGTCCGGCTCGAATGAACCGTCCGAACCTGCTAAGTCTTGCCGCTACTGCGGTGCTTCTCAGCATAGCTTCTTCTGAAGCGCTCGCTCAATATGCGCCGCAGTCCGGTCCGCCTCAATACGGCGGTGCGCCGGAATACTGTCAGCAACCGTATCAGAGACATCCGTCACTGTTACAATTGCCGCAGAATCATTACCAGCCACCGACTGTCGATCACTACGTCGAATCAGCGCCCGCGCTGTGGGATCCAAATCGACCCATTGAACACTTCCTGCATGAAGTGGCCAGCCGCAGTTGGGTGCGTGTTGAGTTCATGCAATGGTCGTTTCGCGAACCGGGCGGCGGAACGATTGGGGCTCCTGTTTCCGGACTGCTGAATGTTCTGCCAAACAATAGTGTGGAAGGGATCAGTTCGCCGGTACAGATCAACAATAACCTTAACGGTGGCAACACTGCTGGATTTGCGTTGTTTCCGCAGTCGAATGGATTGAGTCTGATCGACGCTCCGGGAACACGTGCCACTCTCGGGGTGGCCATGAACGGCGGTGATCTGGAACTGAGTTTCTTCGGTTTTCAGCAGAAGAACGGTGATCTAACGTGGAACAATATCGATGAGGCTCGCGTAACCAATGCGTCTGTCAATGCGGCAGCGGCGGCGGCCCTTGGGATTACTATTGATACGTCAATCGGTTCCTCATTAAATCCGAATTATGCGATCCCGCTGAAGACGAATGGAGTCGTCACAAATGTGGCTGGCTTGAACTCACTGATTTTCGACAAATCACTGCAGGTCACAATGGGATCACGGCTCTGGGGTTCAGAAATGATGTTCCTGACGGAACGCTATATTCCTGGCGAGGGTCTTGGATTCCAGTGGCTGGGAGGCCTGCGTTATACGAATCTGGATGAAGTCTATGCGATCCATGGAGTCAGCGACGGTGGTACTACTGTTGCAGACTATACGACAAATATCAGCTCCACGGTCGTGAACAACTTCTACGGACCAGAAGCGGGAGTTCGTGCGTCCTACAACAATCGCTGGTTCACGTTGAGTGCGACACCGCGCGTCATGATGGGGTTGAACGACTACACCGCATCCACTTCAGCTAACCCACTGGGAGCAGGAACCACATCGTTTCGACATCGGAAAGTGGATTTTGGATCTGTCACGCAGTTGAATATGCTGGCGGAAGTTCACTTCAACACAAAGTTTTCCATCTACGGCGGATACGATTTCATGTGGATTCCACGTCTGAGCCGACCGGACGGGAATATCGACTATAACAGTATTCCAGATACGACTGGCGTTACCGGCTTCACACCGGATATTACTCAGGACATCAACTACACGAACTTCTCTGCTAAGGGCTTCAGCCTGGGTGCTGTCTTCCGGTATTGATGCCTGTTCTCAATTGGCTTGAAACGAGGCCAACGTGAAACACTGAAATGGAGTACGATGGAAATCATCGTACTCCATTTTGCGTTCCTAAATGTGACCATCCAGCGCCATCTGGTGGAAGCAGTGCGTGATCTTGTCCTGATTTTCAAGCAGCCAGTCAATTGACGGCTCATTCCTCATCGCCTTGCCGATGGCCTTTGAGATTGCCTCGCGATGGGTGCGGAACAGGATGTCATAGTCAATTTCTTCTGTCAGCACCGCTGGATCCAGCCATACGGAAACGATGATTCCCAGATCGTTGGCTTTCTCTTTGGGGATATCGCCAGCTCGAACCGCATCCAGCACGCCATTGGCGATGGCGGCCTGCACTGTACCCATCAGGATGTTCGTGTATCGCTCACTTTTGACAGTCACTTTGCTGACCATCACAGTGACTGGTCGCACCTGAACATCACAGTTGAGGATGGCGAACACTTTCGAATGACCTTTGGACTGATCTCCCATGAGATTAGCGATTGCTGTGCCGACGGGACCGTCGAGTTCTCCGATGACAACTTCTGGTTCTGCTGCCGACCAGCCTGCTTCATCTTCCACTAACGCTTCGCCCGTGCGCATCACAATTCGTTGCGACATGTCTGATCCTGTTTTATTGGTGTAAAAATTTTGTTTTTAGTCAGGCTTCACTCTTACTCTTAATCCTACTCATAATCTTAATCGATCAGGATTAAGAGTAAGATTAAGAGTAGAAAGCCGACAGAGGAACGATAAGCCGGGTTCTGTCGTGGGCGCTCATTTCTCTGGGATGCCGATTGCTCGACACCTCTTGCAGCTTACCCGAAGGTATGACGAATCGGACAGATTCGTGGCAATCCGAAGACGACCGTTCCTTCTGCTTAGCCTTGCTCCCAATGGGGTTTACCCAGCCGGCTCGGTCACCCGAACCGCTGGTGCGCTCTTACCGCACCGTTTCACCCTTACCTCCTGCAGAACCTTGCGATCCTGCCGATCGGCGGTCTACTTTCTGTTGCACTTGCCCGATCCTCGCGGACGGTGGGCGTTACCCACCATCGTGTCCTGTGGAGCCCGGACTTTCCTCTGAATCCTGCGACTCAGCGAACGCCTGTTCCTCTGTCAGCCGAGGGTATTGTCGAAACTCGAAGACTTTTAGCAATCGAATGACAGAAATGGCGATCGAGCCATCAGCCACCAATGGAATGCATCGGTCGATCGGGCTGCACGAAATTTGCCGTATTGATTTCATGGCCTTCGTTTTTGGCTGCGATGCATTCCAGCATAAGTTCTGCAATTGCATCGTCCGAGCCGCCGGATCGCATTGTCGTCTTCACGTCCGTCTCTTCGTGACTGAACAGGCAATTGCGAAACTTGCCGTCGGCGGTTAATCGAAACCTGTTGCAACTGGCGCAGAACGGTTGACTCACGCTGGCGATCAAACCGATTCGGCCTCGGCCATCGGCAAATTCATAATCCTGAGCGGGTGCCTGAGTCGCCACGGATCCAAGAACAGGCAGCAATGGAATCGCCGATGCATCATTTGCCTTTGACAGCACCGGCCGCATCGGCCCGAATTCTGCCTCCAGGATTGCAATGATCTCATGCGCGAACAGCACTTTGTCACGCTGCCATTGTCCGTCAGAATCAAGAGGCATGAATTCAATAAATCGTACGATGGTTTCGGTTTCTCTGGCGAGCCGACCGAACGGCACGATCTGATTTTCTGTCAGCCCGCGTACTGACACCGCATTCAACTTGATCGGCGAAAATCCAGCCTTCCGAGCTGCCTCGATTCCGGCAATGACGCGTTCGTAGCCCTCTCGGCGAGTCACAGCTTTGAAGATTTCGGGGTCGAGAGCATCCAGACTGATGTTCAGCCGCTTCAAGCCCGCGTCCTTCAGCAACTGAGCTTGCTCTTCCAGCAGAATGCCATTGGTCGTCAACCCGATGTCGCGAATGCCCGGTACGGCAGCAATTTGCCGCACCAGCATATTCAAGTCGCGTCTCACCAGTGGTTCGCCGCCGGTCAGTCGGACCCGGTCAATTCCCAGTTGCGTTCCGATTCGAACAATCCGTTCAATTTCTTCAAACGTCAGCAGTTGTGACCTGGGCATGAACTCGACCTTGTCGGCCGGCATGCAATAGAAGCAGCGAATATTGCAGCGGTCCGTGACGCTGATTCGCAGGTTGTTATGCAGACGACCGAATCGATCGATCAGCTTTCGAGATGACTGTGCGTGGCTCATTAATAGTCCCCAGATTCAGTGTTCGGAGAATCGGTAGTGAGTTCAACTTTATCAGTCGCATCGGGATGAAGCCACTCGGTGGCACCATCGGCGTAGTGTTCTTTCTTCCAGATTGGCACATATTCTTTCAGCGTGTCAATCAGCCAGCGACCGGCCTCAAATGCCTGCGCTCGATGCGGTGAACTCACAGCGACCGCCACAGCAATGTCACCTGGTTCCAGCCGACCGTAACGATGCGAAATGGCCATTTCGACGACGTCAAATTTTTGCCTTGCTTCGGCTTCCAGACGCTGCATTGCGGCGATCGCCATTTCAGGAAACGCTTCATATTCCAGCCATGCCGTGTGAGCCGCCCCGGTGAATTCTCGCACGGTCCCCAGGAACAGAACAACCGCCCCGGCCTTGTGGCTACGCACAGATTCGGTGAGCGACGGAAAATCAATGGCCTGTTGAGTCAGTGTGATCATGTTCAGCCTCCGCTCACAGGAGGAAAGCAAGCGACAACGTCAGTCGCGTGCAAGACACGAGCGTCGCCGGCGTATTCATTATTGACCGCCCACAGCAGGTTCTTAGCGCGGGCGTTCAACGCTGGGTAACATTGCAGCAGAGCGGACCGGGCCGTCGCAACGGTTGCCGCATCCGGAAGTTCCAGTGCAACGGCTTCTTTGCCGACAACTTCCCGGGCGGCTGAAAAAAGTAATACGGAGACTTTCATGCAGCGATTCATAGCAGGTCCGCTGCAGATTTCATGCGGATCAGGCCACTTCCACGTAACTCGCATCAAAGTTCTCAGGAAATCGGGACTTCCGTTTCTTCGAGTCGACTGGAATATCCATATCGGTCAAAAATCCACTTCACCCGCCCGTAAACATGTTGCATCAACTCATTGTCCATACGGAACGAGTTCTTCTTGTAGGCCGTGAGTTTTGGCAATTCCTGTTTGATCAATGGTTCAACAGACGCCCAACTCTTGAGCCCCAGGGTTTTGTAGGTTTGAGCGACCTCGCCCAGTGGGTCCAGTTCCAGATCTTCGAATTTTACTTCATGAAGATTGCCAGCCGGAATCAGAGATTTCGTTTCTTCGTACGTGCGAATGCACGTTTCGTAGTTTAGAAACATCTCATCTTCATTTCCTGCCATGTCCTGAGGAAACAGCGCGTTCTCCGCGAACATCGTGTTTCGCAAATGCATCGACGAGTTGTAAACCGCGTACGGATCACGATAGATGTAAACAAACTTAGCGTTGGGGAACATCTCCAGCAACGTGGCGACGCGAAACGTGTGACTTGGGGACTTCAAAACGACTGGCCTATTTTTGCGAATCGTGAGCTTTTGAATCAATCGCAGCAGCGAACCTTTCCACGTCGTTCGCTCCTCTTCGGTCATGTCTCGCGGATCGAAGTAACGTCCGTAGATGTCGCGACGCATCGGGAACGCCGTCATTAAATATGGAGACAACCCACAATCCATTGCCAGGGCAATTTCATCTTCCTGCGGTGTGTGCCATGTCGTCGCCATATTATCCATAGGACGCGTTTTAGGGATAAACATCTTCGTGAGTGGCGGGATAATGCTTTCTGTCAACAGAAAATTTCCGGGGTACATACAATGATAGAGATTCGGATACGTCATCTCCGGATCCATCGTCATCAGATTGTGCAGCAATGTCGTCCCGCTGCGCCAGTGTCCCAGAACGAAAATTGGTGCGTGCTCAACTTGCGTGCGAGCCACCTTTCGACCGTAGACGGCAGATTCGAGCAGATTTTGCGCGGATGTCAGCAGGCTCAAGGCTGAAATGGAAGCCCAGCGAAAGGCGTATGATGGCGTAAATTTTGGCTTGTAGTTGAGGACTTTTAGCCAGCCTCCAAGACCCAAACCGTGCCACATGCAGATTGCACCCTGCCCCGACGCCTTAGCCTTTGCAGGCGGTGCGTTGAAGACTGGCTTGCAGGTTGAGCCAACAGGCTTTGATTTTTCTGCCATTTTTGACGGAGAGACCATAGTGACCAATGATGTTCATCCTGCCGACAGAGAGCGATATGAAACGATAACAACTCATGGGGTATCGGAACAACGCAAAACTGGTTCTCTATGGAATTGAGGCACAATGTGCAATCTACCGTATTTTGTCCCCGTGCCGCCTGTCTCGTTCGCCTAAACCCGTTTCGCTGAGGATTATGCAGAGTTCCTTTGAAATCAGGTGCGGAGTGTTTGTACAATCTGAGAGTGAACTTTTCGCAGCGGCGGCTTCAAGTCCGCTTCTTCGGTCGAGTTTTACATTTCGTTTTATTTGTTTGATTCGCTACTTCAGGAGCTTTCCATGAAGTCCTTTCTGAAAAATCTGCCGTCAATCGGTGTCTCACTGCTGCTCAACATTTCAATACTGGCAGCGCTGTATTTCGTGCATCGCGCCTTGCCTGCATTCGCAAAAGAGTTACAGATTGAATCGATCTTTACTGAAGAAATGCCTCAGGAAGAAATCACCCGTGAAGTGGAACTTGATACGACTCCAGCGGAAACTCTGAACGTCATCGCGGGCGGTACACCATCCACCGCTGTCGGTGCATCAGCGCAACCTGCGGCGGCTCCCGTGAATGTGCAAAAAGCAGCCGTGATGAAGGAAGTCAATATTCGCCCCGTCACGACTGACGTGGCATTGCCTTCTGACGAAATGCTGGGACAGGAATTGGGCGAAGGCGAAATCGTCGGCGAAGTCGGTTCCATGGTCGAAGGCTACGGCGCTGCCATGGGCATCATCACACAGGAAATCGTCCGTATGATGCGACAACAGAAAGTCACTGTGATTTGGCTCTTTGACGAATCCGGAAGTATGGTCGATGATCGCAAGGAAATCCGCGAGAATTACATGCGAGTTCTGGACGAACTGAAGATCGCGTCCGAAAAAGATGAAGAGCTCAAAAAAGGCAGTGAGCAATTGTTGACAGTTGTCGCCAGTTACGGCCAGGGGATCCACGAACACACACCTCGACCAACGAGTGACCTCGAAATGATCAAAGCCGCGATCGACAAAGTTCCAGTGGATCAATCAGGTCAGGAAAACATGTGTCAGTCGATCGCCACAATCATCGCCAAATACAAAAAAACGGCCATTGTCGGCAAGCGAAAACTGGCTGTCATTGTTGTGTCCGACGAATCCGGCGACGACGGTGATTTCGTGGAACAGGCCATCTCTGAGGCTCGATCGGCAAAGTCGCCGCTGTACTTCCTGGGCCGCGAAAGTATGTTTGGCTTTCCCCATGCCCGCCAACTCTGGATCGATGAACCAACAAAAGAGCATTTCTGGATTCCGATTCGTCGTGGCCCGGAGACGCCGTTTCCGGAATGCCTGCAGTGGAATGGGCTGCATTCACGTTGGGACGCACAGTCCGCAGGATTTGGTCCGTACGAACAGGTTCGCATGGCTCGCGAATCCGGCGGGATTTTCTTCGTACTTCCAGGGGAAGAAACGACGCTGGTTGGTCAGGGTGCGAATGACAAAAGAAAATACGACTTCCTGTCGATGCGGGAGTATCAGCCAAATCTAGTGTCGCGTCCTGAGTATGCTCGTGACCGTTTGACAAGTCAGTTTCGTGAAACCGTTTGGCAGGTCATTTCTACGCTGAATCCGAATGGCGATAAATTGCTGTTCCAGACTTCGGATCCGCAATTAAATATTCAGAACGAACATTTTCCATTTGCAATGGATGGCTTCCGTGCGACCGCTGCGACACAGGTTGGCAAAGCTGTCCGGGCGATGCAGTTACTTGAACAAGGCATCGGGCTACTGGAAAATGCGAAGCCGCTGCGGGCGACTGAGGCAACGCAACGCTGGCGTGCGGGATACGACCTGGCGCTCGCACAGTTGTACATGTTTCGATTGCGTTTGTATCAGTATCTGCTCGCGATGGACAAACACGCCAATCTGACCGAGATGCCAAAGTTAAAGGATCCAAAGTCTAACGAATGGAATCTATGGTGGGATAGCAGTAAGGCAATGGTCCCGGACGAAGGTCAGTTCAGTCGTCTGAAAACGGCATTCGGCTTGAAAATGACGCTGGAGGAATACTCTGCGATGGTGAAAACCGAAGAAGCCGCTGCCATAGAACGCATGAAAGCTGTGACGACAGACCATCCCGGCACGCCGTGGGCTCGTCGCGCGGAAACCGAACTGGGCTTGGGATTCGGCTTCAGAGTTGAAGATCGTCGATGGGATCCCTCCGGAAAACGCAACGAAGCCGCCAAGAGATTGCCAAATCTCTAGTCCAATGTAGCGAAACTCGTCAAGAGTTTCGGCACCCGTACACGCCGAAAGTCTTGACGACTTTCGCTACCGAACACCATGAACAATCTCGTCGCCAGCTCCCCACCCGTACACGCCGAAAGTCTTGACGACTTCCGCTACAAAGGAATCACGGCCTTTTTCTTCAACTACCGAAGTTTGCTTCGATGAATCTTTGGGACTTTGTCCTGATCGATCTTTAAGTGTGACGGATACGAACTGTGATCCTGCATAAGTTCCGCAAAACACAATTGAAGCTCAGCCAGCAGTCGTTCGATATCAATTCCCCCACAAGCCGGACTGAACGGACCGAGATAAACGCGGCATGACGTAAACATCTTGCGAGCACCGCCAAGATTGCCCTCTTCAAAATGAAAGAGCGCCACAGCGGCCTGAATCAATCCTTGAAACATCGGCTTCTCCGGGCAAGTCAATTCGCCCCAGAAATCTTCCAGAACGTCGTGGCATTGAAAGAACTCGCCGGCATTAAACAGCAGAATCCCTTCATCAATTCGCGGATCATCAAAATTGCAGTCAGCCATTCGACGTTTGTGGCTTTCAGAGAACCAGATCTTCAAAAATCCTACACTTCGAGACTCGGACACCAGACTGTGGCAAAGAAGACGATCATACGCAAGCAAACAATCGACCCGGAATCTCTGCTGCTCGAAAAAAAGGAACGCGCCAGATCCGTCATTAAAATCCTCAAAAAGGTCTTCCCGGAAGCCGAATGTGCGTTGCACCATACATCCGCATTTCAGTTGCTTGTGGCGACCATCTTGTCTGCACAATGCACGGATGAACGCGTCAATCAATCCACGCCCGAACTCTTCCGTTTCTACCCGGACGCCGCCGCACTTGCCGCAAGTACTCAGGCAGACGTCGAACGCATCGTGCGGCCGTTGGGATTCTTTCGTAACAAAGCGGCCAACATTCGCGGCATGGCGCAGGGGTTGGTGGATCGCTTTCATGGCGAAATCCCACAGGATATTGAGCAGCTTGTCGATCTTCCCGGAGTCGGCCGAAAAACAGCCAGCGTTGTCCTTGGAACATGGTACGGTATTCCATCTGGCGTCGTAGTCGATACGCACGTTCGACGAATCACAAATTTGCTGGGACTGACGACATCGCAAAATCCTGAAATCATCGAACGGGATCTGATGCAGATCATTCCGAAATCAGAATGGATCGGATTTTCGCATCGTCTGATTCATCATGGCCGAAAAACCTGCATCGCACGCCGACCACAATGCGCCGATTGTGCATTGCTGCAGATCTGCCACCGCACCGGCCTTGACCCGCTGAAATGACTCATGTGACTTGACGACGCTGCCTAATGGAACTCGATTTGTTCACTTAATTTCTAATCCGGGAGGGCGAAACTCCTGCTGAGCCGCGAGAACTTAGTCACTGGGATTGAGGATACTGGCTTCCAGTTGATTCAGGAGCAGGATTGTTTTTTTGAGCCGACTTTTTGCATGACGCCATGCCGTTGCTGAAATGCGAACTCGCTTGCTGGAGCGGTAGCCGTGGCGAATCCCAAGAGTTCATCTTCGGTGAAAACGCCTGGATGTTGAGAGTGGACGTCGAGCGTCGGAATCAGCGTTGCTCCTTCACGCACGATACGAATCCCCGCATGATGATGGCCGTGAATGCGACGTTCATGGGACTTCGGCAAGCGGAACCCAACGCCCGAGATGCAGGTTGTCATGAGGATAAGCCGTCAGTTCGGTACCTGCGAACAGGCCCACCTGAAATGATGTCATCATCTTTGCCATCGCGTTGTAGGTTTTGTCATTGGAGAACGATTCAAGCTCCGCAGTCTTTGCCTCAAACAGCGGCGCTCGATCGGCCAGTGACACGGCATCCTCCACCGTCAGGATCCCGACCATTTCACGCACCTGAGGTGTGTAACCTCGCACGCGGGAAAAAGTGTCCTGCCATTCCGCCACGCCGCGATCGATGAAGCCTTTAACTCGATCCAGCAAGTCGGGTGCAGGCCAGCTTTTGTATGTGTTGATGAGGTTGTCAAAACGTCAATAGCGGAAGTGGTTGAAAATGGTTTATTTTGGGGGGAGGTGTGGAGGTTGGGCAATAAGGTTTTATTTAAGGAGCGAAGACCATGGAAGGTCGAACCGAGCAACTGCGGGGAAAATTGGAGGTACTGTTGAAGGAGGCCACAGAAGTGTCTGCCGAACTGCAGAAAATTGACGGAAGTCAGGCGGAAGTGCCGCACTATTCGCAGATTGAGACGGCTGCTCACGAGACCGGTCGAAAACTCAGTCGCGAGATTCAGCAGGCAAGGATTCGGGAAATTGCGATCGCCAACGCAAGCCAGGCGGCCTGCCCGACATGTGGAGACGTCCATTCTGTTGAGCATCCCAGGCAGAACATTCAGTCGGTTGACGGGCCCGTAGAGACGATGGAACCCAAGGCACACTGCTCCCGCTGTCGGCGGGATTTGTTTCCCTCAACGCGAAAAACTCGGGCTCGACGCGCGTGAACTGACTCCCCGGCTTGAGGGGAAAATTGTGTATGCCACCGGGGACTCGCGGTCTGAACAGCGGGCGCAGATTTCGCTGGAAAAGGTCGGCGGCGTCAAAGTTTCCCTGAAGGCAATTGAACGAGTCTCGCATGATGTCGGGGCGGCGATGAAAGCACTTCGGGAAAGCGCGCCGATTCGCCTTGCCAGATCGCTTGTTCCGCCGCCGCCAGCCGCTCCGCCGAAGCTCGCGGTGGTGATGGTGGATGGCGGACGCATGATGACTCGGCAACCTGGCCACGGTCCCGGACTGCACCAGCAGGCGTGGCGAGAAACGAAGAATGCCAGCTTCGAACGCATGACGCATCACACGTTTGACGTCGATCCGCAACCCGAACTTCCCGCATGTTTTAACGATCCGAAGCACGTTGCGGAGATCGTCGGAACCGCTGCGTTGAATGTGAAAACGCCGGAAGTCGCGAAGAAGAAATCGACTCGCGATGACGACACGTCACAGCGTCCGGTGCGACTGGTTCGCACGTGTCTGAGCAGCCTTGCCAGTTCGTCGCTATTCGGTGTGCAGATGAATCGTGAAGCTCGCCGCCGCTGCTTTCCCAAAGCCGCAGCGAAGGCGTTTCCTGGCGACGGGCTGGGGTGGAACTGGACTCTCTGGAAGAAGTACTTTTCGTCGTTTGAGCCCATTCTGGATTTCATGCACGCTATCGAATACGTGTACGCGGCGGCGGTCGTGATGCACACGGGTAAGGATGCCGCAGCTTGGGATTGTTACATGAAGTGGGCTCAGCAATGCTGGTCTGACGACGTAGGGAAAGTCGTCCCGGAACTGCTGGCGTGGCTGAAGTCGAAAAACATCGATCCGGCCGCGACGCTGGATGACAAACATGCGGGGAAGGCTGTTCACGACGCGCATCGCTACCTGACGAACAACACCTCGCGAATGGACTACAGCCGCTACCGTCAGGCGGGCCTTCCGGTGACGAGCGCGCCGATGGAGTCTCTGGTGAAGCAGCTGAATCTCAGGGTCAAGGGTACGGAAATGTTCTGGAACGATGCAGAAAAAGGCGGCGAATCCATCCTGCACATCCGAGCGGCCATCCTCTCGGAAGACGGTCGCCTCGACACCTTCCTGGACAACCGCCCCGGCTCGCCCTTCGTCCGAAAAACCTCCGCGACTGACTACAAAACTCTCAAAAGCTGACCTGCACCCAAGACACAACATCCACCACTTCCGAGCCAGCCTATCGTTGACATGAAGTACAATTTCACCAAAACGGGGTCCGTAGACGGATGGGTCCGTGCTACTCGGCCCCAATATCACGCACAGATTCTGCGTTCGCCTACGGAATCGTTGAAAATGATGATCTGACGCCGGTTTGAATCTGCGGGCAATCTGAAAAAGATGACAAAATCCCAAAACGTGTCGGGGGCTTTTCTTTGTAGTCAGTCGAAGGCTCATGCACACTTGTCGTGCCGGAACGGCACTTCAGGATCGCATCGCAATTGGACTTCAACTATGAGTGAATCGCAGCAACTTCTTCGGCAGTGGAGGCTTCTTCAGCTGCTGGCAGATTCGCGAATCGGAATTCGTCTGGCCGAATTGGCGACGCAGTTTGAAGTTTCCGATCGCTGTATTCGACGTGACGTTGCTGTTTTGAAAACTGCCGGATTCCCCCTTCAGGAAATTATTGGTGATCGCGGCGTGAAGCGTTGGAAGATGAAGCCATTCTGCGAACAGTTGCAATTCAACTATTCAGATATGATTGCCGTCATTCTCAGTCGAC
>Ga0105046_10001891_pt1 | contig 32685 bp, 23 predicted proteins | sample MAT03_FD_78385 | JGI IMG/M metagenome (GOLD analysis project Ga0105046, IMG submission 78385) | Freshwater microbial communities from Lake Fryxell liftoff mats and glacier meltwater in Antarctica - MAT-03 (megahit assembly) | ecosystem: Environmental > Aquatic > Freshwater > Ice > Liftoff...
AAGGGATGAGCGATGTGGTTTGATATCGGGGAGTTTCTGTGGATCTCGGGTGGTGAACGGTGCCGCATCCAACGGATGAGGAACTGAAAGCGTATGCTGAGAGGCTCCCTGAGATTTACCGGGACGTCATGGGTGCATTCCCCGGCCGTGAGCCAACCCGTCGACGCGGGGATGAACACTGGCAAGATTTTCCGTCCTGGCTTCAATCGATTTTCCTGGTTCCCGTGAAATCTCCCAGAAACTCTGCGGGTCGTGCGAATAGAATGCATGGCGACGCCCCGACTGGTCGCATGGATCGGTCGAAAGGGTTGGCGTTCCGCCGCTGGTGTGGTGAAATAAGGTTATGAACGCGATCCCGCAACGCCTTGCGATCTCCCGGCACCTGCTGCCAACGCGAGGGCTTTTCACGGTCTTCTTCGCCGCCGGCCTCCTGGGCCTGGAATTTCTCGGTCGCTACGCCAGCACCGACATTCACGACCTCGTCGGTGCGATGGCCCTGGTGCTCCTGAGCATGAGCCTGGTTCTGCGTCATCGCAAATCGCCCCTGCCCTGGCTGAGGACGATCAGCAGTTGGGGCCGCTCTGCGCTTGGTGGGCTTTTGAAGCTTCGCTACGAGTTTGGCATCGACCTCCGCGGAACGCCTCCGGTGCCGCGAAAGACGCCTCGGCTGGTGAAGTCCGTCGTGCTCGGGCTGATCGCGTGGGGCGTTCTCTCCACGGCAGCCTGGGCGGTGTTCCCCAACGGCTGGCGGACAATCGGCGTCCACTCGCTTTATGTGGTCTATCTCGCGGTGCTGATCGCACTTTGGGCCTCGCTGCTCACCTGCTTCTGTATTGGCTTCTTCGTTCCGATTACCCTGCTGGATCTCTGCCTGAAAAGCTGGCTGGGCGAGACGGATCGCCGGGGCGCGATCGTCGCGGCGGTGGTGGGTTATGCGGTGCTGATCGCGTTGATCGCCTGTGCCGTGCCAGCGTCCGCGATCCTAATTCTCTGCCTGGTGGTGGCGGTCGTCGCGGGGTTCGTTTACCTGCCGCGCGGCCACGATGGCATCGCCGCACTCTGGCGAGCCCGGCCGAACATGCCGATCTACGCCGTGCCGTTGCGTCGTGTGATGGCGGCGAGCGTGGGACTTGTCGCCCTGCTCATGTTCAACATCCTCATGATGTCCTGCGGCGGTCGACTCTTCGGCGCGGCTCCGGAAGTCGACGCGATGCCCATCACCAGCATCCTGGGAGCCATGACCGCCTGGGCCATGCCCCTCTTGCTGGCCGTCGGCGGCTTTTACCTCTTCAACGCCCATCGCCACGATCCCGCTCGCCGAACGAAGCCGATCCTCCGCATCCGGGGCACACCGTCCGCTCAGGATCTTCGCACCGCCACTCGCCTCGCGTCCCGCTGGGGCTGGATTGTTCGCACAGGTCCGGCCCGCCGCGAGGATGGCGACGTCACCATCGAACTCGTTCCCCAGGAACGCTCCGAAGCCACCGACTTCGACCCGCGCTGGCCGTTGAAGGTGAGCCTGGCCGATCTGGAATTGAACGACGTGAGGTTCCGCCTCGAACGCCGCGATGAAATCCAGCTTCGCCGACACTTCTTCCGGGGACTTTCAAAGCTCTTCAAGCGAGCGGCTCCGTTCAAGGGCCCCAGCGGCGGCGGGCTGTGGTTCGCACCGCACTGGTGGTTCTTTGAAGGCCTCACTCGTGAAGACAGCGACTCCAGCGCGGACGATCCTTCCAGTGCGAAAACCATCGGCCCGCCCTATCACCGCGTCTTCCTGTCGCGAAGTCGGCAGCACTTGCACCGGGTGTTCCGTGCCACTCAGGTGGACATGGTGTTCATCGAGGACGGTGTCTCGCCTCGGAAGGTGGACAAGGTGTTGCGAGCCCTGATGGAACTTTACGACGTTCACGGCGGCAAGGAGCGAGCGGATGAGATGCATTTCCGAGGCATGCCGAAGATCCGCGTGATGATCCACGACTATGAGCCGGGCAATCCGTTCGAGTCCAACTCGTATTACGAACCGAAGTTTGACGATCTGAGCCGGGTGCGCGTGATGCACATCTTCCGCGATCGCGGCGGCCATGAGGAACACATCGAGCCGCCCGCGGATTTCTCGTGGACGCCAGCCCCCGTTGGCATGTTGAGTTGATGGCTTCTGCCAACGGCGGAGGCGTTGATGCATCTGCTTTGCATAGACGTCACCGACAGTCAAAGTGTCCCGTCTTTTTTCAGGACGCGGGGCACTTCCCGGAAGATCGATCCACGAACCCTTTCCTGAGTCAAGTTGCGGTTGAAGGCACGAGGGGCTTCCGACAATCGAGAGACGCTTCAGAACTGCTTGAAGGAAGCTTATGGCTGTCAAGCATCCCCCAGGATCCGAGAACTTCGAACCGCGCCAGACCTCTGACACATCCTTTTTCTGCATCCCTTGCTTCTCGCACTCTGAACTCTGTGTCCTCAGTGATTCTGTGGTAAGGGCTGGCGCATCAACAATTGTCGGGATTTCCGTTTCCACCCACGTCAATTGATCCAGAATCATCGACGCTTTTTTGGTCGGTGACCGGACGTGATTCCAGTCACCGCTCGATTCGGTAATCGATTGTGGTAATGATGTTAGACTCGAGATGGAGGTGATTCCAGCTTTCGACATGATTCCACCAAGGGGTGGGAGGGTCGGCGCTGGAATCAACCGTGTGCGACGAGTCGGCTCGCTCATTGCCCGGACAGTGGTTGATACCTTGACCCTAAGCTTCTGACTTCTGCTTGCCCAATCAATTCCCGTCGATCTCTTTGAGCAGTTTCAGGGCGTGGTCCACGCCGTCGCGCCGATCGCGTAAATCCAGGCGTTCCGGGGCGCGTGTCCAGAGCCATTCGAGGTGGGCTTGTGCCTCCGCGTACTGCTCATCCGCTTCGAGTCGAAGTGCAAGGCGATCTCGAAGTGCCGCGGAGTTGGGGTTGGCCTCGAAAGCACGGCGCCAGACGTTGAGCGCCGCGGTCCAGTCGCGAAGCTCCTCGCACGCCTGGCCCCAGGCCTGCCAGTCGCCGGGATCGGTCGGCGGCGGGCCGGCGGCGTAACGGGCGTTCGCAGCGCGAAGCAGCACCGCTCGCTCGGGTGGCGCCACCGACGCATCCGGGAACATCAGGTCCGCGGCCAGCAGCCACAACCCGGGATCGTCCGGCAGCACCTCGCTTCGCAGTTCCTCCACGGGCAGCGAAAGGCCATCCGGAGGCAACGGCTTGGACGTCGCGCGGAGGATCAAACCCAACACCGAGCGCGATCGCGACAGGGCTTCCTTCCAGGACGACCATGCCGACTTGCGATCGCCCCGCGCCAGGGCATCCGCGCCGCTGAGGTAGCGAATCTCTGCATCCGAGGGGGCGGCCTGTTTCGCGCGTTCGTAGTATTGCTCGGGAGCATCCGAGGAGGCGAACGCCGCCGACAGCGAGCCGAGCCGAAGCTGGGGGCCCGGCAGCGTCGGGCAGAGATTTCGAGCCTTCCGGGCCGCACGCAAGGCCGGCACCACGTGAGACTCGATCAACTCCGGCGGCGGCGTTTCCGGAGCCAGGAAGTAAGTCGCCGCCGGCCCCGCCGCCGCGCCGGCGGCACGGTTCGCTCGATCCAGTGCATCCGCCAACCGGGCACCGGAAAGGTCGTTCCACAGCGTGGGGTCGTCCGGCCTTACCCGCGTCGCGCTTTCGATGCGATCTGCCGCCAGCTTCAGACGCTCGGGGTTGTCGAAGTCCACCGCCGCTGCGACCGCGTAATTCCCCCAGCGTGCCACCATCCACGATTTCCAGGCCTGCAACAGCAGGAAACTCGTCGCCAACAGGGCACAAGCCAGCACCGTGATCGCCAGCGACCCCGACAGCCTCATCGAAGGTGAGGGCTCCTTTGACCCGGGGCTCGTGGCGAGCGGCGCCAGCGGTTCGGAGTTCCCTTCTCCGCGTTCGTGGCTTCCCTTCGGTGCGTCCACACTGCGGCTACGCCGTCGCGATCGATTTCGGCGCCGCTCCTTCGTCGTGACGAGGTCTTCGCGTGTTCCCATGGCGAACGCCGCTGTCACTGTGGCGATCAACGCCACGGCGGGGATGTGCATGCCGAAGTCGACGGCGCTGTGAATCGAAACCTCGGCCAGCCCAAAAAACGCTCCAAGCAGCCAGGGCCCGCCCATGCGATGCGAGAAGCGGATATAGCCCAGTGCCGTGGCACTCAAGGCACCGAACACGATGAGCAGCGTCAGGCCCAGGCGAATGATGCCGCCTTCAAGAAGGGCTTCGAGGTAGTCGTTATGGGCGTTGACATAGTACATGAACGCGATGTCCTTGCGGGCTCGCGTCAGCACTTCCAGGTGGATGGTTGAACCGGCCCCGGCTCCCACGAGCGGGAACTTGGGAATCGCCGTGGCGAGATCCTTCCAGAGCGGAATGCGGTCGCCGCTGGCGACCTGCGAGCCCTGCCAGAGTGTGTCAAGCCGCTGCTCCACGGGCTTCCAGCCGAACCACGCGCCCAGGCCGACCACAATGGACAGCAAGAAAAGAACGATCAGACTTCCACCGGATCGTCGAGTTCCTTCGCCATCCAGGGGCCGAGCACACCGGGAGACGAGGAACGTCAAAGCCCCGGCGCCGAAGACCGCCAGCAGGCCGCCGCGAGAGAGGCTGAACGGCACGCTCGCGAGCATCAGCCCCAGGCCACCCAGCAGGAACACCGACTTCGGCGATCGCAACCGTTCGAGGGCATGGGAGAACGCATCGCCCCAGCCGCGTCGTGAAGTGCAGTAGGGCGAGTCGCGGTCCTGCTTCTGCCAGTCCTGAAGCAGCAGGGCAAGCCCCAGGCCGATGCAGAAACTCAGATAGTAAGGGTAATGGTTCTTACACACGAACGGCCCGAAGACGCCGCCCTGTGTGGGGAACGACCAGTACACGACCGTGCGAGGTGACGAGAAAAACTGCATCAAGGCGAGCGTCGCCAGCAGAATGCCGTTCGCGAAGGCGACCCAGGCGAGCCGTTGAGCCGAGTCCCGAGTGAAGACGAAGTTCCTGGCGATGGCGTAGACCAGGAACACGGCCGCGAAGAGGATGAGCGAATCTCGCGTGCGAGACGCATCGATGGTGAGCGGCAACATGCTGGGCCGGGCCGAGGCGGCAGGCTCGCCGGGCAAGCGTTCTTCCTGGGCAGGGCGGAACGAGTGGTGGTACTCGAGCCGCGTGGGCGAAAGAACCCCCACGACCGACTCGGGGAGGGGGACTGTCTGAAACGCGGTAAAGACGACCAGGCCGAAAAGCCCCAGCGAGATGGCATCCCAGCGGAACGTGACTTCACGGGTCAAGACGACATGCGCCAGCCAGAGGCCGACGAGGACGGCCACGCCAAGGAGAAGTCCAAAAGTCCAGGAGGGTTCTACGCCACCGAAGGGATACGGCGAAAGGGCAACGAGCAATAGAATTACCGCCTCCGCGACGTGCCGAAGGATCCCGGCATAGCGGAGGCGGTCATCAGTTTGATGGTTCATATCGCCAGCCGAAGAAGGCGGCGGGGACTATTTAGCGCTTCGGACGGCCGCCACCGCTGGTCGGGACGATGACGGAGCCATCGCCCGTTTCCTGCCAGTTGGTCTTGGTGATCGCAACCGCCGCACCCGCGTCGATTCGGCTGACGTCACCCGTCGAGGTGAACGAAGCCGAGGAAGCCGGGCCGGCCACCGACTGCGAAGGAGCCGAGAAAAGGACTGCGCCGAGCGCCAGGGTCATCACCGGAAGAGCGAGCACGGTAAGAATTCGACGCATGAGGCACCTCTGGAGGTAAAAGATTCTTCTGGCCAGTCCCACGCATCATATCCCGAGATTCCGCCCAAGCCATCCCAAATCCGGTATTTCCCCATCCCTTCTCGGCTTATTCACGATGAGCAGGAACCATCCAGCTGTATTCCCCGGAGCCACGCTTCAACGCCGCCTGGATCTCATCCAGGTGAACGTAATAGCCTCTCCCACCCTGCGTTGCGGCACAGATGCCGATGACGTTACCCTGGGGATCGAGCAGCGGACCGCCCGAACGACCGGGGCGCGAGCGGCGCTCCATTTCCCAAAAGAATGTGACGCCAGGTGATTCCAGCTTGGTACGGACAAGGCGTTTCGCGAGGACGGAATCGATCTCAAATGTCGGAGCGATCCCTCGCGCGGCCCCCACAGTATAAGTGGAGACGGGAAACTCTTTCGGCCTTTGACGGGGGGCCGCCAGGGACAGCAACCCCGGGTCGCGCGAGCCCACCTGGCAACGGACCAGGGCCAGGTCGACATCGTTTGGCCATTTCTGCACCACGCGGGCTTCTTCCGCACGCCAGGCCGGCTTCGGCCAGCTGTCCCGTGTATAAAACTCGATCCCGGCCGCATCGAAGGGGACGACGTGCGCCGCCGTCAGCACGTAGAGGAATCCCCCCCGCTTGCCAATGACGACTCCGGAGCCGTTGCCCTTGGTCGTCTGAATCACGGGGCACGCCTCGATCGCGTTCCACTGCTGTTTCACAGGGAACGACGAGGCCGCGATGATCGGCATTTCAGGGATTGGCAGCAGAAGAGCCAGGGCGAACACAGGCGGCTCCAGAAATGAATGGACCGCTCCACGAGTCCGGGACTCAAGGAGCGGCCTGAGTGACATTAGCTCGCCGCCACAACCTCGGCGGCAGGTTCGCCGGCCTTGCTCGGCTCGAGCACGATCTTCTTCTCACCGGGCGTTTCGGACTCGCCCACCTTCACCAGGATGGTGTCAAGGCCGTGGAAGCTGCCACGGAGCAGTTCCTCGGCGAGCACATCTTCGAGATGCTGCTCGATCGCCCGACGCAAGGGTCGGGCGCCGAACTCGAGGCTCGAGCCCTTCTCGATGACGAATTCCTTGGCTTCCTCCGACACGATCAGGATCAAGCCCTTCTCCTTGAGCCGCTTCTCAACCTTCGACAACTCCATGTCGACAATCTGCTTGAGGTCGATCTTGGTCAACTGGCGGAAGACGATGACATCGTCGAGCCGGTTAAGGAACTCAGGGCGGAAGTTCCGCTCCATCTCCGTCTTCAACTTCTTCTTCATATCCGAATAGCCCGCATCCGCATCCTTCGAGGCGTAGCGGCTGAGTCCGAAGTCGTCCTTGGAGATAATCTGCTCGGCGCCGATGTTCGTGGTCATGATGAGCATGGTGTTCTTGAAGTCGATCACCCGCCCCACGTTGTCCGTCAGTCGGCCTTCTTCCATGATCTGGAGCAGCATGTTCCAGACGTCCGGGTGGGCCTTCTCGATTTCGTCGAGCAGCACCACGGAGTAAGGCTTGCGGCGGATCTTCTCGGTCAGCTGGCCGCCTTCCTCATAGCCAATATAGCCCGGAGGGGCGCCGACGAGCCGGGAGACGTTGTGCTTCTCCATGTACTCGGACATGTCCAGTTGGACGATGTTGTTCTCATCGCCGAACATGAACTTGGCGAGTTGCTTGGCGAGCAACGTCTTACCGACGCCGGTCGGTCCCGCGAAGATGAAGCTGCCGATGGGGCGCTTCGGATCCTTCAGGCCGCTGCGGCTCTTGCGGACGGCCTTGGCGATGGCGTGGATCGCCTCGTCCTGGCTGACGACGGTGCCGTGCAGTTCGTCTTCCATCTTGAGGAGACGCTTCGTTTCGTCCTCGCCGACCTTCTTCAGCGGCACGCCGGTCATCTTGCTGACGACCTCTGCCACCACTTCCTCGTCGACGACGCCGTCCGTTTCCTTGGCCTTCTCGCGCCATTCCTTGGTGATGGACTCCTTCTTCTTCTTGAGCTTGTCGGCCTGGTCGCGAAGGTGAGCCGCCTTCTCGAAGTCCTGCTCGGCGACGGCGGCTTCCTTCTCCTGATTGAGCTTTTCGATCGACTCGTCGATCTCCTTGAGATCTGGCGGCCGGGTCATCGCCTTGAGGCGGACGCGAGCGCCGGCTTCGTCGATAACGTCGATCGCCTTGTCCGGCAGGCAGTGGCCGGAAATGTACCGCTCGCTGAACTCGACCGCGGCCTTGAGGGCGGCGTCGGTGATCTGCACGCGGTGGTGGGCTTCGTAACGATCGCGAAGGCCCTTGAGGATCTCGACCGCTTCGGCCATCGAGGGCGGGTTGACGATGATCGCCTGGAAACGGCGAGCGAGGGCTGCGTCCTTCTCGATGTACTTGCGGTACTCGTCGAGCGTGGTGGCGCCGATGCACTGAATCTCGCCGCGAGCCAGGGCGGGCTTGAGCACGTTGGAGGCGTCGATGGCGCCTTCGGCTCCACCGGCTCCGACGAGCGTGTGGAGTTCGTCGATGAAGAGCATGGTGTTCTTCGCTCGACGCACCTCGTTCATGACGGCCTTAATGCGCTCCTCGAACTGGCCGCGATACTTCGTGCCGGCGACCATCATGGCGAGGTCGAGCACGACGATCCGCTTGTCGCGAAGGAGTTCGGGGACGTTTTGATCGATGACCATCTGGGCAAGGCCTTCGACGATGGCGGTCTTGCCGACGCCGGCCTCGCCGAGGAGAACGGGGTTGTTCTTCTGACGGCGTGAGAGAATCTGGATGACGCGCTCGATCTCGTTGGCCCGGCCGATGACGGGGTCGAGTTTGCCCTGTCGAGCAAGCTCGGTGAGGTCTCGGCCGAAGCTATCGAGAGCCGGGGTCTTGGATTTGTTGCGGCCGGTCCGTTCGGTGCCGCCGCCCCCTCGCTCTTCGCGGGATTCGCCTTCGTTCGCTGGCATGTTGTGGCCCAACAGGTTCAGGACTTCCTCGCGGACATCTTCGAGTTTGAGCCCAAGATTCATCAGAACCTGGGCTGCGACACCCTCCTGCTCACGAAGCAGGCCGAGGAGCAAATGCTCGGTGCCAACGTAGTTGTGGTTGAGGTTCCGAGCCTCCTCGATGGAGTACTCGATCACCTTCTTGGCGCGGGGCGTGTGAGGGAGGCGCCCCATGACGACCTGATCTCCCCCGGGCCCGTGCTGAACGATCTTCTCGACCTCGAGTCGAATCTTGCGGAGGTCGATATCCAGGTTCTTGAGCACGTTGGCCGCGACACCGGAGCCTTCCTTGACGAGGCCGAGCAGGATGTGCTCGGTTCCGATGTATTCGTGGTTGAAGCGCTGGGCCTCCTGGTTGGCCAGCTGCATCACCTTGCGAGCGCGGTCTGTAAAGCGTTCATACATCTAGGCCGTCTCCGACTGGTTATGTCGTTCCGCCGGGCGGCCGGCGAGGCGCGTCGTATTCGCCGTCATGACAGTTCCTTGGATCCATCATATGCGGAGGGAAGGGTGACACCAACCGCGGGATCACTTCGGCATTCCGAGAAACCCTTACCCGTTTGAGACGCGACCGGATAAAAGGATTCTACGCACCGTCTCAGCGAACGAATGCGAGGCTTGGAAGATTCGGGCATGGAAGTTTGTCGTCCGACGGATTCTAGGCAGTTGCCGAAACGAGATCAAGCCGAGCGAGTTCGAGGCGTTCGAGGTTCCGACCGATTCGCTTGCCATCGCTCGGAAGGGCGACGGGTTCCGAAGAACAATAAGCCTTTGACAGACTCGCCTGTGTGGGGATACGATGACATTCCTGTTTTTGAGACTCGCTTTCCCTGATGGCCGAGTGATGTGGCTGTAACCTCTTTGAGCTTGCTGGAACGCCTTCGACGGCAGCCGAACGCTGCGGATTGGCAGCGGCTGACGGACATTTACCTTCCCCTGATTCAAAGCTGGCTCGCGAGAACGCCGGGTTTGCACGATGAGGCTTCCGACGTGGCCCAGGAGGTCATGATCGTGCTGGTGCGCGAGATCCCTGGCTCCCAACGGCAACGAGAAGGCTCGTTCCGCAAGTGGCTGAGGCTCGTCACCGTCAACCGCGTGCGTCAGTATTGCCGGGAGCGGGCCCGCCGACCACGCGTCGGGTTAGACTTCGCCGCGACCGATGACTTCCTGGCTCTGCTCGCCGATCCATCGAGTGAACTGGCCGAGCAATGGAACCGGGAACACGATCGCATGGTCTTCGATCGACTACTTGCTGCTGTGAAGCCCGACTTTCAACCGCAGACCTGGGAGGCCTTTCGACGTTTCGCGATCGAAGAGGCGAGTGCGGCCGAGGTCAGCAAGGAATTCGGGATTTCTCCGAACGCGGTCGTCCTGGCGAAGGCTCGCGTTCTGCAGCGACTTCGGGAAGAAGCCGGCGCCATGATGGACTGATTTTCTTGGATTCGGGACATCTCCCCGCGTTCGGGTGCCTTCGATGGACTGTAAGCAGCAAGGACGTTGCGAGATTGGATCGGGTTTCACTCGCGGCCTGGCCTCTGCGACTTTGTCCGAGGTTCACGATGAGTTCTCCGCCCAGTACACATCCGCCCGTGGCTGCTCTGGAGGCGTTCGCCCTGGGCCACTTCGGTCTGGGGCGTCCAGAAAGGCCTTCTCACTGGCACGGGCATCGGCAAGTCGCCGTCAGGCCATTTGGTGCGGTCGGACATCTCCTTCACCGACGGCATCGTTCGCGTGCGAGGCACTGGCGTGGCCACCGGGTTCCTGGTCCGCTGCAACCCGGACGCCTCGGCGGGATACTTCATCTCCATCACACCGGCGACTAAAGTTCCTGCGGGCAGTCTTTATTCCTTCGCCACGTCCAGCTCGGACTTCGGCCACAAGCTCCTGGCACGAGCCAGGACCACCGACAAGTATCAACCGGGAGACATGAACGACGTGCAAGTGATGGTCGATGGCTCACGAATCGTCATCAGTGTCAACGGTGACGAAGTGGTCGACCACACCGTCCGGGTTCGCAAATATGCCTCGGGCGGCCTTGCCCTTCGCTGTGGCAAGGACAACCGGACCTTGATCGAAAAGATTGAATGGCAGCCCGAGGCGGGTGGAGCGAAGAAATAACGATCGAGGCCGACGGATTCGCGACGGCCTCCTTCCGTGAAATGTCTATGTCTTCCTGAGAGAATCGTTCTCTATCGAGCGAGTGCATCAAGGTGGCCCATGAGTTCCCCGCCCAATCATCCAACCGAAGAAGCGCTCAAGGCCCTGGCCCTGGGGAGGCTCCCCGCTGATACGACCGAATCGCTCTGGCAGCATCTCGACGCCTGTGCGGACTGCTTGAAGGTGCTGATCGAAACGTCCGGCGATCGCTTCGTGGATCGCCTGCGCGCAGCCCGGGGCAAGAATGCCACACCGGCTCCGCCGCGATCGGTATCGGAACCCGGTTCCAGTGAGAAGCAGGCCTCGAGAACGATCCTACAAGCCTCGACGATCTCGCCTGTGGAGGCGATTCCCTCCGAACTGACAGAGTGCCAAGACTTCGAGATCCTTCACGAGCTCGGCCGCGGGGGAATGGGCGTGGTGTACCTCGCTCGCAACCGCATGATGGATCGACTGGAAGTTCTCAAGGTGATGAACAACGCCTTTCTCTCCCGCCCCGGGGCTCTCGAGCGATTCCTGCGAGAAATCCAGGCCGCGGCCCGCCTTTCGCACCCGAATATCGTCAATGCCTATACGGCCAGGGCGATGGGCTCGCTGGTCGTCTTCGCCATGGAATATGTCGAGGGAGAGGACCTGGCGAAAGTCGTAAAGTCACGAGGGCCGCTGCCCGTGGTGAACGCCTGCGTCTATGCTCGGCAGGTGGCGCAGGGGTTGCAGCACGCTCATGAGAGGGGAATGGCCCACCGCGATGTGAAGCCGGCGAATCTGATTCTCGCTCGCGAAGGGAAGAAGCACACCGTGAAGGTGCTCGACTTCGGCCTGGCGAAGCTGAGCACGGAGAAAGCCCTGGTCGAGGTGGCGAACCCCGGAGGCCCCCTGCCGATGCGGACGGATCTCACCGGTGCCGGCCGAATGCTGGGCACTCCGGATTTCATGGCCCCCGAGCAAATCCTGGACGCCGCCTCCGCGGACATCCGTGCGGACATCTACAGCCTGGGCTGCACGCTCTATTACTTGCTCACCGGCGGCCCGCCCTTCCGATGCAGCAAGCTGCTGGAACTGTTGATTCAGCACAAGGAGGCGACCCCGCGGGCGCTGAATGAGGTGCGCCCGGAGGTGCCGCTCGAATTGGCTGCGATCGTGGCGAAGATGATGCAGAAGGATCCCGCCAATCGCTATCAAACACCGGCCGAGGTGGAGAAGGAGCTCAAGGTCTTGCTCAAGCCCACTCGAGGCGGCATCGGTGAGTCTCTGCCTTCCGCCTCTGGCGAGCATTCGTGGCTGGGCAAGACCAGCGATCCTTCCTCGATCGGTAGCGGATTCTCACGATCCAATCGACCGGACGACAGCCATGCGACCGCCCGGGATGCCCCGGGCGACAAATCGCGATCCTCGGCGTCATTCGTGCCGTTCGGGTCGACAAACGCCATGGTCGCGGGCAGCATCGCGCCCACGGAGGCACGCACCCGGTCTTCGCTGGCAGGTTCCGTTGATCGATCGCAAGTCCCGCTCGAGTTGCCGATCGAGACGGGACGCCGAACCTCCTCGGACGAGGGTCGCCCCGAAGAGGTGCCAAGCGCGACACCCCGGCGATGGAAGATCGCCGCGGTGGTGGTCGGCTTGTTGCTCGTGGCATTGATCGGTCTTGGCGGCTGGGCAGGCGGTGCTTTCAAGAAGCGGACCACAAACAGTCTGGTCAGCGTGGACAATTCTGCATCAAGTGTGAAACCGCAGGAGCGTCGACCGGAAGCGAGTGTGCCGACTCGCACCCCACCGCCAGGGATTTCGGAGCCGCCAGCGTTGGCACCGAAGGAAGTTGCACCGATGCCACGGCCTGGCACTTCGAACGCGCTTTGGACCGCCGGGGCGAAGTACGGGAAGTCGTCGCTGCCGGGCCATCAGGGCTATGTCATCTCCGCGTGCTTCAGCCGTGATGGGAAGTGGCTGCTGACGGCCGGTTACGACGACGGGGCCGCACGGTTGTGGGATGTGGCCTCAGGCCGGGAGATCAAAAGCTTTCAAGGCCATCCCAGGCTATTCGGGGCTTCCTTCAGCCCGGACGCGACGCGAATCGTCACCGTGGGAGGCGACCTCGGGGCGAGCGAAGGGGTCGTCAAACTCTGGGATGTTTCCTCCGCCGCGGAGCTTCGCTCGCTACGGACGGATGGTTCAGCCTGCTCGGCCGTGTTCTCGCCGGACGGCAAACGACTCGCGATCGGAGCCCGGCGAGACGCCACAATTCACGATGCCGTGACGGGAGCCGTGCTGCTGACGCTCAACGGTCACAAGGGTCCGATCCCGATGATTTCATTTAGTAGCGATGGCACGAAGATTCTGACCGCCAGTGCGGACAAGACCGCCAAGATCTGGGACGCGAACCAGGGCACAGTCGTGACCACGATGAAAGGGCACTGGGAGAAGCTTCGAACCGCGGCGTTCAACTTCGATGCGTCACGCGTCGCCACCACGAGCGAGGATGGCACCGTCAAGATCTGGCATGGCCAAAGCGGACGGAAGATGCATGAACTCGAAGGAGACTCGCAGTTTGTGATCTTCAGCCCGGATGATGCGGTGATCGTGACGGGAACCGCGGAAGGGGCCCTGAAGTTCTGGGACATGTCCTCAGGGAAATCCCTCCACACGCTGGCGATGCCGTTCAGTTGGGTCGCCTCCGCCTCCTTCAATGCGGATGGTTCCCGGATCGTGGCCACCACCGGCAACGGCCTTATCCAGATCTGGACATCGAAGTAAGTTGCGCCTGGCGTCAAAACCCCGAACCCACCTTCGCCCATCCTTCCTATTTCCCCAAATCTCCTTCAGGGCCGCGTTGACGCCAGCCTCGCGATGGGGTATCGCACTCGCTTCACGATTCTCACAACCAGGCCAGGGTTCATGCTCAAGAGGCTGGAACTCATCGGGTTCAAGTCCTTCGCGGACCGAGCTCGATTCGACTTTGCCCATGGCATCACTGCCGTCGTCGGGCCTAACGGCTCTGGCAAGAGCAACATCGTGGACGCCGTGCGCTGGGTGCTGGGGGAACAATCGGCGCGCACCCTCCGTGGCGGCGAGATGGCTGACGTCATCTTCAATGGCTCCAGCACACGCAAAAGCCTTGGCATGGCCGAGGCTACTATCACCTTCGACAACACGCGACGGATGCTCTCCCTGGATGTGGATGAGGTGCAGATCACACGCCGTGTCTATCGCGATGGCACCGGCGAATACCTCATCAACGGCAACGACTCCCGGCTTCGCGACGTCAAGGAGATCATGCTCGGCAGCGGAGCCGGGGCCAACGGCTACACCATCATCGCCCAGGGCCGTGTCGATGAACTTCTCGCGGCGTCCACGCAGGATCGGCGCGAGATCTTCGAGGAAGCGGCCGGCATCAGTCGATTCAAGGCGAAGAAGAACGAGACGCTCCGCAAGCTTGCCGGCGTCGACCAGAACCTGGTGCGGTCGCAGGATCGCCTTGAGGGGCTCGAACAGCAGTTGCGAACGCTTCGGCTGCAAGCGTCCAAGGCCCAGCGATACAAGGAACACTCGGATCGGCTTCGCGACCTGCGCGTGAGCCTGGGGCAGAGAGAGTATCGTGAACTCACGAGCCGGATTGAGTCCGAAGACGCCGCTCTGCGCGAACGGCAGGCGGAAGTGTCCGCCGCGACCGAACGCACCCGGGAACTCGAGAAACAGATTCGCGAGCACGATCGCATCGCCTCGGCGACGGAGCAGGAACACCGCGGTCTCGAAGCGGAACTCGCGGCGGTGAGACAGCAGATCGCGGAACACGAGTCGACGCTGCGCCACGAGCGAACCGCGATGGCGGACCACGAGGCGGAGTGGCTTCGCGTCGGCAAGCTTCGTGCGGACCTTGGCTACCGCGTGCAGACGCTGGAAGCGGACATGGCGCGGACCGTCGCCGAGGACGCCTCGGCCGAGGATCGCTGGCAGACGGCGGCGCAGGCGGCGGACTTGGTGGCCCGCGGGCTCGAGGATGTCACCGAACGACTGGCGGCACTTGAACGCGAAGCGAACGGCGAACGCGAACGGCAGTTCGAGGTCGTCAGCCGGGCCGCGACGCTGCATTCCCAGGCCGATTCCCAGGCTCAGCAACTCGATCGTATCCGCAAAGAGCACACCCGCAAGAAGAGCGAAGCCGACCAGACCGCGGCCAGGCGATCAGCGCTGGAGCACGCAGTGGAGGCGCTATCGCGGGCCGGGGCCACCCTGCAACAGCGCCTCGGGACGGCGCGAGACCAGGCCGCCGGGATCGATCAACGACGGCAGGAACTTCGCACCGCCGCGGAGCAGTTGCAGGCGGCCCTCTCGGGGTTGCAGGTCCAGCGCAGCGACTTTACCGCGCGAATCGACGTGCTCGAAGATCTCGATCGCAGCCTGGACGGGCTCGATATCGGCGTCCGTGAAGTGCTTTCCAGGCTGAGCGACGAAACGCAGGTGGAACGGACGACCGCGCTGCTCACCGAGGTGGTCGGGCTTGTCGCGGATCTGTTCACGGTGCCTCGCGAGACGGCCCCGCTCATCGATCTCGCTCTGGGCGACGCGGCCCAGCATTTCGTCATTCGCGACGCCTCGAAGCTCGATGAACTCCTCGCGATGCTTGATCCGCTGACGGGGCGCGTCGGCTTCGTTCCCCTGCGGGAAAGCGAGACGAGGTCGCCACAGGGTTTCTCGCGGAGCCTGCCCGGTTTCACCGATGCACCGCCGCCGGTCTTCTCGCCGACGGCGGATTCGTATGTCCACTGCGAGCACGCCGACCTGACCGGCCTGCCCCGCCAGTTGCTGGGCGATGTCGTGGTGGCGAAGGATCTCGCCTCGGCCCGGCGACTGCAAGCCTCCGCTCGCCAGGCCGGGATGAGGCTGCGATTCATCACTCTCTCCGGCGAATTACTGGAGCCGGACGGCTCACTCACGGTCGGCCCGCTTCGCGCCGGTGCGGGCATCGTGTCCCGAAAGAGTGAACTTCGCGACCTGCGGCGACAGTTGATCGATCTCGATTCGCACGTTCGCGTGGTCGAGTCGGATCTCATCGCCGTGCGTAACCGAGTGCAGGAACTCGACGCGGGATATCAGACGATCGAAGCGGAGATCACAACCCTGGCCGGCGAGGCAGGCGACCTCCAGCAGCAGCATGCCCGGCAGCAACAGCAACTGGAAGTTCTCTCCGAATCGATCGCGCTGCTCGAACACGAGTGCGGGATGCTCGCTCGCGATCTTGAGCGAGGTGAGACCCTGCTGGAGAAGACACGCGAGGCCGCCAGCGCCGCGGATCGAGAAGCGACGAGTTTGAAGAATCGCCTCGAAGCGAATGCTCACGCGACGCGAGCCGCCCAGGACGAACAGGCTCGCTCGCAGCAGGCCCACACGGACGCCCAGCTTGCGGTCGAGCGTGCCACGGCCGAGCGAGATCGTATTCGAGAGCGGCTGAAATCCCTGGAAATCGAGGCTCGCAAGCGACGCGTCGAGACCATCGATCTCTCGGCGGCGGAACGCAACGCTCGCGGTCGCTGGCAGTCGAGCCTGATGGCGATCCTCCGGGCCACGTCCGGCACGGCGGACGCCTTTCACGCGAAGGAGACACTCGAACAGCAGATCGCCCGGCTCGCGAATCGGCGGTCGGTGGATCGCGAGCTTCGAGATCGCAGTGCGGCGGAGCTTCACGAACTTCGCACCGCCTGGCAGGAGCGCCAGGCCGCGGCGCATTCGCGCGAACTCTCGCTTCACGACATGACCGCCCGGCTCGAATCTCTCGTGCAACGGCTGCGCGACGATTATGCGATCGAGATCGCCCAGTTGGCGAAGGAACCGACAGGCGATGCCCCGGATACACTCCTCGCCCAGCAGGAAATCGACGACCTGAAGAAGAAGCTCGCCCGCCTGGGCAGCGTCAACATGGAAGCACTCGAGGAGCTGACCCGCGTCGAGACGGAGGTGAAGGATCTTCGCGCCCAGCACGAGGACCTTGCCAGCGCCCAGCGATCGTTGCGTGAGATCATCGACCAGATCAACACCGATAGCCGGAAGCTCTTCCTCGAAACGCTCACGGCGGTGCGCGGGTACTTCCAGGAACTCTTCCGCAAGCTCTTCGGCGGCGGCCAGGCGGATATCGTGATCGAGAATGAAGCGGATGTTCTCGAAAGCGGCATCGAGATCACGGCCCGGCCGCCTGGCAAGGAACTGAGAAGCATCTCGCTGCTCAGCGGTGGCGAGAAGACCCTCACGGCGATCGCACTTCTGCTTGCGATCTTCCGCAACAAGCCCTCACCGTTCTGCCTGCTGGACGAAGTGGACGCGGCCCTCGACGAGGCGAACACGCAACGACTCGCGTCGATGCTCAAGGAATTCCAGCAGCATTCGCAGTTCGTGGTGATCACTCACAAGAAGCGTACGATGGCCGTGGCGGACGTGCTTCATGGCATCACGATGCAAGAGAGCGGTGTCAGCAAGCAGGCCGCGGTACGGTTCGAGGACTGGCCGGAGGAGGATAGCCAGGACGAGCCGGCAGGTCAGGCGGCGTGAGTTCAGCTTCCCGTCGCGGTCCGTGGCTGCCAGGTGATCTCGCACTTCTGGGGGCACAGGCAGCGCCAGCGGCCCCCCTTCGGCTTGCGAAGGCGAAGGTGGACGGAGCCACAGCCGTTGCACTTCGCCTCCCAGTTCGCCGCGGCCTGGAGCGTTGCAGGCGGTTCCGGCCAGCGCAGCGGGTCCCCTGCGAAGGCGAAGGCCAGGGGCGAATGAGCGGAGCAACGGCAACGATAGCCTGAGAGCACACGCGGTCGACGGTAGCGGTGGTAAGTCTTTTTGCAGGCAACACAGGTGGCCTGCCAGTCTCCCGGTTTCTGCTCCACTTCGCCCGGCTTCGCGCACGCCCGGGGAGTGGCGCCGAGGCGAAACGCGATTGCCTTCCACACGGGACCATGGCCAGCTGCAGGGCCGGCGAGGGCGTGGGCAATCTCGTGACGAAGCGTGTCGAGAATCGACTCGACCGAGCTCGTTCGGGCGTGGTACTCCGCAACCTCGATCCGCTTCAACTGATACTTGCACGCTCCAAGCCGGCGCTTGGTGTTCGCGATGGCAAAGCTCCATTCGTGCAATCCGTGCTTCGCCAACTCCTGCACGGCGAGGGATTCCAGTTCCTGCAATTCCACGATCGACTCCCCACAAACTGCCGGATCGGTTTTTCGCCTGGGTCGGGCGTTCCAAATTATAGTAAGGACGGGACTGTGGCACCGGCGTCTTGCCGGCGCGAGGAATTTCTCATCGGTTCAGGATTACAGTGTCCGCGGTCTCAGCCGCTTGCAGACCAGCATGACCCTGCGCGGTCGCGTGTGAACGATCTCCACAACGCTCCGCTGCAGGCGGCTTTCCTTCCCACTGGGGAGTGGGATCGGAAATCGGACGGTCAACAGGTCGCTCGAGGTGGCTGGTGACCTCAAGCGTGAAGGAGCAAGGGCGAGTCCACACGGATGGCAACTTCGCTTACAATAGCCCGCATGATCCGTTTGACGCATGAGCCGATCGATTTCCACGCTCTTACGGAGAGTGTGCGTTCGCCACACTGTGGCGCGGTGGCCCTGTTTCTGGGCACTGTTCGCGACCTCACGGGCGAGTCGGTCACGGTCTTTCTCGACTACGAAGCGTACCCGCCGATGGCGGAGAAGAAGTTGGCGGAGATCGAGGCCGAGGTCCGGCGTCGCTGGCCCGTGGGCGAGGTGGCCATGGAGCATCGCCTGGGCCGCCTGGCGGTTGGCGATGTCAGCGTGGCCGTGGCGGTGAGCACGCCCCACCGTGCCCAGGCCTTCGAGGCCTGCCGTTACGCCATTGATACGCTCAAGGAACTGGTGCCGATCTGGAAGAAAGAGAACGCTCCGGATGGGTCGGGAGAATGGGTCCATCAGAACGAGGTGAGCCGATGAGCGATGTCCCCACGATTTACCTGGCCCGGCATGGCGAAACCGAGTGGTCGAAATCGGGCCGCCACACGGGCCGCACCGATATCCCTCTCACCGCGAAGGGCGAGCTGGATGCGGCCAAGATTGGTCGGCGCCTCGCGGATCTGACCTTTGCTCACGTGATCACGTCGCCGCTCGCCCGGGCTCGCCGGACCTGCGAACTCGCAGGCTTCGCCGGCCTCGTCGATCCTGGGCTCGTGGAATGGAACTATGGCGATTTCGAGGGATTGAAATCCTCGGAGATCAAGGCGAAGCACCCGGGCTGGGAACTCTTCCGCGATGGCTGCCCCGGTGGTGAATCCGTGGCCGAGATCACGGCCCGCATCGATGGCGTCGTGGAGCGACTCAAGTCGCTCAAAGGCCAGATTCTCGTTTTCGCCCATGGCCATCTCCTTCGCGTCCTCGCCTCGCGCTGGGTGCATCAGCCCGTCTCCTTCGGCCGATCACTGCTCCTCGCCACGGGCACCGTCTCCATCCTCGGCTTCGACCATTACAGCCCGGACGAACCCGCCATCTCCCTTTGGAACGACGACCGGCATCTGTCATAATGAGCGACGAGTGGGGAGAGGGGAGAGGCGAGCAGAAGAAAGAAACTGACCACAGAGTCACAGGGGACACGGAGTTCAGAGTGAGAGAACGCAGGGATTCCGAAAAGGATCTGTCAGCGGTCTGGCGCCATTCGATGGCGTAATCCTTGTCGAACGCACCACCCTTTTTTGGTCTTCCTTTCTCCGATCTCTGTGATCTCTGTAACTGTAGTAAATCTCTTCCTGCCTATCGCCTAAGATGTTTTGAGTGAAGTTGGAACTGAGACGCGAGTAACTTCCATCGTGAGTCCGATTTCCCTTCGACTGGCAAGCGATCCGGCCTCGGAGAATTCCGAACTCCGCATTCCGCACTCCGGATTCCTCCAAGACTCGTTCGGACGGCGGCACAATAACCTTCGCATCTCGGTGACGGATCGCTGCAATCTTCGCTGCACGTACTGCATGCCGGAGGATGTCGTCTTTCGCGATCGTGGTGAACTGTTGAGCTTCGAGGAGATCACTCACCTCGTTCGCGTGGCGGCGCCCCTGGGCATCGACAAGATTCGCCTCACCGGCGGCGAGCCCCTTCTGCGGAAGCATCTGCACAGGCTTGTGCAGATGCTCGTCGCCATCCCCGGCATCGTGGACGTCGGCCTCACCACCAATGGCTTGCTTCTCGCCGATCAGGCACGCTCACTCTTCGACGCCGGGCTGCGTCGGCTGAATGTGTCGCTCGATACGCTCGATGAAGGCCGCTTCCGCTTGCTGACGCGCCGGGATGGGCTCGATAAAGTGCTCCGCGGGCTTGCCGAGGCGAAGCGCGTCGGCTTCAGTCCGATCAAGGTGAACACCGTCGCGATCCGCGGCTTCATCGAGCAGGATGCTGTGCCGCTCGCTCAGTATTGCCGGGAGCATGGCTTCGAGTTGCGATTCATCGAGTACATGCCGATCGGCGCCGAGGCCTGGGAACGCGAGAAAGTCTTCTTCGCCCACGAATTACTGGAGATTATCGCACATCAGGTCGCACCGCTCGAACTCGCTTCGGGCCACGATCCCAGCGCCCCGGCCCTCGATTACGTTTACAGCGATGGAGGCACGGTGGGGTTCATCGCTTCCGTGTCGCGTCCGTTTTGTCGAAGCTGCAATCGCCTCCGGCTGACCGCCGAGGGCAAGCTTCGCAACTGCCTCTTCTCACTGGAAGAGACGGACGTGAAAGCCCTGTTGAGAGCGGCAGTGCTCGACGAAGATCGACTTGGAGACGTGATTCGGCAAACGGTCTGGTCGAAGTGGGAAGGCCACGAGATCAACACGGCGAAGTTCGTGAAGCCCGACCGCACCATGCACGCAATCGGGGGCTGACGGCTCACGGCATGCTGAGTGTGACGCCGGTGCGACTGGCCGTGAAGGCGGAGAACGAGGGATACTGCGTGACGATGGGCGCGCTGCCATTGACGAGCAGCGTGTTCCGCGTCGGCGGCGTTGTGAACGCCGAGAGTTGGCCCGTCGTGGTGCGTCTGATGTTCTCGTCGATCGTTGTCTGATTCGTCGATCCACCACCACCACCCCCGCCTCCGCCTCCTCCACCCCCGCCGCCACCACCACCTCCGCCTCCACCCCCCATCCCATTGGCCTGGCCGCCTCCACCCATGCCAGAGCTTGTCATCATGGCGGAGTTCAGGATCACAGTGGTCTGCGTGGGCCCTGTCGAATTCGTCCCGTACTGTTGCTGGGCGGTCTGATAGGCCATCGCGATTCGCAACTGCTGCAAGCGGGCCGCCTCGGAGGGCGTGAGTGTGTGGTAGCTTGATTCGAGAGCCTGAAGGGAGAGTCGGGCCTGGCTGAGGTGGTTCACTTTCGTCGAGCTGGAAGCCGGGCGATTCACGCCGGGAGAGAAGTAGCTACTGTCCGAGGCGGCGGTTAAACTCGTCTCGGCCTGCGCCAACAACGTGCTCGGAGCAGGCGAAGATTGCTGACAACCAAATAACGTCACCGTACCAAGAAATAGGAGGAGGAAAGGCTTACTCATGGGAAACTCGAATCGCGACATCAGGTACTGCTGACCGGCATCGCAGTCATTTGTACCCTGAAAGCCCAAATCACGTCAAGTATTCGCCCCTACAAACCGCAAATTCCCCAAACGCCCCCGTGTTACAATGGGAATTCTCAGCATTTTCCGGAGGATATGCATCGGGAGATGTGCCATATTTTGATTCAGACCGTCATGGAGCTCCACGCGGTGATCGACCGAGTTCCGAGTTGTGTGTTCGCGTCCCTGAACCTGAGAGGTGTGTCGTGTCGTCACGTGAAACTCCTGCCAGGAGCTGGCGATCCAGGCTGCGGAAGCCGATCCTCGTGGTCGGAATGACCTACGCGTTCGTGATCCTGCTCTGCTTGATCTTTGAAGACTGGCTCATTTATCAGCCGCTGACCGCGAAGCAGTATTGGGGCGACAAGCTCGATCCGCGGATCGAGGACGTGACGGCAACGTCCGCGGATGGCACCAAGCTTCACGCCTGGTGGCTGCCTCCCACGAATCCGGAGGCGGGAGCAGTGCTTTACTGCCATGGCAACGGCGGCAACGTCTCCTGTGTGGGGCCTTTTCTGCTGAACCTGCAATCGGCTCTCGATGGCGACGGCGCCCTGGCGCTGGACTATCCTGGTTACGGCAAGAGCGAGGGCTCGCCTACTGAAATGGGATGCAACCAGGCCGCGGACGCTTTCTGGGACTGGCTGACCCAGCAGCAGAAGATCGACGGCAAACGGATCGTACTCCTCGGCGAATCCCTTGGCGGCGGGATCGTCGCGGATCTCGCCTCACGAACCAGGCCGCGAGCGCTCGTGCTGCTACGAACCTACGCCACCCTGCCGACCGTCGCCAAGGATCGTTATTCCTTCCTTCCGGCGCAGTGGCTGATGCGAACCCGCTTCGATTCCACGAGCAAACTGGCCCGTGTCTCGTGCCCCGTCCTGGTCGCGCATGGCACTGAGGACACGCTCATTCGCCCCTATCAAGCCCAGCGGCTTTACGATGCCGCCCGTGAACCGAAGACGCTGCACTGGATGCAGGGTATGACCCACAACGAAGCCCTGCCGAGAGAGTTTTACACCACCCTTCAGGATTTCCTGGCGACCAAGGCGAAGTGAATGGCCACGATGCGTTCCGGCTTACCTTCCGGCTTCGCCTCGCTATCTTCTCTGAAGCTTCTTTTGGCGAGCAGAAGAAAGAAACTCACCACAGAGTCACAGAGAACACTGAGTTCAGAGTGAGAGAAGGAAGGGATTCAGAAAAAGGATCTGTCAACGATCTGTTGCCATTCGATGGCCTGATCCTTTTCCGTGGCATCATCCTTTTTTCGTCTTCCTCCTTCCGAACTCTGTGATCTCTGTGACACGGTGGTCAATCGCTTGCTGCTTATCGCCTTTCGCATCGCGCTGGAATCTGGGTGGGTACTCCGCATGAAGCATTTGCTGGGCCTCGAAGAACTGACGGCCACGGAGATCATTCGCATTCTCGACACGGCGAAGGAATTCGTCGGCGTTGGCTACGGCACCTCGGAGAAGCGAAGCGATCTCAAGGGCAAGGTCGTCGTCAATCTCTTTTACGAACCCTCCACTCGCACTCGCGTCAGTTTCGGTCTCGCCGCCCGCCGGCTTGGGGCGGACACGCTCGACTTCACGCCCGGCGGCAGCAGCACGGCGAAGGGTGAGACGTTCATCGATACCGCCAAGAACATCGAGGCGATGGGCGTGGACGCCGTCGTCGTTCGTCATTCGTCGCCCGGGGCACCGCATGTTCTCGCCCGGCATCTGCTGCCCCACGTGCGTGTCGTGAACGCGGGGGACGGGGCCCATGAGCACCCCACGCAGGGCTTGCTGGACATCTTCACCATTCGGGAACGCCTGGGCCGCGTCGAAGGCCTGACGGTCGGCCTTGTGGGGGACATCGCCCACAGCCGGGTGGCCCGAAGCAACATTCACGGGCTCATAAAACTCGGCGCCAAGGTGATTGTGTGCGGCCCCACCACTTTGGTCCCGCCCGAGGTGCGAACGCTTGGCGTCGAGATTGCTCACAACCTGGATGAGATCATGCCTCGCTGTGATGTGCTGAACCTGTTGCGGATCCAGTTTGAACGGCAGCGAAGCGGCCTGTTCCCCTCGATTCGCGAGTACCGCCTGCTCTTCGGCATGGATGGCGACCGCATGAAGCGAGCGAAGAAGGACGTGCTGCTGCTGGCCCCCGGCCCCATCAACCGCGGCGTCGAGATCACCCCGGAGGTGGCCGACGGCCCAGGCTCCGCGATCCTGGATCAAGTCGCGAATGGGCTAGCGGTGCGGATGGCGGTGCTGAAGATGCTGTGTGCGGGGTAACGACGGCCTTGCTACTCGAACTCACCCAGGTCCAGTAGAGCCCTGCGAAGATCCATTCGCTCAACGGTGTTCATCGTGAGAACACGCTCCGTCGCTCGCCCGGTTCCCGGACGAAATCTCGGATCTCATTCAGATTCATATTCGCTAAGGCCGATTGAGGACGGATCTTGCACTGGCTTGCAAGATCGCCATCAGGTTGGCGCCCTGAACAAGGGCCTGGTATCCCACAAGTTCCACATCATTGAGCTGACCCTCATGATGGCGGTCCGCGAGTGTTTCGATTCGCTGTTGAGTGTCCTCGTCGGCACGTAGCTCTGCGATCGCCTTCGCCGTTTCCGGGGTCAGGGCATCACGAATCGGATTGAGGAAGCGGTCGAGCGCCTCTCGATAGTCATTTGCAGCCGTGGTGGTCATCGTCGGTTTCTCCTCTCCTGACATCAGGATAACCAAGTTTTGACAGCCTTGAAAGTGAGTTTCGGCCAACCAGGTTCATGGGCGAGTGTCGTGCCATTCGTATGGTGAACCAAGTGCGTCTTCCTTTTGGAGCCAGTCTCTGATGCCTTCCCTCCTCATCCGTAACGGCCGTGTGATCGATCCCTCGCAGAACATCGACCGCATCACGGATCTGTGGCTCGCCGACAGAGTCGTTGTCGGCCTCGGGGAAGCGCATGCTCGCCGGGCGGATCGCGTCATCGATGCCACGGGGATGATTGTTACCCCTGGGCTCATCGATATGCACGTTCACCTTCGGGAACCGGGCCGCGAGGAAGACGAGACGATCGAAACCGGCACCGCCTCCGCCATCGCTGGCGGCGTCACCTCCGTGGCGTGCATGCCGAACACCGAACCGGCCCTGGATTCCCAGGCCGCGGCGGAGTTTATCACGCTTCAGGCGAAGCGGGCCGGCAACTGCAATGTCTTCCCCATCGGTGCCGTCACCAAGGGCCGTGAGGGGAAGGAACTCGCCGAGCTTGGCGGCCTCGTCGAGGGTGGTGCCGTCGCCTTTACGGATGACGGTGCTCCTGTCGCCTCCGCGGAAATCATGCGGCGAGCCCTCGAATACTGCAAGATGCTTCGCGGCCATCCCACGATCGTCGTGCACGCGGAGATACTCGAACTCACGCAGGGCGGCGTGATGAACGAGGGCGTCGTCTCCATGCAGCTCGGCCTTCGCGGCATGCCCGGAATCGCCGAGGACATCATGATCTTTCGCGACATGGTCCTCGCCGAACTCACCGGCGGCAAGGTCCACATCCTCCACGTTTCCACGGCCGGCGGCGTCGACCTCATACGCCAGGGTATCGCCAAGGGCATCGCCATCAGCGGCGAGGCCTGCCCGCACCACTTCATCCTCACGGACCAAGAGATGCGCCGCTTCGACAGCAATTACAAAATGGCCCCACCGCTACGCACTCAGAAGGACGTCGACGCGATCATCGCCGGCCTCAAGGATCATTCCCTTGCGGTGCTCGCGACCGACCACGCCCCGCACGCACCCGAGAAGAAGGAACGCGAACTCGACCAGGCCCCCAACGGCATTATCGGCCTGGAGACCTTCCTGCCGCTTTGTGTCACTTACCTGATCGAAAAGGGCCATCTCACCTGGCCCGAGATGCTCGCGAAGATGACCGTCAACCCCGCGAAGGTGCTCGGCATCGACCGCGGCACGCTCCAGCCCGGCAAGCCCGCGGATGTGACGATCATCGACCCGAAACGCAAGTGGACGGTGGACGCGAACCGCTTCAAGAGCAAGAGCCGCAACTGCCCCTTCCAGGGCTGGGAACTGACGGGCAAGGCCGTCGCCACGATCGTGGACGGGAACGTGAAGATGTGCGAGATCGGTTCAATCGGTTTCGGGTCTTGATCGCTTATCCCTGGTCTGAACTGCGGCACCGGCGAGACGCCACGGGTCACGAGTTCCAGGGGTTCGGAAACGCTCATCCGATCCGTTCGGGTCGGTCAGCAACAATTCGAGTGAAATTCCGGCAAGTGTTGAATGCACGAACTCCCGGGCCTTGAGTCTGAGAACGCTCGAAACTCGTCTCACTCGTCGCGGTTCTTCTTCAGCAACTCGGTGTTCTCGTTCTGGTAGTTGAACTCCTGCTTGAGCAGGGCCAGGGCACCTTCACGCTGCACCTTCATCGTGTCCGCTGACTGTGAACTGTAGACAAGCTGGCGGACGGGTGACATCTCGGCAGCGTTGTAGACATCCGCCTTGAACGCGGACTCGGTTTGTTCCGAACGCTGAGCCACGGACGCGACGTAGAACGTGTCCTTCGAGGCGTCGCTTACCACGAAGGTGGTGCCCGTCGGCTGCTTGCGATCGTCCAGAAGCTTCCTCGCCATCTCCACGTTCGGATAAGGAATCATGACGTTCGGCTCCATCGTGAACGGTCGATACTGCGGCGGCGCCATCGGCCCGCGGTTGTCCGGCTGGATCTCGAACGGAGCCACGCCGGGGTTCTCGAAGAGTCGGACGGCGTCCTTCTTGGCGTCGTCGGTGAACTTGGCCCGCAGCGTCGCTTCCACGTCGTGGAGGTTCTGGAACACCTGGGTCGCGTTGGTAGCCTTCTTGGACTGCACCTCGGCGGCGATGCGTTCGGCCTCCTGCTTCGCCAGTTCGCGGGCCTTCAGTTCCTTCCAGGCCGCCAGCACCTTGGGCATCGCCACGTTGGCGATCACCGTTTGCGGGGCCTTCTCCTCCGTACGCCAGACGAGGAAGTTCGGCAGTGCTTTCTCTGACGCCACATCGCGGACCCGCGCCGGGTATTCACGAGGCTCGTAGACGCCCGTGCCAGGAACGTCCGGCGACTGGAACAGCCGCATATACTCTTGTTGCTGGGCTTCCCGAGGCAGGCTGCGTATCCGGTCCATCATCTCCGGTGCTTCAATCGCGGGGATATAGAAGAACGCCTTGCCGAAGGGTGTCGGCAGCGGTCCTCGCGGGGGCATGCGGCTGGCCTCGGCCTTCAGCGGCGCCAGGCTGGGGTCATCGCCCGCGTTGTACTCGTCGCGGAACTCCGTGCTCGCCCCCTGCTTGAGACCGCGGGATCGCCAGAATTCGTCGATGTACGAGTCCACCGCGGCCTTCTTCTTCCTGGCATCACGGATGTCCTTCGTCCTGGCGCGAACCTCCGTGGCGAAGGTGTTGAAGTCTCGCGCCATCAGGCCTTGAGCCTGGTTATCGAGCATCTTCGTGAGAAGCTCGGTCTTGTAAACCTCGGGGCCGGGCACTCTCGGCAGAGCCTTGACGGCTTCAAACGCGCCGACGAGTTGGGTGCCCAGGTTCGCGAAAGGCACGATCCCGCCCATCAAGAGCGGCAGCGAAACCTTGAGGCGAGCCTGGCGTTCCCGCTCCAGGGCGTTGAGCTGGAAAGCGCTTATGCCGACAAGACCTGCGGGGCCCGCCGGAAGGCTGCCCCCGATGGCGCCCATCGCGGAGGCAATGTTCCCCGGCAGCAGCAGGTGCGTGTCAAGCAGGGCGAAGCTGAACGCCCGACCCGAGAGATACTGTTGATTCAGTTCGGAATCGAAGCCGGCTTGCTTGGCCCGGTAAGGGGCTTGAATGGCGAGTTCCCGCTCGAAGAGCGGCAGCACATTCACGGCCCAGGCGGCGCCCGGAGCCCCCAGAGGCACCGTGAACAGGCCGCCGATGCGGGCTTGCAGTTCGCCCTGCTTGAGCCATTGCTCGGCTCCGGTCTTGTAGTAAGGCTCGGTGCCCGTCGCGGAGATCCACTCGATCTTGGCCTTCCGCGGTTCCTTGAAGCCGGGCTTGTCCGACGACGGGTTCGGTTCCAGGCCCTTGTACTCGGCGAAGAGCTTGTCGAGTTCCGCCTGCGTCGGCGTCTCCTTCACCTGATCGAGGAAGTTCGCCGTCGGGATCGCCAGCATGTCATACGTGGTGGGGCTGAAGAGATCGCGGTACGTGTTAAACAGGTCAAACGGCGAGGCATAGGTCGGCAGCGGATTGAGCGGGCCGTTCGGGCGGGCCATCTCTTGCCCGAGCACTGTGTTCTGGGCGAGGCGAACGCGGAACTCGTCGTTGAGCGCTTCCCACAGGCGGCTGTCAGCGATGCGGCGATCCTCGGTCACGCGGCGACGCACGTCCACTTCGCTGCTGCCCAGCTTGCCCACGAATTCCGAGGCCACCATCGCTTGCACGTCCTGATTCGTGAAGTTGATGCCGACCTTATCCGCCTTCTTGCGCCACAGCAGGAACTCGATGATGTCCTGATTGCTCTTGTACGGGATGTTGGTGAAGTACACATCCTGCGAGGCGAGCACACGCAGGCCCACGATCGTGGCGAAGGTCTCGAGATCACGAGCCATCTCGATATCCGCCAGCGCGGTGCCTTCCTTCCCTGCGAGCGCTTTCATGCTCCGCTGGATTTCCTTCACAAGCGGAATCACCTGGTTGGCTGGCACCTGGGCGGTCATCATCATGCGGATGTACTGCTGGGTCTGCTCCAGGCGTTCGCGATTCTCTTCACTGACCTTGCCGATGCGGTTGTTGATCTCGTTGTTCAGATTGTTCAGAGCTACCCCCGCGGCCATGCTCATGTACTGGTTCGCCGCCACCCGCTGCATGCGAATGTCCTGGAGATCGCGATCGTAGTATCGCTTGCCGTCGATCTCGAAGAGCGAGGTGCCCTTGTTGGTTTTGGACCCGATCCAGTTCGGCAACCAGGAAAAGAAGTCCGCATTGCCCGCAAGTCCACTAGAAAGGACGAACGTGAACATCACGAAGACCGTGACGATGGCAAAAATGACTCGCTGGTTGCGTCGGAAAATGTTGAACGGATTGAAAGCCATTGTCGTACCTTGACTTACGTCGATTAAGCGGGCTGGTACTGTCCTTAGGGGTCTTGACAGCCTGTCGACCACTGTACTAGTGGTGATGGGGCTACGCGGTCCCTGGAACACCGATTGTAGTGATTTTACGGACCTGAACAACATCGGAGTCGAGCGCGGTGCCAACCTCACGCAAGAAGCCTTCAGACTCGCCGGAATCGCCGGTCTCCCCGGAAACGGAACCGCGCAAGAGCGTCCGAGCTCCACGGGCCAAGAAGCCCGCGGCGCCGAAGCCCACGGCGACGAACGTCGAGAAAGCTCCGGCTCGCCGGGCACGCACCGCTCCGCCCGCGGAGGGCGAGGACGGCACCACGCCTCGTGGCACGTACGACCTTGTCATTGTGGAATCGCCCGCCAAGGCCAAGACGATCAACAAGTACCTCGGCCCAAACTTCAAGGTGCTGGCAAGTTACGGCCACGTTCGCGACCTCGCCACTGGCCGCAAGCAGCCCGGTGAAGAGATCTCCGGCATCAAGGTCGGCGAAGGCTGGAAGCTTCGCTACGCCGTCGATGCGGGCGGCAAGGCCAAGAAGCGCAAGGGCCGCCGCACGCAGCAGGACATTCTTGACGAACTGGGTGCAGCCGCCTCCAAGGCCAACCGCGTGCTGCTGGCGAGCGACCCCGACCGCGAGGGGGAATCGATCGCCTGGCACATCATGGACGAGCTCGAGCTGGACCCTGAACGCACCTGGCGAATCCGCTTCAACGAGATCACCAAGAACGCCGTCAAGAAGGCGCTCGATGACGTCGACCACATCAACATGGACCGCGTGCGAGCCCAGGAAGCTCGCCGTGCCATGGACCGGGCCGTGGGCTTCCCGCTTTCCAGCATGCTCGGCGACAAGGTCACGCGAGGCCTCTCCGCGGGCCGTGTCCAGTCCGTGGCGGTGAAGCTCATCATCGATCGCGAACGTGAGATCGAGGCGTTCAAGACGGAAGAATACTGGAAGCTCACCGCACTGCTGGCCCCGCAGGGCAGCGGCATCGCTTACACCGCGAACCCGGTGAAGTCCAAGATCCTGGCGAAGATCAAGGGGGCTCCGGCCCCCGCGGACGAAAAGGCGAACCCCGAGCGTGAGCAAGGGGGTGGCGAGGATGATGCTGACGACAGCGAGATGGAAACCGAAGGCCAGGAAGACGCCCCCGCACACGGGCAAGTCTCGGGCGAGAGCAAGCCACCGGAGAAAGCCGGCATTCCTGCACCGCCCAAGGGAACCTTCCTCGCCGAACTCGCGAAGTGGCACGGGGTCGACCCCAAGCTCGGCAGCGAGGCAGACGCGGATGCGATCGTCGCGGCCCTCCAGAATCAGCCGTTCAAGATCACCAAGATCGAGCAGAAGGACCGCCAGGAACGGCCCTCACCGCCATTCACCACCTCCACCATGCAGCAGCAGGCGAGCATGCGGATGCGCTTCGGCGTGAGTCGGACGATGCAGACGGCACAGAAGCTTTACGAAGGCGTCCCCCTCGGCGGCGAAGGGCCCGTCGCGCTCATTACTTACATGCGTACCGACTCCACGCGAGTCAGCGCGGAGGCTCTCACGTCGGTCCGCGGCCACATCGGCACGGCTTACGGCGACAGGTACCTTCCCGAGAAGCCGAACTTCTACGCCTCGGGTAAGTCGGCCCAGGAGGCTCACGAGGCGATCCGGCCCACGGATGTGAGCATGACGCCTCAGCGAGCCGAGCGGGCCGGCCTCACGGGCGACCAGCTGCGGTTGTACACGCTGATCTACAATCGCTTCGTCGCCAGCCAGATGGCTCCGGCACTCTGGGCCGTCACGCAGGTGGAAGTGACCGCGGGGCCGGGTCTGTTCCGCACGACGGGCCGGATTCTCAAGTTCGACGGTTACCGCAGGGTGATGGCCGCCACGAGCAAGCAGGAGGACAACGAGCTTCCGGCCCTCACCGACGGGCAGAACCTTGATCGCCTTGACCTTTTCGAGACGCAGCACTTCACGCAGCCGCCGCCTCGCTTTAACGAAGCCTCGCTGGTGCGAACGCTCGAGAAGGAAGGCGTCGGCCGACCCAGCACGTACGCCAGCATCATCTCGACCATTCAGGATCGTGGCTACGTGCGTCAGGAGAACCGCAAGTTCTACGCGAACGAGGTCGGCAAGGTCGTTACGGATCTGCTGACGTTGCACTTCCCGAACATCATGGACCTCAAGTTCACGAGCCACTTCGAGGAAGAACTCGACGAAATCGAGACGGGCAAAAACAAGTACCGGGAAGTGCTCGATGAGTTTTGGGGCCCATTCTCGAAGACCCTGGAACGCGCCAAGATCGAGATGAAGCCGCTCAAGGGCATCGAGACCGGCGAACCGTGCCCGCTTTGCCAGCGTCCGTTGTTGCAACTCTTCAGTGCGAAGACTGGCAAGCCGTTCGTCGGCTGTAGCGGCTTCAAGGCCGACCCGCCGTGCAAGTACATCAAGCCCGAGGAGGGCCAGCCGGAGCGAGCCCAGCCCACGGTCACGGACATTCCCTGCCCGGCCTGCGGCAAGTTCATGATCCGCAAGGAAGGCCGCTTCGGCACCTTCTTCACCTGCCAGGATGCGCCGACCTGCCCGACGACGATGAACATGAATGCCGAGGGCAAGCCGCACGTCACCGCCCTGCCGACGAAGACGAAGTGCCCGAAGTGCGAGAAGAAACTGCTGCTCCTGAAGGAGAGCAAGGCGGGGAAGAAGTACGTTCAGTGCCCGGATGCGAAGTGCAAGTTTATCGCGGATGCGGACGACCAGGGCCACATCGTGAAGCCGGCGGACACGGGGATCAACTGCGAGAAGTGCAACAGTCCGATGGTGATTCGCACGAGCTGGCGCGGGCCATTCCTTTCGTGCAGCGGCTACCCGAAGTGCCGGAACGCGAAGTCGATCAATGCTGAGCTTCGCGAGAAGCTCAAGGACATCCTGCCGCCGATGCCGCCGAAAGCGGACAAGGCGAAGGACGCGAAGCCCGAGATGCCCCAGGTGGAGATCAAGGAGATGTGCCCCGAGTGCGGCGGACCGATGCGATTGCAGAAGTCCCGATTCGGCGGCCGATACTTCCTGGGCTGCACGAAGTATCCCAAGTGCAAGGGCACTGCGAAGGTGAGCTCCGAGCTGCAAACGCAGATCGACAACGCGGCAGCGACCCCCGCGTGAGCGGCTCGACGGAAGTTTCCTGCAACGATGAGCGATCCCCGTGCGTTCCAGCGTCGTCTTCTTCGCTCTCTTCGCGTCGGCCACGCTCGCCGCGGGGATCGTCTTCTGGGCGAACTCCTCCGAAGCGAACTGGCTCGTCGGAGTTCAGGATCCCGATCACGGCTTCGTGCCGAAGTTCAAGCTGCCCTGGCATGAGCAGATGGCCGTGTCCGCGTTCGTGGGCATGAAGTACGGCGTCGCGATCACCCTCGCGGCCTATCTGCTTCACCAGACATGGCTCTTCCTCCGCGGATCGCACGCCTCGAACATCCAGGCGCGATCGTGAGCCCGCGAGTTTGGCCGTATCTCGTCGTTGCGGGGCTGGGCGGGGTTCTCGTCGCGTTCAGCGGCATCCATCGCTATCACAATTCGGATTCGCTGGTCCCGATCCTCGTGAGCGTTCAGCACTGGACATGGTTCTTCTGGGAACAGGATCGCTACGGCATGCTGGTGCCGTTGCTCGCGACGCCTTTCCCCCATCCTCTCACCAACCTTCTCGTGCAAACCACCCTGACGGCAGCGAGCGGGATCGCCTCGATCTACCTGATCGCCCGCTACCTGGTGCGTGGCGACACCTGGCCGATCGTGGGGTCCACGGCCGTGGTGATGTTTCTCCTCGTGGCGTCGCCACGATTCCTGTGGATGTACCTCAGCACCTGGAATCCGCCGGCACCGGCCCTGGCGCTGGCCTTCGCGTCGCTGGCGCTCGTGGGGCCCTGCGAAGGCTCGCCTCGGGGCCGCTGGCTGCTGGCGATCCCCACCATGCTGCTGGCGACCTGGGTGAATGCCTCCGTCGGCCCCTTCGTCTTCGTCCTGGCGCTCTGCCTGGGTGGGCTTCGATGGTGCAGT
>Ga0105046_10001892_pt1 | contig 32683 bp, 33 predicted proteins | sample MAT03_FD_78385 | JGI IMG/M metagenome (GOLD analysis project Ga0105046, IMG submission 78385) | Freshwater microbial communities from Lake Fryxell liftoff mats and glacier meltwater in Antarctica - MAT-03 (megahit assembly) | ecosystem: Environmental > Aquatic > Freshwater > Ice > Liftoff...
CACGAAGATGCCGTCGTCGAGCGGGACCTCGATGTCGGGGCACGCGCAGGGCTCGACGCCGTTGGTGGTCGAGTCGTCGCCGTTGGTGGTCGAGTCGTCGCCGGTGGTGGTGGTGTTGGTGGTGCCGTCGGTGGTGGTGTTGGTGGTGTTGGTCGTGCTGGTGTCGGTGCCGCCGTCGGTGTCGGTCTGCACGGGATTGGTCGTGGTCGACTCGGTGGTGGTGGTCGAGGTGCTGGTGGCGGTGCCGTTGGTGGTGCTGGTCGGCTCGAGGGTGGTCTCGCTGCCGGTGGCGCTCTGCGAGGCGGAGCCGCCGGTCGGCACGTCGGTGGTGCCGCTGGGGTCGGAGGGCTGCGAGGTGGCGGTAGTGGTCGCGGTGCCGGTGCCGGTGCTGCCGGCCGAGCCCGAGACGGTGTCGCCGCCGGCATCACCGCATGCGACGAGCAGCGCGGTGGCGAGGGCGCAGCCGAGGGTGAGGGCGGAGGAGGCAGGGCGCGGGCGGATCTGCGAGGTCATCCCCTGAAGATATCCAAAGATCGCGGCTGTGGACAGGGCTGGGCGAGACAGTTCACTTTGGTGAACACGACCGGCGGTCCACGCGTACAAGCCGGACCGGAGGCTGCATGCACGCGAGCAATAGAGGTTGGTGGGCGCGGCTGGGGTTGGCTGTCGCGATCGCGGCGGTGGCGGGCGTGCCGGGGGCAGGGGCGACACAACCTGTCCTTCAGGACAGATCGATCGGGACCGATCAGCGCACGCTGACCGAGGTCAGGGCCGTGGTGCTGTTGGTGGTCCTGGAGGACCCACGCGCTGGTGCGGCGAGGTTCCCTGACGCGCTGGTGCGGGAGGTCGAGGTGGCGCTGCGTCGGGTGGTTCAGGTCGAGGTCCGCGTGCTGGCGCCCCGCGATCTGCCGCGCTCGGCGTACCGGACGCAGCGCAAGCGCTATCGCGCGGACGACCTGCTCGCGTACCTGGCCACGCAGATCCCCGCGGGGTCGCCGGCGGGGACCCGGGTGCTGGGCCTGACGACCGCGGACATCTCGACGACCAAGGGGCAGTTCAAGGACTGGGGGGTGTTCGGGCTCGGTGAGCTCGGTGGCACGGCGGCGATGGTCTCGAGCCACCGGCTGCGTCGCAAGGCGCGCGACGGCGCCCAGGTGACCTGGCGCGTGACCAACACGGCGGTCCACGAGCTGGGGCACGTGCTGGGCCTGGACCACTGCGGGGAGCCGAGCTGCGTGATGCTGGACGCGGAGGGGGGGATCACGAACACGGACGCGTCGAGCGGGGAGCCGGGCCCGGCGTGTCGGGCGACGCTCGATCGCGTGTCGCCGCTGCGCGCGGCGGCGCTGGTCGAGCCGGCGAAGTGACGCCGCGCGCACTTGACGGGCGGCGCGGTGGATGGCACACATCTTGGTGTCGTTTGTACACGAAGGGGTGTCGATGTCTGGACCGTCGCTCGCGCTGCTCACGGACCTCTATCAACTGACGATGGCCCACGGCTACTGGAAGCTGGGGCGCGCGGAGGACGAGGCGGTGTTCCACCTGTTCTTTCGCCGGGCGCCGTTCAAGGGCGGCTACGCGATCGCGGCCGGGCTCGAGCTGGCGCTCGAGTACCTGACGCGGCTGCGCTTCGAGGCCGACGATCTAAAGTACCTGGCGAGCCTGACCGGCAATGACATGGAGCCGCTGTTCGACCCCGGATTCCTCGAGTACCTGGGCGCGCTGCGCTTCACTTGCGAGGTCGACGCGATGCCCGAGGGCACCGCGGCGTTCGCCCACGAACCACTGCTGCGGGTGCGCGGGCCGATCTTGCAGTGTCAACTGGTCGAGACGCCGCTGCTCAACATGCTGAATTTTTCGACGTTGATCGCTACGAAGGCGGCGCGGGTGGCGAGCGCGGCGGAGGGCGAGCCGGTGCTCGAGTTCGGGCTGCGCCGGGCGCAGGGGGTCGACGGGGCGCTGACGGCGTCGCGGGCGGCGTACATCGGCGGGTGCGTGGCGACCTCGAACGTGCTGGCCGGCAAGCTGTACGACATCCCGGTGCGAGGCACCCACGCGCACAGTTGGGTGATGTCCTTCGACGACGAGCGGACGGCCTTCGCCGCGTACGCGGAGGTGATGCCGAACAACTGCGTGTTCCTGGTCGACACCTACGACACGCTCGAGGGCGTGCGCCGGGCGATCGAGGTCGGCGAGCAACTGCGCGCCCGCGGGCACGCGCTGGCGGGGGTGCGGCTCGACTCGGGGGACCTGGCGACGCTGAGCCGCAAGGCCCGCGCGCTGCTCGACGCCGCAGGTTTTCCGGGCGCGGCGATCGTCGCGAGCAACGACCTGGACGAGCACGAGATCACGGCGCTCAAGCGGGACGGGGCGCGGGTGTCGGTGTGGGGCGTCGGCACCCGGCTGATCACGGCCCATGATCAACCGGCGCTCGGCGGGGTGTACAAGCTCGCCGCGATCCGTAGCGACGCGGCGCAGGCGTGGCAGTATCGCGTCAAGTTGTCGGAGCAGCCGATCAAGGTCTCGAACCCGGGGATCCAGCAGGTGCGCCGGCATTACGGCCGCGACGGCGAGTTCCTGGGCGATGTGATCTACGAGGAGACGCTCGGTCGCACGGGCGTGGCGCATCACGTGGAGGATCCGGCGCGGACCTTCACGCCCGGGGGCGAGAGCGAGGACCTGCTGGTGCCGGTGCTGCGCGGGGGGGTCCGTGTCGGGCCGGCGCCGAGGCTGGTGGACTCGCACGTGCGGACGATCGAGCAACTGCAGAATCTGGCCCCGGGCGTGCGCCGATTGCAGAGCCCGGAGGTGTACGCGGTCGGGCTCGACGCGAACTTGCAGCGACTCAAGGCGGAGGTCATGGCGGCGGCGCGGGGGCAGCGATGAGCTTCACCTACGACTATCCCCGGCCGTCGGTGACGGTCGACTGCGTGGTGTTCGGTCTCGACGACGAGGATCTGAAGGTGCTGCTGATCGAGCGCGACCGGCCGCCGTTCGCGGGCACGTGGGCGCTGCCGGGCGGCTTCGTGGAGCCGGCGGAGACGCTCGCGGCGGCGGCGCTGCGCGAGCTGGCCGAGGAGACGGGCGTATCCAAGGTGTTCCTCGAGCAGCTTTACACGTTCGGTGAGCCCGGCCGCGACCCGCGAGACCGAGTGATCACGGTCGCGTACTACGGGCTGGTGCGGCGCCTCGATCACGCGCCGAAGGCCGCGAGCGACGCGCGATCGGTCGGGTGGTTTCCGGCATCCCGCTGTCCGCCTCTGGCCTTCGACCACGCGGAGATCGTGGCGCTGGCCCGGCAACGTCTGCAAGCCAAGCTGCGCTACCAGCCGGTCGGCTTCGAGCTGCTGCCGCGTAAGTTCACGCTGTCGCAGATCCAGCGGGTCTACGAGGCGGTGCTCGAGCGGCCGCTCGACAAGCGCAACTTTCGCAAGAAGCTGCTCGGCACGGGCGTGCTGATGGAGCTGGACGAGACCCAGCGCGACGTGGCCCACCGGGCCGCGCGGCTGTATCGCTTCGATCGCAGGGCCTATCTCGCCCTGGTCAAGCGGGGCTTTCACTTCGAGGTCTGAGGAGGATCGCATGCGCGTACCGGGTCGCCTGAGTTGCCTGAGTTGCCTGAGTTGCCTGATCATCGTCGATGTACAAAACGACTTCCTGCCGGGCGGGGCGCTGGCGGTGGCGCGCGGGGACGAGGTCGTCGCGGTCGCGAATGCATTGATGCCGGCGTTTGGCCGGGTGATCGCCACGCAGGACTGGCATCCGCGTGCGCACGGGAGCTTCGCGGCCCAGCACGCGGGGCGCTCGGCTGGCGAGGTGGTTGAGCTCGGCGGGGTCGACCAGGTGCTGTGGCCGGTACACTGCGTGCAAGACTCGCCGGGGGCGGCGTTCGCCCCGGGGCTCGAGCTCGGAGGGATCGATCACGTGGTCCAAAAGGGCACGGATCCGCGGGTCGACTCGTACAGCGGGTTCTTCGACAACGATCGTCGGCGAGCGACCGGGCTCGAGGGGCTGCTGCGCGAGCACGGGGAGACGCAGGTGTGGGTGATGGGTCTGGCGACCGACTACTGCGTGAAGGCGACGGCCCTCGACGCGCTGCGGCTGGGCTTCGCGGTGACGCTGCTGGTCGACGGGTGTCGGGCGGTCGACCTGCAGGCGGGCGACGGGGCGCGGGCGATCGCCGAGATGCAGGCCGCGGGCGTCTCGTTGAGCACGAGCGCGGAAGTGCTCGCGGTCGCGTCCGGGCCTCGATAGACTGCGCGGCCGATGCTGCTCGCCCTCGCCATGTCGCTCGCCGGTCTCGCCGACGGCCTGCGCATCGACTGGCAGGCGCCCGCGGGCTGCCCGGACGCGGCGGCGGTGCGCGGGCGGGTGGTCATGATGATCGGGGAGGAGGCGGTCGCGGGGGCGCAGGTGCAGGCGACCGCGAGCGTCCGTACGGAGGCCGGACGCTGGATGCTCGAGCTCGAGTTGCGCGGGGCCGGCGGTCAGGACCGACGTACGCTGGTCGACCGCGAGTGCGGGGCGGTGGCCGAGGCGGCGGCGCTGGTGATCGCGGTGGCGATCGATCCGCTTGCGCGTGCGCCTGTCCTTGAGGACAGCCCGGAGATCGTCGTGCCGGCGCCGCCCACAGTGGTTGTGGTGCCGGTCGTGGAGTTACCGAGGCCGGCGGAGGTGCCGACGAGACCTGTCCCCCGGGACAGCCCGCCCGCGGTCCGGCCGGTGTCACGGCGACGAACCATGCTCAACCTGCGCCTCGGGGTCGGCCTGGGCTTCGCGCGGATCTTGCCGCGACCGCACGCGGCGCTGGAGCTGGCGCTGGGGGTCGAGGGTCGGCTGTGGCGGGTCGAGCTCGGCGGGGTGTTCGTGCCGCCGGTGCGGGGCACGGCGGCCAGCGACCCGACGATCGGCGGCAGCTTTCGGCTCGGGGCCGGAGAGGTCCGCGGCTGCGCGGTGCCGGGGTTGAAGCGGGCGCCGGTGTATTTCCCGCTGTGTGCGGGTGTGCAGGTCGGCGCGATGCATGGGAGCGGCGAGGGCACGGGTCTCGCGGTGGCGTACGACGTGCGGGCGCTGTGGCTGGCGACGCGGGTCGGTGGGGCGGTGCGGTGGCGCCTCGGCGCGCGGGTGGGGCTGCTGTTCGGGGTCGACGCGATCGTGCCGGTTATCCGGCCGAGCTTCATCACCGCGGGCGAGGTGCCAGTCCACGAGGCGGCGCGGGTCGGCGGGCAGGCGAGCCTCGGCTTCGAGCTGTGGCTGCGGTGATCGGTCAGGGCCCGAGCTGGACGATCGTGGCGGTGACGGAGGTGGCGCCGGCGATGCCGGGCACGTCGATCGGGGGGATGCCCTCGCCGTCGGCGAGACGGGCGTGGCGGAGCTTGCCGCCGGCGCCGTAGAGGATCTCGAGGTCGGCCCCGAGGACGCCGTGTACGAGCGCAGGCGTGGTGGTGGCGACCGCGGGCATCTCGATCGTGATGGGGGCGGTCCAGGCGTCGTAGGCGGTGCCGGTGGACAGATAAATGCCGTCGTTGTCGAAGCCGCGCCAGGCGAGCGCGTAGCTGCCGAGCCCGAGGCGGATAAACGCGATCTCGGAGGCCGTGATCGCGTCAGCGTGTACGAGCGCCTCCTTGGCCCAGGCGTTCTGCGGGGTGAGGAGTTTAATCAGCGCGATCTCTCCGTCGTTCTTGCGGACGTAGGCGAGGATGAGGTCGCCCTCGTCGTCGACGACGCCGACCGGGGGGCCGAGCACGCCGGGCGGCGGGGTGGCCGACGAGGCCTGCCACGCGCTGCCCGGCGAGGACTTGGCGCTGTAGTAGATGCGGGCGTCGTCGCCGGTGTAGGCGGCGTAGGTCTCGACCATGCCGGGCACGACGACCGCGGCGCTGGGACCGAAGGCCTGGATCTGGACCATGCCGGCGGGCAGCTTGGTGAAGGCGGCCCAGCCGTTCTCGGTGTAGAGCCCGGTGTAGTGCTTGTTGTCAGTGCCGAGGAAGGCGAGCGTCACGGTGTCGGCGACCGCGGCGAGCGAGGGGCCATCTTTTGCGAAGCCGAACGCGCCGACCTTGTTGTACATGCCGAAGAGCGCGGGGTCGTTGGCCTGCCAGCGCGCGTAGAACAGCTCGTCTTGCTGGTCTGGCTGGGCGCTGGCGCGGCGGATGACGGCGAGCGCACCCTCGGGTGTGGTCTCGAGCTCGGCCTCGGCGATGCCGATCGGCGCGGGCTCGGTGGTCCAGCCGATGTCGGGCGTGAACATGGCGGCGAGGCCGGGCTGGGTGCCGACGCCGATCAGCGCGAGCACGGCGGTGCCGGCGGTGCAGTCGGCGAGGCAGGCGTCGCCGTCGTTCATGTTGCCGTCGTCGCAGAGTTCGTCGCCGTTGACGACGCCGTCGCCGCAAAACGGGGCGCCGCCGGTCGAGCCGGTGTCGCTGCTGTCGGCGCTGCTGGTGCCGGTGGTCAGCTCGGCAGTGGTGGTGGTCGTGAGCTCGCCGGTGGTGCTCGAGGCGGAGGTCGTGGGGTCGGTGGTCGAGCCCGTGGTGGTCAGGTCGGTGGTGGTCGGTGGGTCGTCGGTGGTGGTGCCGTCGCCGAAGCTGCTCGGGCCGGGGCCGCCGGTGGAGGCGGGGCCCGAGCCGAAGCCGGTGGTGGTGCCGTTCTCACCGCCGGGCGTGCAGGCGGGGGCGAGGAGGACCAGCAGGGCGAGCAGGCGAGGGCGTGACATGGCCGGATCTTGCGTCGATTCGTTGGGCGCTGACCAGGGCGATCGCGCGCGGTCGATGAGAGTATCGTTATATGGTGGGGCGAGGCACAGAAGTCGGGCCAGCCGGACAAGCACCGCCGGTGAGCGCGACCACCACCGCCGACGGCCCGCCCTGCGCAGCCGTGGACGTCGCCGGACTCGATCTGGCGAGCGTCTATCGCGGGCACGCAGGGTTCGTGTGGAGGGTGGTGCGGCGGCTCGGGGTGGCCGACGCGGCGCTCGAGGACGTGGTCCACGACGTGTTCCTGGTCGTGCATCGCCGGCTGGCGGAGTACGACGGGCGCGCCGCGCTGACGACCTGGCTGTTCGGCATCGCCCGCGGGGTCGCGAGTAATCACCGTCGGGGTCTGGCGCGGGCGCAGCGCAAATTGTCGGTGGTGGAGCCGCCGACGGGCGCGGCGGACCCCGAGCGCAGCACGGAGCAGGCGCAGGTGGCCGCGTTCGTGCGTGACTTCTTGCAGGGGCTCGGCGAGGACCGCCGCCTGCTGTTCGAGCTGGCGGACATCGAGGGCCTCAAGGTGCCGGAGATCGCCGAGACGCTGGGGATGAACCTCAACACGGCGTACGCCCGCCTGCGGGCCGTCCGCGAACAACTGAGCCGCGCCCTCGCCGAACGCGAGGCGGGTGCGCGCAGGAGCATGGCCCGATGACCGACCGTACGAACCACGACGATGGCCTGTCTCCTGCCGCCCGCGCGGCGCTCGCAAACCTGCGCGCAGCGGATGACCTGCCGGCCGACGCGCGGGCGCGCGTGTGGGCCCGGATCGAGGCGGCGCAGGTACCTTCGGACATGTCGCAAGGGCCAGCCTGGCGACGGTCCACCGGCGTGATCGTGGGGCTGGCGCTGGCGGCCGGGGTGGCGTTCGCGCTGGTGAACCTGGGTCGCGGCGCGCAGCAAGTCGCCGTGGCGCCCCGCGGGGACGCGGCGGCGTATGGGCACGAGGTCGCGACGCCGCAGCGGGTGCGACCCCAGGATCGGCCTGCGGTGGCGCCGGCGGTCGCCACGGTGGTGCCGGAGGTGGCGCAGCAGGTGGTGCCGGAGGTGGTGCCGCAGGTCCGTGAGCGGCGGGAGCCGGAGCGGCGGGAACCTGTCCCGGCGGACATGTCGACGCTGGCGGCCGAGACTGCGCTGCTGCAGCGGGCCCAGAGCGCGCTGGCTGCAGGTGACCCGGGCGCGGCGCTGGCCCGGCTGGGCGAGCACCGCGAGGGCTTCGGCGACGGCGTGCTGGCGCGTGAGCGTGAGGCGCTGCGGGTCACGGCGCTGTGCGACGCGGGGCGCCGCGAGGACAGCCGCGCGGCGGCGGCGGCGTTTATCCGCGAGCACCCGCGGTCGATGCTGGCGGAGCGGGTGCAGGGCGTGTGTGTCGCGCCGTGACGGCAGGGTCGTGCGCGGCGTCTCGATCCGAAGATCGCAGCAGGCCACACAGAGATGACGCGAGCCGGACAAACACTCCACAGAAACCAACAACGAGCCATGACCATGCTTAACCAACTATTTTTGAAGCCCTCCCTCCTGCTCGCCGCCGTCGTCGGCCTCACCCTCGGCGCCTGTGAACCCAAGATGATCGGGGATGAGACCCAGGGCGGCGGGGTGTGCAAGGACGGCGAGATGATGCCGTCCGAGGACGGCTGCAACGACTGCACCTGCGTCGATGGCGGGTGGGCCTGCACCGAGAAGGCCTGCGACGACTCGGGCCTGCCGGCGATGTGCGAGGACGGCGAGGTCGTGCCATCCGAGGACGGCTGCAACGAGTGCACCTGCTTCAACGACGCGTGGGCCTGCACCAAGAAGGCCTGCGAGCCCGACGCGTGCCAGCCCGGCGAGACCAAGATGGAGGACTGCAACAGTTGCGGCTGCGTCGGGGGCGACTGGGCGTGCACCTTCATCGGGTGCGAGGCGGTCTGCGGCGACGGCGTGGTGGCGGGGGACGAGCAGTGCGACGACGGCAACCAGGTCGATGACGACGGCTGCCCGAACGACTGCGGCGTGGCCGACGTCGAGACCGGCGGGACGGACACCGGCGAGACGGACACCGACACCGGAGGCACGTCGGTGTGCGGCGACGGGATCGTGGGTGGGGGGGAGACTTGCGACGACGGCAACCAGGTCGATGACGACGGCTGCCCGAACGACTGCGGCGTGGGCGGAGGCGCGTGCCTGCCGAACGACCCGCTGGAGATCGGTAGCGCGGCGATCGAGGGCGACACGCTCAAGGTCGAGGTCACCTACGGCGGCGGATGCGAAGTACACGTCATCGACATGTGCTGGGACGGGATCTTCGCCGAGTCGTTCCCGGTGCAGACCTGGATCGCGCTGTCCCACGACGGTAACGGCGACCTGTGCGAAGCGCTGATCACCGAGATGCGCAGCATCGACCTCGGCGGCATGAAGACGGCGTACCAGGAGGGCTACCAGACCCAAAACGGCACGATCATCATCCACCTCGACGGCTGGCCGTCGACGCTCGACTACACGTTCTGAGCGAGCGCGCGGGGAATGTGATAGACCCCGCGCGATGGCGCCGAAGCAGCAGTCGCAGCAGTTCAAGGGACAGGTCGTGTGGATCACCGGGGCGAGCGCGGGCATGGGCCGGGCGCTCGCCCTCGAGTTCGCCCGCCGCGGGGCCGACGTCGCCGTGTCGGCGCGGCGCGCCGATCGCCTCGCGGAGATCGTCGACGAGATCGATGCGATCGGTCGCCGCGGACTGGCGGTGATCTGTGATGTGACGAGCGACGAGGACGTCGCGCGCGCGGTCGAGGCCGTGCTGGCGAGCTTCGGACGCATCGACGTGGCGGTCGCCAACGCCGGCTTCGGCGTGATCGGTCGCCTCGAGCAGTTGAGCGACGCGGATCTGCGGCGCCAGTTCGACACCAACGTGTTCGGGGCGATGTCGACGGCGCGGCACGCCCTTCCAGCGCTGCGACGGACCCGCGGGCGGCTCGCGCTGGTCGGCAGCGTCGCCGGTCTGCTGGCCTCGCCGCGCAGTGGCGCGTACACGGCCTCGAAGTTCGCGCTGCGGGGCCTTGGATTAACGCTGGCGCAGGAGCTGCACGGCACGGGGGTCAGTTGCACCTTGCTCAACCCCGGCTTCGTGGCCACCGAGATCGGCCAGGTCGACAACGCAGGGGGCTTCGACGGCAGCCGCCGCGACGCCCGGCCGCAGCGCCTGATGTGGACGGCGGAGGCGGCGGCGCGGGTGATGGCCGACGCGATCCATCGACGTCAGCGCGAGTACACGTTCACGGCGCACGGCAAGTTCGGCGCGTGGCTCGGCCAACACATGCCGGGGCTCGTACACCTGCTGATGCGCGGCTCGGGTCGGGTGTCCGGCAAGCCGCCGCGTGGCTGACCTTTAGTCCTGCACGATCCAGTCGACGCGGTGGGCCTCGCTCAAGTCGGGCGGCTCCCATAAACGGATCATGCGAAGGATCGCGGCGAGCGGGACGGTGGCCTCGCGCTCGCGGTTTTGCCGGACCAGGCGCCGATAGGCGGTGTCGAGGAACACGATCCGCACGCGCGCGTTGTAGGCGGCGGCGAGGTCGATCGAGCGGGTGCGCATGTCACGTCCGAGGTTGGTCGCGTTCCACACGAAGGACTGGCCCTTGCGCAGATACTCGCGCGCCTGCTCGCGCGCGGCCTGGATGACGGGGCCCTGATTGCCGGTGCCGGGCATATCCATCGCTTCACGCAATGCATCGAGCGAGATGACGGGCAGGTCGAGGTTGTGCGCGATCCAGTGGTCTTTGCCGGCGCCGGGCAGCCCGCTCATCAGTACGATCTCGCAGCGCGTGTCGTCGTGGGCGGCATAACCCGGGTCGCGGCCCTCGCTGCGAAAGTACTGGAAGCGGGCGTGATCGCTGGGGAAGGTCCACGGGCGATCGAGGCAGCCGCGCTCGGCGCAGAACTCCTGAAACAGGTCGATGTTGTCGAGCAGGCGCTGGCGGTCGCCGCAGATCCGGCCGAGCGCGTCGGCGCGGGTGACCAGCGCGAGGTGATCGCAGCGGACCTGTTGACTGATCAGCGCGGCGCGGCGGGTCGGCTCCTGCTCCTCGATCAAAAAGAAGGGGATCTGATGCGTGCGCACGAGCGCGGCCACCTGCTCGCGGACCGCCGGCGCGACGCCCATGCGCCACAACATCTCGCGGACCATGCTCGCCCCGCGCGGCGCGTGGCCAGGCTGCCGGATCTGGCCGTCATCGTCGATGCGGGTGGTCACCGGCTTGGCGATGGCGTGCAGCAGGCACGCGGCGAACACGAGCTCGCGCTCGTCGGCGGGCAGCGCCTGCCAGGCCGGCAAGCGCACGAGCGCCTCGCACGCCAGCTTCGTGTGGGTCCAGACGTCGCCCTCGGCGTGGTGCTCGGGGTCCTGCGGGCAAGCCTCCATCGCCGCCACCCACGGCTCGCGTAGCGCGCTCCAGGCGATCGTCAGGCTGTCCGAAGGGACAGGTGGGCAGGGATAGGGGAGGAGCATGGCACTGTCGATCATCGATGATTGATCATCGACGACCGGCTGCGGGGTCAAAACGACTGCGGCAGGTCCCAGGCGAAGATGTCGCCGGGCGCGAAGTAGTCGGCGGGCATGAAGTACAGCTTACCGCTGGGGCTGACGGCGACGCGACCCTTGCCGGGCATCATCTCGAAGTCGTCGATCTCGCCGGTGAAGGCGTCGATGATCACGACCTCGAGGGTCGAGAGCGAGGCGTAGACCTTGTTGGTGAAGGGGTCGTGGCTGAGCGCGGTCGCGTGCGCGCCGAGCTCGGCGAGCGGCGTCGAGATCTGGGTGATGACGTTGTAACGCAGCAGCGCGCCGCCCTCGAGCGCGACGAGCAAATGTACCGGGCTGACCGGCGCCGAGGCGTGTACGCGCGCCGGAAAGGTGTTGACGACCTCCTGCGTGCCGCCCTCGAGGTCGGCACGGTTGTACTCGCCGTTGGCGGTGCTGTTGCCGACGTAGAGCACGCGGTCGACGCCCCAGCTCAGGCCCTGCGGACCGGCATCGGCGATCGGATCCTCGAAGGGGCCGAGGCCGGTGGTGACGGTGGCGACGATGACGATCGGGAGCGGATTATTCGGGTCCTCCTCGACCAGGCGAGCGACGCCCTGCGGGTCGTTGCCGTCGCAGCCGCCGATACAAGTGTAGGTGAGGGCGACCTCGCCGAGGCCCTCGGCGGGGGTCGGCGGGGTGTAGTGGTCGGCGAGCGGCGGCGGGGTGGTCAACTGCGGCACGGTCAGGCTGCGCAGCACCTTGACCTCGCCCATGTCGAGGTTCGAGACGCCGGGCCACTCGCTGAGCTCGCCGTTGGGGAGCAGGCGCCGCAGGTAATCGACGCCGTCGCGCAGGGTGACCATCCAGGCGGTGCAGTCATCGGCGAAGTCGAGGCCGATGATCTTGTCCGCGAACGGCCCGTTGAGCGTCTCGAGCGAGGGATCGCTGCAATTGATCGGTCGCTCGCAGCCACACAGCGCGCCCCAGCAGGCGCCCTCGGTGGTACACGCGACGTCGGCGCAGGGGGCGATCGGCAGGCAGGTGCCCTGGTCGTCGCAGACGCTGCCCGGGCCGCAACTGCGGTCGCCGCAGGGGACGCTGCCGCCCGCGAGTGTGCAGTCCGAGCCGGCCGGCTTGCACATGCCGGTGATGACGTCACACGGCTCGTCGGCGGCGCAAGGCGAGGGGTCCTGACCCTGACACAGGGTCACGCACTCGTCCGCGACGCAGGCCTGATTCGGCTCGTCGCAATCTCCACACGCGCCGGCCCCGGTGCTGCTCGCTCCATCGGTCGAGCTGGTCGCGCTGGTCGTCGTGGACCCGGTGGTCGGGTCGGTGCCGGTCGTGGTCCCGGCTTCGCTGTTGGATCCGCCGGTGGTCGGCAGATCGGCGGTGGAGTCGGCTGTGGTGGCGGCGCTCGTGGTGCCCACGGACGTGGTCGTCATCGCTGCGCCGGTGCTCTCGTCCCCCGGGCGCCCACCGTCGTCGCCGCAACTACAAAGTACCGCCACAACCATCGTCCTCGCCGTCGATCCCCACTGCATGGCCACGAACGTATCGCAGTTCACGCGGCCGCGGCTATGGGCCGGGTGCTGCGCGCGAAAGCAGCGATCGCGGAGCGCCGGCTTCACATCGGCGTGACCGAGCCCGAGCCGCGGATGTTGCTGACGACGTCTTTGGCGCCGCCGGCGTGCTGCACGGAGCCGCTGCCGGAGATCGTGGCGACGACGCGCTGGCGCGCGTGGACCTTGGCGCCGCCGCTGCCCGACAGCGCGACGGTGGCGCTGTTGGTGGCGAGGTCGGTGGCTTCGAGCGAGCCCGAGCCGTCGATGTTGGCGGTGAGCATGTCTGCTGCTCCTGCGAGCCGGACCATTCCCGAGCCGTCGAGGCTGGCGGTGAACAGGCCGGCGTCGATCGCCCGGACCTCGATGCTGCCCGATCCAGAGTGCTCGACTGCGGTCAGTTTCGGCGTCGTCACCCGCACCTTGATGGGCCCGCGGGTGCTTTAGTTCTGCCGCGACGAGATCTTCAGGACCTCCCCGACCACCTCGGTGACCACGATAGGCACGATGTTGTCGTCCGCCTCGACGCGCACGCTCTGCGCCGGCCCGACCTCGACCTCGACGGCGAACGAACCCGAGAGCGCGACGGCCTGAAAGGCGGCGACCTGGCGGTCCTCGCTGGCCGACACGCCCGAGCCCTCGACGCCGACGACCGAGAAGTTGCACGCCGCCGCTGTTAACAGCACCAGCGCGAGGATCCGTGGCTTGAGCATCGCGTGACGATTGCGCTGCGGCGCCCGGACTGTCAAGCGGGACCCCGGTGGGGCCCGCAGATCCATCCCATACGGGCGGCCCGCCGCGTTATCCTCGTGCACATGCACGTCGCCCTCGCCCTCCCAGCACCGATCACCCGATGTCTGTCGACCGTGTGGCAAGGCACCTCGTATCACGATCACCACGCGGTGCCGGACCCCTTTTCGGTGGGACTCGCGGAGCCCCTGGGCCTCGCGGGCTTGCTGCGGCGCCGGCGGGTATCGCGGGTGGGAGCGTGATGACCGAACGACATAAGGACCCCCTGCACGGGGTCACGCTGGAGGCGATCGTCACCGCGCTGGTCGAGCATTATGGCTGGCCCGAGCTCGGCCAGCAGGTCGCGGTGCGCTGCTTCACCCACGACCCGAGCGTCGCGTCGAGCCTGAAGTTCCTGCGTAAGACCCCGTGGGCGCGGGCGAAGGTCGAGAGCCTGTATCTGTTCATGCTCCGCGAGCGCGCCCGGCGAGCGCGATGAAGTTATCCGCAGGTGTGCAGACATCTCCGATCGAGCCCGTGCACGGCGCGCAAGGTCGTGGTGTTTCGCGTGACCGGCGATATCGTCGAGCCGGTGTACGTGCAATGGACGCCGTCAGGTCGCGCGGGGCCGTCGCCTTGATGCGAGCGAGGATAGCGTCGATCGGGAGTTGCATCGTCACTTCGAATGCGCGGGCTGGGCCAGGCGATTGGCGACGATCGGGCGATCGAGCCAGTGGCTGCCGGACTCGGCGAGTGAGCTCAGGAAGCTGGCGCGGACCCACTTGAGGCGGTCGAGCACGCGCTCGTCGTCCTCGACCTTGATGTAGATGCCCTCCATGGCGTCGTGGCCGTCGGTCTCGGCGAGCACCTGCGCGGCGGAGACGCCCGCGGCGGCGCCGGCCTCCACCAGGCGGTCGCGCCACTGCGGCGACTTGAACAGCGAGGGCGCGACCAGCTTCGTGATCTCGGCGAGCTTGTGCGGGCGGCCCTCCCACAGCACGGCGACCGACACGACCGGGAGTCCGGCGAGCAGGGCCCGGCGGCGGGCGGTCGACAGGAACAGGTCGGCCTCGCGGTCGTAGATGTCGAACTCCATGAAATAGTGAGGCAGGCGATCGTAGAAGCAGGTGTGCTTGGCGTAGAGCCACTCGCCGTACATGATGAAGCGCTCGCCGAGGGCCAAATAGAGGTCCTCGACGTGGCTGTTGGCCCATTGCTTGAAGAGATCGAAGTGGCGCTCGCGCGGGCCGCCGGTGAGGTAGTGGCCGCGCGACTGGAGCAGCAGACGACCCTGCTCGTCGAAGCTGACGCCCGTGTTGGCGCCGTCCATCTTCTCCTCGACGACGAGGAACTGGCCGCGCACGTCGGTGAAGGCGACGGCCTCCATGTCGTGGTCACCGTGCTGGAAGCGCGAGGTCTCGAGGTGACGGGTACGCGGGTATTTCTTGAGGATCGGCTGCATGACACACTCACCCTCACGCACGCTCATGGCCGCCGCGTGGGTCCGCGGATGGCTTGGCGATGACCTCGGCGACCAGAACCGGGCGCGCAGCGTGCCACGCCCGTCGTGGCAGGGTCAAGGCGAGCGATGCATGCGCGACCGCGCGGCCGTGATCCGACGCCAGGCTCGTGAGCTGACGCCAGGCACAAAGACGCTCGCGGCTCGTTTGTCGGCGCGGGTGGGGTCGTCGGCCGTTGACCCTCGGAGGGGGGCCCGCTACGTTCGCGGCCGTGCTCTTCCCCCTTGAGGACGCGGTCTAGATGGATTGGGCGGCCTGGTTTGGCATCGTGCTGGCTTCCATCTTTGGCGGTCTGGCGATCTTGTGGGGTGTAGGCGGCTACTACCACATCAAGTATTACGTGCTGCGTCGCGGCGCGCCGGAGACCTGGAAGTGCCAGCCGCGGCGGTTCCTGCGGGCGGACCAGCAGCGCCAGGCGATGTTCCTGAGCAGCATGAACCTGGTCATCGGCGGGATCCTGTCGGGGACCTTCATCTACGCGCTGACGCACGGCTTCGAGACGCCGCTCTACTTCGACGTCGAGGAGTACGGCTGGGTCTACACGCTGCTGAGCACGGTGCTGCTGTTCGTGCTGGTCGACGGCCTCGCGTACTACTCGCACCGCTTCTTGCACATGCGCGCGCTGTTCCCCCACGTGCATCGCTGGCACCACCGCTATATAGCGACCACGCCCTTCGTGGTGACGGCGATGCACCCGGCCGAGTTCGTGCTGTTCCAGGCGACGACCTTCATCCCGATGTTCGTGATCCCGTTCCACTATGCGTCGGCGATCTTTGTGTTCGTGTACATCCTGATCTTCAACATCATCGATCACTCGGGGGTGAAGCTGAGCTCGCGGCTGCCGTGGCAGGGTCCGAGCAGCTTCCACGACGACCACCACGTGTACTTCCACTGCAACTTCGGGCAAGTCCTGACGCTGTGGGACCGCATGCACGACACGCTGCGTCGCGAGGGGCGCCGCTACGGCGTCGACGTGTTCGGCGGCAAGGGCAAGCCGATCGACCGCGGGGCGGCCCCGGGCAAGTTCATCCGCTACGAGTAGGCGCGGATCATGCTTGCACCCTGGGATCTGGCGCAGCACCTGCCATGGCAGGCATTCACGAGTCCGGCCGAGAAGTGGGCCGTGCAGCCCTCGTTCGTGATCGGTGAGTACCTGTTCCTGCTGTGCGCCGCGCTGGCCTTCGCGCACGCGTGGCGACAGGGCAGCGAACGGCGCATGCACGTGCTGGCGTGGGTCGGCGCGCTGCTGGCGGGCACGGCCAACGACATGTTCTTCATGGCGCTGCCGCTGGTCGATAACTTCTGGCAGGCGCAGGCGACGATCATGATCACGCCGCGGCTGCCGCTTTACATCCCCTGCGTGTACGTGTGCTTTATGTACTTCCCGACCGTGTCGGTGTGGCGGCTGCGGCTGCCGCAATGGTCACGCGCGGCGCTGACGGGGCTCGGGGCGGCGGTGTTTTACGGGCCGTACGACATCGTCGGCGCCAAGTTTCTGTGGTGGACGTGGCATGACAGCGACCTCCCGATCTCGCACCGGATCCTCGGCGCGCCGATCGGCAGCACGATCTGGATCATCACCTTCACAGCGGCGTTCGCGTGGCTGCTCGGCCGGGTCGTCGACCGCGATCCGGCGGTGTCGGGGCGTAGCTTCGCGAAGGGGCTGGCGCTGGTGTGCGGGCTCAGCACGATCACGATGATGATCCAAATGACGGCGCTGCAGCAGCTCGACGGCGGGATCCCGGGGCCGATCGCGCTGGCGGTGGTCGTCGCGCTCTATGTGACGATCGTGGCGCTCGGGTGGCGACGCGGGCAGCCGCAGCCCCGACGCGCGGCGGATCGTCTGCTCAACGCGGCGGCGATGCTGTACTTCTCGACGCTGGTGATCATCATGGCGAGCTTCTCGCCGGAGACGCACCGCAGCGCGAGCATGCATCAGACCTACGGCGCCTGCCACGTCGAGGCCACCGACATCGCCGGGCTCACCCGCTACAAATATCTGTGCGCGGAGGACTTCGAGGAGGACTTCTCGTTCGCGTGCGTCGAGGCGCTTCCCGAGGAGGGCAGCGAGTGGTACACGGTGTGCGGTCGGGCCCACCGCGACCTTGGGCGCTGGCTGCTCGGCGTGACCGGGCTCGGGTCGCTCGGCGTGCTGCTCTATTCGTACCTGCTCGGCGCGCTGCGGCGGCGGCGATAGTCAGGGCTCCGAGATAGTCAGGGCTCCGAGATAGTCAGGGCTCTGAGATAGTCAGGGCTCTGAGATAGTCAGGGCTCCGAGATAGTCAGGGCTTCGAGGCGCCGGGCAGCTCGCGGGTCTGGCTGCGGGTGGCGACGGTGTCCTCCGTGACCGCCGTCCCGTGGCGGCCGGCGCCCGCGGCGAACCGCTGGGCGCCCGCGAGCGCCTCGCTGGCGAGCACGGTCATGCCGCGGCGCGCCTCGGCGATCAGGGCTGCGCTCTCGGACATGTCCCATTGTTCATATGCGCTGCGCCGGTCGGCCCGCATGCAGGCCTGCGGGAACGCGGCGATCTCGGCGGCGAGGGCCTCGGCGGCGGCCCTGGCCTGGCCACGCGCGACCACGCGGTTGACCAGGCCGATCGCCAGGGCCTCGTCGGCGGCGACCGGACGTCCGGTGAGGATGAGGTCCATCGCCCGGCTGTGACCGATCAGGCGCGGCAGGCGGACGGTGCCGCCGTCGATCAGCGGGACGCCGAAGCGGCGACAGAACACGCCGAGCACGGCGTCCTCCTCCATGACTCTCAGGTCGCACCACAGCGCCAGCTCGAGCCCGCCAGCGACCGCGTGGCCGGCGATCGCGGCGATCACTGGCTTGCCGAGCGTGAGGCGGGTCGGACCCATCGGCGCGCGTGGGCCGGGCGGGGCGGCGTGTTCGTCGAGCTCGAGGCGCGAGGGGTCGTCGCCGGCGGCGAGCGCCTTGAGGTCGGCGCCGGCGCAGAAGCTGCCGTGCTCGCCATACAACACGGCGACGTCGTGGCGCGGGTCGAGCTCGAAGCTGCGAAACGCCCGCTCGAGCTTGGCGGCGGTGGCGGCGTCGACGGCGTTGCGACGCTCGGGGCGGTCGAGCAGGACGGTGAGGACGCGGCCTTGTGCGGCGGTGGTGACGGACATGCGACGCTAGTGATGATGATGGTGGTGGGTGGTGAGCGGCGCGTCCTGTAACAGCGGACAGGCCTGCTGCTCGCAGGCGTCGGCGCCGGCGGGGTCGATCTGGATCGTGGTGTGGTGGATGCCGAGGTGGCCGCGCAGGACGTGCTCGGCCTCGACGAGCATGGCCCCTGTGTCGGCGCCGACCTCGGGGACCAGGTGGGCGGTGAGGATCGTGCGCGAGCCGGTGCTCCACAGGTGCAGCTCGTGGATCGTGTGGACCCCCGGGATCGCCCGCAGGGCCGCCTCGACGCGCTCCTGAGGCTGATCGGCGGGGACGAAGTCGAGGAGGATGCGGGTCGAGTCGCGCAGGACGCTCCAGGTGCCCCACAGGATCAGCGCGCAGATCAGGAGGCTGAGCACGGGGTCGGCGGCGTGCAGGTCGAATACGCTGGCGAGCACGGCCGCGAGGATCGCCCCGACGGAGCCCAGCGCGTCGGCCAACATGTGGGCGAGCGCGGCGCGGATGTTGAGGTTGTCGCGGTCGCTGCGGTGCAGCAGCCACGCCGAGCCGAGGTTGATCAGCAGGCCGAGGATGCCGACGATGAGCACCGGCCCGGCGTGGAACTCGGTCGCGCCGGACGAGAGGCGCGCGACGGCCTGGCTGGCCAGCAATACGCAGGCGCCGACCAGCACGAGGGCGTTGACGAAGGCGCCGAGCACCTCGGCGCGGACCAGGCCGAAGGTGCGACCGCTGCTCGCGGGGCGACGCGCCAGCTCGGCGACCACCAGCGCGAGCGCGAGGGCCGAGACGTCGCTGACCATGTGCGCGGCGTCCGAGAGCAGCGCGAGCGAGCCGCTCCAGAAGCCGACCGCGGCCTCGACGAACAGGAACACGCCGTTGAGGGCCAGCGACCAGCGCAGCGCGGTGCGGACGCGGGCCGCGCTCGAGCCAGTGGTGTGGGCGTGGGCGTGGCCCATGGGCTTAGCCTTGACGTTTGCGGCCGGTGAAGTCAAGGCGCGGGCATGCCGGCGCGACGGGGCCGTGGAGGGTCGTTTAAACGACCAGGCCGACCTCGTGAAGGGGTCGGCCTGGAAGGTGCTGCGGGCAGTCGTGGAGGGTCTACCTCAAGACCTGGGACATGGAAGGCTCACTGAAGTCGCCGCCGTAGTACGCTGCGCCGGGCGCACGGAACTCCGATCGGCGGGGTTGTTCCAGCCCGTCGCCCGGCGCAGCGTACTACGGCGATCAGCGACTTCTGGAACAGCCTTCCTTGTGATGAATGCCTGACAAAGAGCTCGGGCGGCGCAACGCCGCCCCGGTGCAGAGCACCGAGCTAGACCTGCCCCCCTGTCGCTGTCCGCGTCACGTCGCCACGGTACCACGCGGCGGTCGCTCCAGAGCCCAAAAAGAACGGTAAAAAGAACAAGGCCGGCGAGCGGGAGCTCGTCGGCCTTGGTGTCGTGGAGACGGAGGGTCTACCTCAAGACCTGGGACATGGAAGGCTCACTGAACTCGCCGTCCGGGCCCCGTACGGATGGCGCACGGAACCACGATCGGCGGGGTTGTTCCAGCCCGTCGCCATCCGTACGGGGCCCGGACGATCAGCGAGTTCTGGAATAGCCTTCCTTGTGATGGATGACTGGCAAAAAGCTCGGGCGGCGCAACGCCGACCTGCTGCAGAGCAGCGAGCTAGACCTGCCCTCCGGCTGTGAACCCATGACGCACGCCGTCTTCGTATCACAGACTTTGTTGCCCGATCAACGATCGTGAATGCGCTCAATCCGGGTAGGCGCGGATCCGGACCTCGAGGCGATGGAAGCCTGCGATGCCGCCGAAGCTGGCGCCCACCTGCACGACCTCGATGGTCTCGAGCATGTCGGGGAACTTCACGGACGCGGACGGGAGCTTCTTGACGGCGTCGGCGAAGGCCTCGTCGAACGAGAGCTTGTTCGAGTAACCGATCGACTCGCGGTAGCGGACCGAGATGTCGGCGAGGATGCCCGCCTTCTCGCTGCTCGTGAGCGGACGGCTCATCACGGGCGCTTCGTCGGGACGCGGCGCATGACCCTGACCCTGACCCTGCGCGTGGCCTTCGAGCGGGGGCGCGTGCGGAGGTGGGGGTGGGAGCGGGCCGTGGTCGTCTTCTTGGGCAGCGTCGGGCAGGCTGACCTCGACGTCCCCCGCGGACAGACTGAGCACGATGTCGACGAGGTCCTGGCGCGTGAACTCGACGCTGACCTCATCGAAGCCGGAGGCGTGACGCACGAGCACGTTCTCCGGCGGACGCCCGATGCTGAAGATCTCACCGTAGCGAAACGGAGTCTTGGCGAGCGGGGAGCCTTCGGTGCCCGGCCGTGGGCGGCGCGTCAACTGGAAGGTCGGGATGCTGCTCTCTTCAGTGACGAGCTGCGAGATGTCGATCTCGAACTCGGGCGAGGGCAGCTCGCCCTCCGCGACGATCAAGAGCTGGCTGTGAGAGTAGAACGCATGGATCGCGGTGCGTACGGCGTAGTCGCGTTGCTCAGACATGGGCCCCTGGTCCTCGACGGCAGCGGCGAGGATAACAGACCCCGCACTGGAATGCGCTCGCGCGAAATCTCGCGCGAGCCGCGGCCCAGGGCCTGTTTCTCGCGTGGGGACGGCGGTAGTGGCCCGCTGGGGGCCGCGTACCACGGGGAAATGCCGGTGTCCCAAGGGCCAGGTCGGGCCGCGGCGGGATCGTCTCTTGGGCACCCCCTCGACACATCGACGCGGTCAGAACAACCGGTTGAGGCCGTTGAGGGCGGCGACCCGGTAGGCCTCGGCCATGGTCGGATAGTTGAAGGTGGTGTTGATGAAGTAGCGCAGGCTGTTGGCCTCGCCCGGCTGGGCCATGATCGCCTGGCCGATGTGGACGATCTCCGCGGCCTGGTCGCCGAAGCAGTGGATGCCGAGGATCTGCAGGGTCTCGCGGTGGAACAGCAGCTTGAGCATGCCGACGCGGTAGCCGGTGATCTGGGCGCGCGCGAGGCTGCGAAACAGCGCGTGGCCGACCTCGTAGGGGACGCCCTCCTGCGTCAGCTCGCGCTCGGTGCGGCCGATCGAGCTGACCTCGGGGTTGGTGTAGATGCCGGTCGGGATGTCCTTGATCAGGCGCTCGTCGCACTCGCCGGCGATCAGGTGCTGGGCGGCGAAGCGGCCCTGATCGTAGGCGGCCGAGGCCAGGCTCGGGTAACCGACGACGTCGCCGACGGCGTAGACGTGGGGCTGCTCGCGGCTGCGATAGAACTCGTCGATCTCGATCTGGCCGCGGCTGTTGGCGGTGATCCCGAGGTGCTCGAGGCCGAGGTCGGCGGTGTTGCCGGTGCGCCCGTTGGCCCACAGGAGCACGTCCGACTTGATCTTCTTGCCGGACTTGAGATGCACGACGACGCCGTCGTGCTGGGCCTCGATGCGCTCGTAGGTCTCGTTGTGACGGATGAGCATGCCCTGGTCGCGCAGGTGGTAGCTCAGGGCGTCGATGATCTCGTCGTCGAGGAAGGCCAGCAGCTTGTCGCGGTTGTTGACGAGGTTGACCTTGACCTCGAGGCCGCGAAAGATGCTCGCGTACTCGCAGCCGACCACGCCTGCGCCGTAGATCGTGATGGTGCTCGGCGTGTGGTCGAGGCCGAGGATCGTGTCGCTGTCGAAGATGCGGGGGTGCGTGAAGTCGACGTCCGGCGGCCGATAGGGGCGCGAGCCGGTGGCGATGATGAAGCCGCCGCGGGCCGCCGCGCGCAGCCGCGGGCGCGCGCCGCCGGCGGCCTCGACCTCGACGGTGTGCGGGTCGACGAAGCGCGCGGGGCCGTGGAACACGCGGACGCGGTTGCGATCGTAGAAGCCGCGGCGGATGTCGACCTGGCCGTCGATCACCGACGAGGCGCGCTTGAGCAGCATCGGGAAGGTGATCTCGCGGCCGGCGAGGCAGTCGGCGAACAGCGGGTTGTGGCGAAACTCCTGCAAGGAGCGCACGGCTTGGCGAAGCGCCTTGCTGGGGATCGTGGCCCAGTGCACGCAGCCGCCGCCGACCTCGCTGTACTTCTCGACGACGGCGACGCGCTTGCCGGCCTTGCTCGCCCGCATCGCGGCACCCTCACCGCCGGGGCCGCTGCCGAGCACGATGACGTCGAATTCATGAAGATCGTTGGCGCCGGGTGAGGACAAGTCGGGCTCCGCAGGTCGAGAGAGAGGAGGGCTCAGGCCGGGGGCTCAGGCCGGGGGGATATGCTCGGGGACCCAGCGCATGCCCATGCCGGAAGGTAGCCGGAGCTCGATCTCGCGGTCGAGCTGGATCGCGGAGATCCGCTGACCCTCGACGATCGTGCCGTTGAGGCTGGCGGTGTCGACGGCCCAGACGTCGCCGCCGTCGAGCAGCAGCACCAGATGTACGCGCGATAGGCTGCCGGTCGCGCCGGCGAGCTGACAGCGCTCGTAGCGACCGATGAGCACGCCGCGCTCGAGGTCCTCGTGCGAGACGCGGTGGGCGATCTGGGTGCGCTCGGCGGACAGCAGGATCGTGCCGAGCGCGTCGCCACCGGCGCCGGGGCGGGCCCGCAAGTGCTGCGCGGCGGGCAGCAGGGTCATATAGGTGTGGCGACGGTTGCGGGGCTGTTCGGGGGCCGGCTGGGCGGGGCGACCGACCATGCGCTCGGGCATGCGGTGATCGAAGTAGATGCGCTCGGGGAACGAGGACCAGGTGTCGTCGGCGTCCTCGGTCCACCCGCTCGGGTTCAAGGTGCCGGTCGGCAGCAGGAACAACTGATAGCCGAGCAAGTTGATGAACATCGGGCCCTCGGCCATGACCGACTTGCAGGCCTGGTTGTCCTCGGTGTGGAAGGTGTTGGAGGACCCGAGGTCGATGAGGCGGACGCGGACCTCGTCGCCGGCGCTGCGGGTGACGCGGACGAGGGCGTGGCGCAGCGAGACCTCCTCGTCCAAAAGAGTCAGCGCGCAGCACTCGTGGCGACCGATGACGCCGAAGGCGCCCTCCTCGCTGAGGATCGGGAGATGCACATAAGAGGCGATCGTGCCGCCCTCGCGGGCCGCGACGCACAGCAGACCGTCGCGGTTGAACGCCTCGAACACCGGACGCAGCTCGGGGAAGATGGCCTTGAAGGTGGCGGCGAAGCTGGCCTTTCGGGCAGGTTGCGTGCTGATCACCCGTGTGGCCCGGCTGGCGTAGGCCGGTCGGGGGGCGGCCGGGAGGCCGTCGTCGTCGTCGTCGCGCATCGCGGCTCATGATACCCGGCCGGGCCTCCAGGGCGAGGGGCAGCGTGATCTCGGAGGGAACGGGTCGGTGGGCGTGTTCGCCCGCGCGCATCGGGGGCCGGACGCCACGGCCTGCCACTCCGGGCAGGCCGGGCAGTCCGGGCTATGCTGCCGCGGTGTCCGATCCGGCCGACCTTGTGGACGTCCGGGCGCGGGCCCTGCCGATGGACGCCATCGCCCTGCGCTGGCAGGCGGAGGCCCTGCGTCGTGGGTCGCTGTGGTTTGGGATCGCCTGCCTGTGCCTGCCGGTCCTCGATCTGCTCGACGCTTACAGCGTGGTCGACGCTGTGCTCGCGGGCCTGTCGACGGGGTCATGGCCGGGCGTGTCGCTGCGGGTGTGGGCGCTGTTGCTGTGGGTCATCGCGGCGGGGGTCGCGGCGGGCCGGTTGATCGCCTGGCTGGCGCCTGGACCGCGTATACGGTTGTTCGCGGTGTGTGTGCTGCTCCACGGCGCCTACGCGATCGCGGGCGGCTCGCGGCTGTCGGCGATCGCGGCGATGGCCTGCTTCTCGTACAGCTTCGTGACGTTGCAAGGGGCGCGCGAGACCTGACCCGAGAGACAGCTCGGGACCTGACCGGGGAGCAACGGCGCCGGTGCTCGTGCCTGCGCCCGCCGCGAGTAAACGCGAGAGGGGTACGGACAGCGCCGGGGTCCTGGTGCTCGATGATGGCGAAGTCCACCGCGAGCGCGTGGTTGCTGGCGAGGACCCGGTCTCTTAGAATGGACCCGATGCTTCGCCTTATCCCGCTCGGTCTGATGCTGCTCGCCACCGGCGCTTCTTCCTGCATCACGGCGGAGTCGGAGTGCCACCGGCGCGCCAGAGCCATGCTCGGGTGCTGCCCATCCTGCGACGAAGATTGCAGCGTCTCGAAGGATGCTGGCGCCCAGTTCACGGAGGATTCTTGCCTGGCCGACCTCAAGCAGAAGCAGGACGCGGGCAAGCAGGCGGATTTTCCTGCAACGGAGGAGCACGAGGACCTGACCGAGACGGACGAGTCCGGCGGATCCACGTTTGGTACCACCTGGTGAGTATTATGATGGACCGGCGGGCCGCTCGCCCATCCCGAGCAGCGCGACCTGGTGATATCGTACCTCGCCGTCCCCCAGGCGGGCGCGCAGCTCCCTGACCGCAACCTCGCTGGCACGGCCCCATGCGCTCGCCGCGGGATCACCCATCGGGAGCTCCGGGTCATGAAACGGCAATTCGGGCAGCGCGACCTGCAGCGCCGCGAACAAGGTGACGAGCGCCGAGGCGGGCTCGAATGGCGCCCAGGACCCGATGACCACGCGTCCGCCTGGGCGCAGTACCCGGTTTAGCTGCCGTAAGCCCGCGTTTCGGTCGGGGAAGAAGATGAGCCCGAACATCGAGAACGCGGCGTCGAAGCTGCCATCCGGATACGGCAGCGCCTGGCCATCACCGACCTGCGCGTCGATGTTGGCGTACCCGAGCGCCGCCGCATCGCGGCGCAGCCGCTCGATCATCGCCGACGAGAAGTCGAGGGCCGAGACGTGCGCGACCTGCTTCGCGGCGCTCAACGCGAGCGTACCGGGCCCTGCGGCCACGTCGAGCACTCGCGCGTCTCGAGGGGGGGGCGGCTAGCCTGATGGCGTCGCGCGCGTAGTGTGCGAGCACCGGCGCGACCAGTTCGGCGTAGCCGTCATCAATGAGATTCCAACCTTCGGGCGAGGCCAGCGGCGAAATTTGTGTCATGTTTCTCTCTGTTCGGTATCACTGGAGCGACTTGAGCAGCCGCAGGGCCGCCAGTCGGGCGCCGACGATGTTGCGGGACACGGGCCCGATCTCGAGCTCGGCGAGCGGACCGCTGACGTGGATCTGCGGGTGCCAGCGCAGCAGGCTGTCCACGATCGGGTAGCCACACGCGCCGCAGCGCAGGCCGAGCTCGGAGATCGCCCGATCGAGCATGGCACCGCCTGGCCGGGTCTGTTCAAAGCCAGTGGCGAGCAGCACGCGATCGACGGCCAGCGGCGCGGCGGCCGGCTGGAGGTGTAGCAGCACGCCGTCGCCGAGAGGATCAAGGTCCCAGCGGCACACCTCACCCCTGAGCACCCGCAGCTGACCGCGACGCTCGGCGTTGCGCAGTTGCTTCTGGACATCGGGTGGCATCGATCCGCGGTGACGCGCCCGATTAATGATCTGCCGGCGAGATTCCGGGGACGACGACCTGCGAAAGCCCCGCAGGCAGCGCTCGCCGATCCAGCAGATATCGCTGTCGAACTGGGCCACGCGCGCGGCGTGGCGCGTCAGCAGCGTCACCGTCCCCGGCCGGGCGCGCGCCATGGTGATCGCCGTCTGGGCGGCCGTGATGCCGCCTCCGATGACCACGAGATGCTGCCACTTCGCGTGCGTGTCTCGGGTGTAGTGCGGGTCGAAGACATGATCGATGAATGGCGCGGCTCGCCTCAATGCGCGGGCCCAGTCCGGCCAGTTCGGCGCCTCGCCGGCCCCGAGCGCGAGCACCACGCGACGGGCCTCGATCTCCCCGCGGTCCGTCTCGACACGCACCGTCTCGGCTCCGCACGCGAGCCCGTGCGCCGCTCCGGTGATGCGCAGCGCGCCCAGCTGGCCGCGATCGATCACCGCGTCGCAATGCTGGCGAAACAGCTCGGTCGAGGGCCGATGATACGGCCGCGCGTAGCGGGCGTCTTTCACCTCATACTCGGCGAAGTGGTGCAGGTCCGCCGGCTGCACGTCGATGTTGTGCGCCGCGGGCGAGCGCAGGAAGGTCATCCCGGTGTTGTGGACGCAGGCGTGCCAGCGCGTCAGCGGCTCGACGTGAGGGTCGAGCACTCGCAGGCGATCGGGCGCGACCCTGCCGCGTTGCGTCAGCACCCGCGAGATGTGGGTGCCATGGACTCCGCCGCCGATAATGAGCCAATCGAGCATATGTTCACTCCGGGGCCGCCTCGGCCCATGGTCCGAACGGGTCCTCGAGGCGGGCCACGCCGCGGGGCAGGACCTCACGCAGCGAGGGTTGAGCTTCGGGACCCGCCATGAGCGACGAAGCTACCACGACCGGCGCAGCGGTAGCTGATCATTCTCTCTTGCAATGAGTTTGCGTTTGATACAGGATCTCGTTTAGGATGGCTCGGAGGAGCAACTTGCCATGTTGAAGCGCATTGTAGGGCCGGCGGGGACCAGCCACTCGATCAAGCAGTGGGTATCGGAGCTCCTCGATCTCTCGGAGGACGAGCGGGTCATGGTCAGCGAGCTCGCCTGTCACGAGCCAGGATGTCCGCCGATCGAGACGGTGGTCGTCGTGCTGCGAGGACCTGGTGATACCGTCATGCGCAAGTTTCATCGCCGCGCGCACGAGCTGACACGCGCCGAGATCGAAGCGGCCTGGGCTCAGGGCAAGAGCGAGTGAACGTCCCATAGCGCGACCCCGCCGTCAGCGTCGCCGCCCGCGATGCATGTGCCGTCGGGGTGCCACGCGAGCCGACTGAGCCCGGCCTCGATCTTCTGCGGGTAGCCATTCATTGCTCGCGTGCGGCCCGACGCTGGTGACCGCGGCGCCGCCGGCCTTCCAGACGCGGGCGAGACGGCCCGAGGCAGTCACCAGGAGTTCACCGTCAGGGCTCCAGGCCAGGTGTTCGAGCCATTGCGCGTCGCCCTCCAGTTCGACCGGCGGCGCATCGCCGTCGAGCTGCCACAAGCGACCCACGCCGTCCTGACCGCCCGTGGCCAGCAGGGGGCGACGCGGATGAAAGGCGACGGCCATCCGCTCCGGCGGTGGCAGTCGCGCCGCCCTCATGCGAGGCACCCGAGGAAGCTCTTGTTGAGCTGTTCGCGGCTCAGGTTACGTCCGATGAACACGAGCTGATTGATCCGCGGGCCGTCGCCCCACGGCCGATCGGGCTGGCTATCGAGCAGCATGTGCACGCCATGGAACACGTGGCGGCGCTCCTCACCGACGATGTCGAGGATGCCCTTCATCCGGAAGATGTCGGCGCCCTGCTCGCGCAGCAGCGTGCCCAGCCACTTGCTGATGCGGTCGGGGTCGAGCGCGCCCTCGACCATGATGCCGACCGAGCCGATCGCCGCGTCGTGCTCGTGGCCGGCCTCGTAGAGCTTCTCGGCCATGGGCTCGCGGGCGCGGCCGGCGGGGTCGAACAGCTCGAGCTCGAACTCCGATGGCTGGTGCTGCGTGAACAGGATGAAGCGCCCCGGGTGGCTGAGTTCGACGGGAAATTTGTTTGGCCCGGCGGGCGGGAGCAACAGGCGAAACGGCTGGGGGGCCCCGGGGACGATCGTGTAGCCCGGGACAACGATCGCGTCCTCGTCCGCGAAGAGGCGGAGCGCGAGGCTCTCCAGCTTGTCGGGCGTGGTGACGCCGTTCGCGGGCAACATGAGGAGGCGCATCGACGCGTCGGGCCCGTCGTGCAAGAGCAGGGTGTGGGTGCCGGCCTCGAGGTCGTAGAGCCCGGCCCACTCGAACGGGTATTCGGGCTCGAGGAAGGTGGGCTTGACCGCCAAGGCGCGCGAGAGATCGAAGCCGCCGATGTCGAGCACCGTCCCGAGGTCGACGCAGGCCCGCTGCGTGCGGTGGATCCGGGCCAGGGCGTTCATGCTGCGCATCCGCTGCTCGAGGCGGTCGAGCTCGTCGGGCTCGACCAGGTCGGTCTTGTTGAGGAGGATGACGTCGGCGAAGGCGACCTGTTGCTTGCACTGGTCGCTGTCGTCGAGGTGCAGGAGCACGTGGCGAGCGTCGACGAGCGTGACGATGCCGTCGAGCTTGACCTGCGCGCGCAGGTCCTCGTCGACGAAGAAGGTCTGGGCGACGGGGCCGGGGTCCGCGAGTCCCGTGGTCTCGATCAGGATGTGGTCAAACTTCTCGCGCCGACGCATCAGGTTGCCGAGGATGCGGATCAAGTCGCCACGCACGGTGCAACAGATGCAGCCGTTGTTCATCTCGAAGATCTCTTCGTCGGCGTTGATCACCAGCGCCTGGTCGACGCCGATCTCGCCGAACTCGTTCTCGATGACCGCCACGCGTTTGCCGTGCTGCTCGCTCAAGATCCGGTTTAGCAGCGTGGTCTTCCCGGCGCCGAGGAAGCCGGTCAGCACCGTCACGGGGACTCGGTTGTCGATCGTGTTCATCTCTTCCATGAGGGCCGCTTAGCACGCTTCCGTGGTCCCGACAATGATACGTTGATCCCCCGAATCATCGACTCAATGCATAGATGCACACACCGAGGGCGACGGGTTACCCCAGGTCCGTCCGCGGTGCGTGCCCGGCGGCGAGTCTTACTCAGGTGCTGTGATGGACGTGGCTGCCGAACGCGCGGAGCACGACCTGATACTTGCCGACGCCACCGCCGGCCGCGGGCCCAGGTGAGTCGATCGTCCCCTGCACCGAGACGACCTCGAAGGAGGTGAAGTGCAGGTTGTCGTGGTGCCCGTTCTTCTCCGTCAGTTCCTTCACGCCCGCCGCCACGGCCTCCTCGACGGAGCCGCCGAGAGCGGCGATCGTGACGACATCCTGATGAGTGTCCTTGTGTGACGCAAACATCGTGAAACCTCGTCTGTCGTTGGATAAAAACCGAGCCTCGACCCTGAGTCCGCAGGATTGCGGGCTCAGAGCTACATGCCGACTCCCACCTCGATAACACTAACGCAATCTGGTTGCAATAGACTTACAGTGTCAACTACGGGCGCAGCCAGGGGGCCCGGGGGATCATCGGGGCGACCTCCGCGGGCGGGCCTCGATGGTCGGCGCAGGCATCGAGCCCGGCCCGCAACGCGGCCTCGTCGATCCCGCCGGGCCGGCCGAGGAAGACCATCGCCGAGCCCGGCGGGTCGGAGCTCCAGGGCGCGCCGAGCACGAGCTGGTAGCGCGGGCCAGTCGCGCGGACCAGGGCGCGATGCGTGGGTGCATCGAGCAGATGGGCGACGCCCTGGACGCGAACGACGCTGGAGGGCAACTCGTGGAGGAATCGCCGTAGCGCCGAGAGCACGATCGGCGTGGACGACGTGTAATGGCAGGAGGAGAAGCCAGCGCGAGGGCGAGCATCGGCGTCTTGCTCGAGGTCTCCCACCCCGAGCGCCAGCTCAGGCGCCACCCGTCCGCGCTCGGCGATCAGGATGCGCACGCGGGGTAGCGCGGTGCGAAGCGAGGCCTCGACTGCGGCGATGCGCGAGGGGTCGACGCGGTCGGCCATGGCGAGGACGATCAAGTCGGCACAGCGCAGCTGGCGACGCTGGAGGCGCAATTGGCCGCGGCTTGGGGGCGGTCGTCCGAACCGCTCCACGTCGAACACCGCGAGAACGGATGTGTGGCGGATCAGGCCGCGGAGCTCGAGTCCGGCGAGCGCACCGGCGAGCGCACCGAGGTCCGCGGCCCCGCTCGCCTCAATGAGGATGTGGTCCGGCGTCGGCGTCGCGGCCACCAGGCCGACGATCGCCGCCACGAGGTCGCCGCGCAGCGAGCAGCAGATGCACCCGCCGCCCATCGTCACGGGCTCATCCCCGTGCGCGCCGATCAGGTCGCTGCCCCCGGCGGGTCCGTCGACGTTGTCGAGCACCGCGAACCGCAGGCCGGGGCAGCTTCGCACGAGCTGCTCACGCAGGGTGGTCTTGCCGACGCCCGCGCAGCCGCCGATGATCGTGACCGCGGGGACTGACTCCGGGCCCGGCACGGCTACGGGGCGACCTGCGCGTGGCGAGGCGAACATCTCCCGTCGCCGTCATCGAACCAGTTGCGCACCAACTGCAGGACACCCGGCTTGCCGTCGCCGATGTGCTCGGCGCGCAGCTGCGCGTAGCGGGCGAGCACCGGCGCGGCGCGGGCCAGCAGCGCCGTGTCATCGGCGTTCGCTTTGTGCCCCTTCGGGACGGCGTAGACGAAGCGCCCCTCGTCCGACTCGAAGGTCGGGATGTGGAGGAAGTCGCGCTCGACGAACTGGCCGGTCATCGCCTCCTGCTCCTCGGCCTCGACGAAGAAGTCGACCGCGTGGGCTGGGTAGCCGAACAGGTGGCCGTAGCCGCGGAAGCGGCGAGTGGTCGGGTCCGCGTCGACCGCGTCAACGACCGCCATCGCCGGGTCGTCCGCCGCGACGCCGATGGCCGCGAAGACGTCGACGAACTGCTCGACGGTGGCGGCGAACTGCGGGGTGTTGAACACGACGCCCTCGGCGTAGGTGAGCCCCTCGAAGGTCTGATGGAACACCTGCAGCCCGGCGCTGAGCTCGTCGGTGCAGGTCCACGCGGCGAAGATCTGGCGCAGCTCATCGAGCTCCGGCGGCGGTTCGCTCGCCGGGTACGCGAGAGAGACGAGGCCTGAGCTCATCGGCTTGATGTCGGCGGCGACCGTGTAGAGCGCCTCCCGATCGAGCGCGGTCAGCAGCAACTCCTCGGCGCGGGCCTGCAGCGGCGGGGGGAGCTGCTCGAAGGGGAAACACTCGTCACACGCGACAGCCGGCGGGGCCGGCGGGGCAGCCTCGGTCATGCCGCCCGTCGGCGTGTCGGTCGCGGAAGTGGTGTCGGTGGTCGTGTCGGTCGTGTCGGTGGTCGTGTCGCTGGACGTAAGGTCGCCCGCGCCGCTCGTGCCCGACGCATCAGCAAGCGGGGCGCTCCCGCCATTGTCCGCTCCGCAGCCGCTCGTGGCGTAGACGGCGAACACGAGGAGTCTTGTGATCCATGTCGACATCACGACGCTCCTCCAGCGTGCTGGGCGACATCCGACTGGCCGCCGCCGAACTCCGGGAAGGGGTCCTCGAGCTTGGTCCAGACCTTGGGGCCGCCGCGCATCTCATCCGGCGTCATGAGGCAGGCGTCGAACGCTGCGGTCAACGCCTCGCGGTCCATCCCGGCGCCGATCAGGACAAGCTCCTGCCGGCGGTCGCCCCACTTCAGGCGCCAGTGGCGATCGATCTCCGCGCGGACGGAGGGGTCTTCTGGCCAGGTCTTGCGCGGACGCGTCGCCCACCACACGCCCGCCTGCCCGACGCGCAGGGTGCGACCCGCCTGCGACCAGCTCATCGCCACGTCCATCCGCGTCGCCAGCCAGAACATCCCCTTGGAGCGCATCACACCGGGCCAGCGACGGTTGATCAGGGCCCAGAAGCGGCGCGGGTGGAACGGCGCCGTCGCGCGGTACACGAAGCTGGAGAGGCCGTACTCGAGGGTCTCCGGGACATGCTCGCCGCGCAGCTCCTTGAGCCAGCCCGCCGACTGCGACGCGCGCGCGAGGTTGAAGCGCCCGGTGCTCAGGATCTCCGCGATCGGGACATCGCCGTGGACCGCGCGGACGATGTGCGCCCCGGGGTTGAGTGAGCGGAGGATCGCCTCGAGTCGGTCCGAGTCGGCGGCGCTGACGAGGTCGGTCTTGCTGATGACCAGGACGTCGGCGAACTCGACCTGATCGACGAGGAGGTCGACGATCGTGCGTGCGTCCGCGTCGTTGAGGGCCGCGCCGCGCTCGCGCAGGGTGACCGCGCTCTCATAGTCGCGCAGGAAGTTGACCGCGTCGACGACGGAGACCATCGTGTCCAGGCGGGCGACGTCGTCCAGGCGAGCCCCCTGGGCGTCGGCGAAGGTGAAGGTCTCGGCCACCGGCAGCGGCTCGGAGATCCCCGTGGATTCGATGAGCAGGTAGTCGAAGCGCCGCTCGCGGGCCAGGCGGGTGACCTCGACCAGCAGGTCCTCGCGCAGCGTGCAGCAGATGCAGCCGTTGCTCATCTCCACCAGCCGCTCGTCGACCCGGCTGAGCTCCGCCCCGCCGTCGCGGACCAGCTGCGCGTCGACGTTCACCTCGCTCATGTCGTTGACGATGACGGCGACCTTGAGGCCGGCCCGGTTGCGCAGGACTGCATTGAGGAGGGTCGTCTTGCCCGCCCCGAGGAAGCCAGACAGGACGGTCACCGGGAGGCGAGGGTCGGTCGTGATGGTCATGTCCAGCGGCTTCTCACAGACGCAAACAGATTGCAAGAGCACATCAATGGCGAAAATTGACGCGACGCACTTGCGCCCCACGAAACCTTCTGCGATGCATCGGCGTCCGAGGAGGAGAGGGCCAAGAGCATGCTGCCCGGTTCGCTGGTGGTGGTGGTCGAGGTCATCTCGGGTCCGTCCGTGGTGCCCGCGCTCGTGCTCGTGCTGACCACCACGGGGCGAGGGCGGGGCGGCGGGACGCGGGGCGGCGAGCGAGCGTGAAGAGGGTCGCGGCGAGCGCGAAGGACACGGCGGCCGCGACACCGGTGCCGATCGCCAGGTCACGGTC
>Ga0105046_10001896_pt1 | contig 32669 bp, 22 predicted proteins | sample MAT03_FD_78385 | JGI IMG/M metagenome (GOLD analysis project Ga0105046, IMG submission 78385) | Freshwater microbial communities from Lake Fryxell liftoff mats and glacier meltwater in Antarctica - MAT-03 (megahit assembly) | ecosystem: Environmental > Aquatic > Freshwater > Ice > Liftoff...
CCCTTGCAGAAGACGCCGTGCCAACGGTCGCGCAACCAGCGGCAGACTTGTTCGGTGTTTCCTCAGGTAAGCCTGGCCAGCAGTTCCGCCTTCTTGGCATCAAACTCGGCCTGTGACAGGATGCCTTTGCCGACCAGGCCGTGCAGCTTTTCCAGCGTCGCCGAGATGTCGTCAAGCGGCGCACCGCTGCCGCCTGAGCCGGCTCCAGGCAGCGGAGCGGCTGTTGGCGCCGCTGCGGCTCCCGGCGCGCCACTTGGCGTCAATGCGCCCAGCATGGCACCGGCCATCTGGTTGCCGATGCCGACCCCGGCGGCCAGATTGGCGTCCATCGCCGCCAGCCCGCCGCCCTCGTTGGCGGCGGCGATCGGTATCGCGTTGGCGGTCTGGAACTGGGTGTAGCGCTGCATGTCGCCGATCATGTTCATGCCGATCCGGGTATCCAGCATTTTCTGGATTTCTTCCGGCAGGGAAATGTTTTCCACCACCAGGGTGTCCAACGCCAACCCCAGGCGTGCGAACAGCGGGTCGGCCTCCTTTTTCACCGCGGCGGCGAACGCAGCCTGGTTGCCGGCCATGTCGAGAAACGGCACGCCGGAGGCGCCGAAAGCGTTGCTCATGGCCGCGATCATGCTGTTGCGCAACTGGCCATCGAGGTCGTCGACCGTATACACCTCGCGCGTGCCGCTGACTTCGCGGTGGAACAGATTGGGGTCGGCCAGGCGATAGGAGTAAATGCCGAAAGCGCGCAGGCGCACCATGCCGAAATCGCGGTCGCGGATGGTCACCGGATTGGGCGTGCCCCACTTGCGGTCGAGTTGCAGGCGGGTGGCGAAGAAATAGACGTCGCTCTTGAACGGGGAATCGAACAGCTTGTCCCAGTTCATCAGGTTGGTGAGCAGCGGCAGGGTTTGCGTGGTCAGCTTGTAGCGCCCGGGCTGGAACACGTCGGCCATCGTGCCTTCATTGACAAACGCCGCCAGCTGCGATTCGCGCACCGTCACCTGCGCGCCGTTCTGGATTTCCATGTCCCGCATCGGGTAACGCCACGCCAGGATGCCGTTGGCTTCCTCGGTCCAGTGGATGACGTCGATGAATTGCTTCTTGATGAAGTCCATCAAGGCCATGATCGCTTCCTTCGCCGCGTTTCGAGACCTGGAAAGGCTAGCACAAGGCGCGCCGGCGCGGCACCAGCGCCGGTGCGCATGCGGATGTGTTGCCCGGACTGGGGGCACGACCCTCAGTAATTGCCCGGCGCGGCCGTTAAGGCATGGGATGCCGAATCCTGACTGTGCTTATGCACAGGCGCGCAACGCTCGGGAAGCCTGTTTCATGCAGGAGGGCAGAAATGCGGATCAATGTGAGTCGCGACCAGGCCGCGGCAGCCAACAAGACGCCAAGCCTGACCAATGGCACGGGCGTGATTGGTTATTTGTTGCCGGTGGCCAAGCTCGACCGGCTGTTCGCCATGAATTGATGTGGTAGTGCAAACCCGGCGCCGGCCGCAGTCTGCCGATTCGGCCGAACAGGCGCCTGAAGCTTTGTCTGTTCGCCGGATATCGACGCCGGGCACGCCGCACAATCGAGTCGCGCCCCTTTAAACCTGACGAATATTGAACTCAATGCGCTTCAAACCACCCGGCATCAAGGCCAAGACTGCGCTCGCTGTCACCGTTGGTGGCGCACTGCTGTTCTTGCTGTTTGCGGGCGTGCAAAGCTTGTTTCTGCGGGCCGACATGAAAGACCAGCTCGGCGCGCAGCAGCTATCGCTGCTGGAACGGATCGCCGCTGACCTCGACTACCGGCTGGAGGCGAACCAGCAGGTGCTGCTGCGGGTCGCTTCCACGGTGCCGCTTGAGTTGGCCGGCGACGCCGAACGCGCGTTCGCGTTTCTCGATAGCCGGCCGTCCTTGTCAGCCTTGTTCGATGCGGTCGGCATCATTGGCGCAGATGGCCGCGCGCTCGTGGTCTTGCCGGGCCGCGACTTGAGCGGGCGCGACTACAGCGACCGCGCCTACTTCAAGGAAACCATGAAGACCGGTCGCCCGGTCATTTCCCAGCCCTTCATGGCGCGCCCATTGAATGAGCCGATGGTGATCATCACAGCGCCGATCTTCGATCGCGAGCAACGGGTGACAGGCATGCTTATCGGTAGCCTGCAATTGCTCAAGCCAAACTTCCTGGGCGGCCTGGCGGATGCCAGGATCGGCCGCAGCGGACACTTCAGCCTGCTGTCGCTGGACCGCAAGGTCGTGGTGTCCCATGACCGTGCGCGCATCATGTCCGATGGTCCTGCCCCCGGGCAGTCGCAGCTGTTCGATCAGCTCATGCGCGAACCCCGCGGCTGGGGCGAAGGCGTCGCCATCCAGACCGGGCCGCACGCCCTGGTCGCTTTCAAGCGCCTGGCCCGGATGCCGTGGGTTCTGGTGACGGCGACGCCGGTGGAGGAAGCATTCGCGCCGATCGCCGGTGCGCAGCGGCGCACCCTGATCGCCGCGGCACTGCTGCTGCTACTGCTGCCCATCATCGCCTGGCTCGGGATCGCGCGCTTGTTGAAGCCACTGACGGCCTTGCACGACGGCATTCAGGGATTGCGCCGCGACCCGACTTCGACGGCGCTGTTGGCCAGCGCGCGCTCGGACGAAATCGGCGACGTGGCCAACCAGTTCATTGCCTTGCTGGAAGAGTCTCGCGCCAGCGGCCGCGCCTTTGCGGAAAGTGAGCAGCGTCTGCGAACCATCACCGACAACACGCCGGCACTGATCGCTTACCTGGACGCTGACCTGCGCTATCGGTTTGTCAACGGTGCGTACGAGCTGTGGTTCGGCCGCAGTCCGGATGCTTACATCGGACGCCAGGTGTGCGAGATGATGGGCGCGGTCGACTACCAGGTCTTGGCACCCCATCTCAAGCGCGCGCTGGCTGGCGAGACGGTGCGTTACAAGAGTGAAATGGCTGGCGCCGGCGTGACCCGCTCGATCGATGCGCGCTACCTGCCGGACATGGATGCGGACGGCCGGGTGGCGGGCGTTTTCGTGTTTGTCAACGACATCACCGCGTTGCAGGCCGCCGAGTGCTTGGCCACCGAAAGCCGTGCCGCCATCGAACGCCTGATCGACTCCGCGCGCGACGCTATCGTCACCGTCGACGCGCAGCAGCGAGTGGTCATCTTCAACCATGCCGCCGAAGTGATGTTCGGCTACGCCGCCGCCGAGATGCAGGGGCAACCGGTTGATCGGCTGATTCCGTCGCAATCGCGCGAAGCGCACCACGGCCACGTGGTGCGCTTCGGCACGGGAGATGATGCGGTGCAGGGCATGGGCGACGCCGAGCGTGTGGTGCAGGGCCTGCGGCGCGACGGCACCGAGTTTCCGATCGAGGCCTCGATCTCGCGCGTGCGCCGCGACAGCGGCGTCGAGTACAACATGATCATGCGCGACGTCACCGAGCGGATGCGCGCCGCGCGGCAACTGGCCCACACCGCCAGCGTGTTGCGCCAGACCGTCGAACACATGCCGCTGGGAGTCTCGGTGATGGATGCGAAGCTCGACATCATCGCCCTCAACGATGAGTTCCTGACCTTGCTGGGCTTTGCGCGCGATCGATTCGCCGTCGGCGACCCGCTGGAGAAATTCCTGCGTTTCAATGCCGAACGCGGCGAATACGGCCCAGGCGACGCCGACTCCCAGGTGCAGGAAAGGCTCGAGCTGGCGCACCGCGCGGAGGCGCATCGATTCGAACGGACCTTGTTCAACGGCAACGTGGTCGAGGTGCGCGGAACGCCGGTGCCGGGCGGCGGCTTCGTCACTGTCTATACCGACATCACCGCCCGCCACGAGGAGTCGCGGCGCCTGATCGAGGCCCGCGAGAGCGCCGAGGGAGCGGCGCGCGCCAAGAGTGAGTTCCTGGCGACCATGAGCCACGAGGTACGCACGCCGATGAACGGTGTGCTGGGCCTGGCCGATCTGCTGCTCGACAGCGACCTGTCGTCTGAACAGCGCGACTACGTGGAGACAATCCAGCGTTCAGGCCAGGCTCTGCTGGAAATTCTCAACGATATTCTCGACCTCTCGAAAATCGAGGCCGGCAAGCTGGATCTCGAGTCGATCGCCTTCGATCCGCTGCAGGCGATGAACGATGTGCTGGCCCTGTCCGGCTCGCGCGCCTCGGCCAAGGGATTACTCCTTTCCGGCGGGGCAAGCGCCGACCTGCCGCGCGACGTCGTCGGCGATCCCGGGCGGCTGCGCCAGGTGTTGGGCAACCTGGTCGGCAATTCGCTCAAATTCACCGATGCGGGGCAGGTGCGCATCGAGGCCGGCGTGTCCGAAAGTACGGCCGATGAAGTTGTGCTGCGCTACACCATCAGCGATACCGGCATCGGCATGACGCGCGAGCAGCGCGACAAGCTGTTCCGGCCCTTCACCCAGGCCGATACCTCGACCACCCGGCGCTTCGGCGGCACCGGCCTGGGCCTGGCGATTTGCCTGCGCTTGGTCGAGAGGATGGGCGGCGCGTTTGATGTTGCGAGCGAACCGGGCCAAGGCTCCACCTTCAGTTTCACCATGCGCTGCAAACGGGCGGCGGCCGGTGCCAGCCGCGCCGCCGCGTCCGCAGTGCTGACGCCGCGCCACTTTGCGGGAAGGGTGCTGGTGGTCGAGGACAACGTGGTCAATCGCAAGGTGGCGCGCGCCACGCTCAAGGGCTTCGGCATCGAAGTGCTGGAAGCCGAGAACGGCAGCCTGGCGCTGCAATTGCTGGCACGCGAACCGGTGGACCTGGTGTTGATGGACATGCACATGCCGGTGATGGACGGGCTGGAAGCGACCCGGCGCATCCGTGTTGCCGAGGCCGCGGGGGAATTCGTCGGGCGCACGCCGATCGTCGCCATGACAGCCAACGTACTGCGCGAAGCGGTCGATGCCTGCAACCAGGCCGGCATGGATGACTTCCTGCCCAAGCCATTCACCCGGCGCCAGGTCGTCGACATGCTGGCGCGCTGGCTAGGGAGCCCGCCGGACATGCCTGCGGTAGCGGCGGTGGTAGCCCAAGCCCGCACCGATGCAAGCGCCAGCGTCACGCCGCAAGCCCCGGCGGCCGCCATCGACGCCGCGCAGTTTGCACAACTGGCCGACACCATGGGGGACGAGATGGCGATACTCCTCGAAGACTTCGTGACCAGCACCGGCACCATGTTCCACCAGCTGACCGATCCGCAGGTGCGCGCCGATGCCCAGGTCGTCATGCGCCACGCGCATACCCTCAAATCGAGTGCGGCCATGATCGGTGCCATGCGGCTTTCCGCGCAGGCGCGGGAACTTGAAGCCGCAACCAGGCGTGGCGAAATTGTCGGCCTGGACGTGGCGCTGGCGCAGATGCAACCGGAGTTCGCGCGCGTCTGCGCAGAGCTCGAACAGGCCGCCTGCGACCTTACGCGGGCCGCGCATGTCTGAGGCGCAGGTGCCGAGCGCTCTGGTGGTCGACTGCGACCTCGGCGGCCGTGCCTTCCTGCGCGCGCTGTTGCAGCGCGCCGGTTGCGCCGTCGAGGTGGCAGGCAGCGGCGAGGCGGCGCTCGAATGCTTGCGCCCGGGGACTTTCGATGTGGTGTCAATGGACATGCTGATGCCGGGCTTCGATGGCGTCAGCATGGTTGAAATCTGTTTCACCGACGCCCTGTCGGGGCCCGCAGCACGCGAGCCTGTGGGCGTGCATTCCGCACTGGAGCGCAGATGAAAATCCTGGTTATCGACGATTCGGCCAACCAAAGGCTGTTTCTCAAGGCCTGTCTGGGCAAGATGGGCCATGAAGTAGTGCAGGCGGCGGACGGGCGTGAAGGCATCGACCGCTTCGGATCGAGCGATCCGGACCTGGTTCTGCTCGACGTGATGATGCCCGGTATCGACGGCTACGAGACCGCTCGGGTGATCCGCGGCGCCCGCGACCAGTGGGTACCGATCATCTTCCTTTCCGGCTGCAACGAGAGTGCAGATATCGAAGCCGCCATTGATGCCGGCGGCGACGATTATCTGACCAAGCCTTTCGATCCGAAGGTGCTGGAAGCGAAGATACGCTCGATGACGCGCATCGCCCAGATGCGCCGGCAACTGGTGCTGCGCTCCGAGGAACTGCGCACCGCGAATGCGGCGCTGATGCGCCTGATCGACATGGACGGCTTGACCGGCATCGCCAACCGGCGCCGCCTCGATGGCAAGCTGGCCGAGGAGATCGGGCGCTGCGCGCGCAATCATGTGCCGCTGTCGGTGGTGCTGCTCGACATCGACCATTTCAAGCGTTTCAACGACAGCCATGGTCACCTGGGTGGCGACGAGTGCCTGAAGGCGGTCGCGTACATGCTCGAGAGCGAACTCAAGCGTCCGGCCGACCTCGCTGCACGCTACGGCGGCGAAGAATTCTGCCTGGTACTGCCCGAGACCGATTGCGCGGGCGCGCTGCTGGTGGCAGAGCGCGTGCGCGCCAGCGTAGCCGGCCTGCAGGTGGGGGTGACGCCGGGGGTGCTCGCATGCGTCACGGCGAGCTTTGGTGTGGCTTCCGAAGTACCGTCCCCGGGCACCGATCCACACACTTTGATGGCGGCTGCCGATGCGGCCCTGTACTGCGCCAAGGAGGGCGGGCGCAACATGGTGTGCCAGTCGCGCAGTCCGGTGATGCCGGGCACGCGGCCGCCTGCCGGTGCGTATCTGATCCAGTAGCGCCAGCCTGACCTGCACGCTGCCACTGTGCGCTGATCCGGTACACTCGAAGCGAGGCCGGAACCACGGGCCGCGCTCATTTGCAGGAGACTCATTCAGACATGCAAGTTCCCGGCGCCCGCGACGCAGGTAACCCTCCCGTCGCGGGTGATCTGCTACAGCGTGCCGTACCCGCAGTGCGCATGCTGCTGTTGTCGTGTCTCGCTGCTTTCCCCGTGCTGGCCTTGCTGTTGCCGCTGGCCGGCTTCAGGCGCGAAGCGATCGCCATGTGGGCGTTGGTGGCGATAGTGGCCCTGCTCTACTGGCTGCTCAGGCGCGGGCAGGCGCGTGCCGCGTTTTTCGGCCTGGTGGTCGCGCTCATCGCCTATGCGATCGCCGCAACGCTCATCTACGGTTCGATCCGTGGCAGCGGCATCTACGCGTTGTTCGGCGCGGTGTTCGTGGGCGGTATCTTCTTTGGTCGTGGCGCACTGCTTGCTACCGTGGCGGCCAGCATCATGGTCGTGGCCGGGCTGGTCCTGGCCGAGCGCGCCGGCGCCCTGGGGGCGCCGCCGGATTTTTCCGTCGGGCCGATGCAATGGGTCAATCACGCGGTGGTGTTGGCGCTCCTGGGTCTGAACATCGGCTTCGTGCGCTCGCTGGTGGTCGACGCGCTCGGCCGCGCCGCTGCGGAAATCGCCGCGCGGCGGCGCGTCGAGCAGGCGCTGGGCAGCACCGAGGAACTGTTCAGTTCCCTGTTCCGCGACAGTCCGGCGGCGCTGATCATTATCCGCTGCGCCGATGGCAGGATCGCCGAGGTGAACGAAGCCTATGAACGCATTTTCGAAGTCCGGCGCGCTGAAGTGACGGGACGCCGGGCCGTCGAGGTGGAATTGTGGAGTAGTGCGCAAGAACGCGATCACCTGGTTGCCGAGATCGGTCGCGACGGCCGCATTGCGGATCGGCGCCTGCGCTTGCGCAGACGCAGCGGCGTGTTGTTCGATGTCATCGTGTCCACCGCCACCATCGAATGGCGTGGCGAGCCGCACTACTTCTCGACCATCACGGACGTCAGCGCCGAAGTGGTGGCGCGCGAAGCTTTGGAAGCCAGCGAGGAGCGCTTTTCCAAGGCCTTCAATTTCAGCCCGATCGGGCTGACCATCACCCGCGAAGGCGATGGCCGCTTCATCGAAGTAAACGGTGCCCACGAGCGCACGCTCGGTCATGCGCGCGCCTGCGTGCTGGGCCGCACTTCGCTGGAGATCGGCAGCTGGCCGTCGGTGCAGGAGCGCCTGCGCTTTGTCGATCTGCTGCGGCGGGACGGGCGGGTTCTGGACTACGACACGCGCCTGCGTCACAAATCGGGAGAACTGGCCGATTGCCGCTTGTTCGCCGAACGGGTCGAGGTGGCGGGCGAATCGTGCATCCTCACCGCCACCATCAATGTCACCGAGCAAAAGCGGCAGGAAGCGCTGATCCTGCAGATAGCGCAGGGCGTTTCCGCCGAAACAGGCCCGGAGTTCTTTCGCTTGCTGGCTTCCCACTTGGGCGTGGCAACCGGCGCCACGTGCGTATTCGTGGCCGAAGTCGGCGCTGCGGCACAACTGTTCCCGCTGGCCTGCTGGCGCGACGGCGTCGCCGTCGCGATGGCGCCAAAGCTGGATGCTGCGGCGTCAGGTCTTGCGGATTTTCTGCGCGGCGGCGGCATACGCCTCGATCCGGCCGGTGCCGCCGCATACGTCGCTGCCGGCGACCCGTTAGCCGTCGCCGGCATGCGTGGTGCGGCACTGGCCTGCCTGGCCGCGCCGGACGGGACTGCGGTTGGCGTCCTGTGCGCATTCGCGCCCGACGCGTTTGCGGAAGCCCGGCGGGTCGAGGCGCTGTTTCGTATTTTTGCCTCGCGCGCCCAGGCCGAACTCATGCGCATGCGCGCCGAGCGCGCGCTGCTCGCGGTCAACCTCGATCTTGAAGGACGGGTGCGCGAGCGCACCACCCGGTTGCAGGCGGCCAACCGCGAACTGGAGGCATTCTCCTATTCTGTATCGCATGATCTGCGCTCGCCTCTGCGGGCGATCGACGGTTTTCTCAGCATCTTGGTCGAGAATGCCGCGCCCTCGCTGACCGCCGACGACCGCGACCTGATCGACCGCGTGCTGGCCAATTGCGCGCGCATGAATGCATTGATCGACGACCTGCTCGATCTGTCGCGCATCAGCCGGATCGAGGTTGCCCGAGAGCGCGTCGACTTGAGCGCCATGGCGCGCGCGGTAATCCAGCAGTTGCAGCAGGCGCAACCCGGACGTGCCGTGCGAGCGACGGTTGCGGCCGGACTGGTTGCCGATTGCGATCCCGCACTGGTGCACATAGTTCTCACCAACCTTTTGGGCAATGCCTGGAAGTTCACCGCCAGGACAGCGCATGCCAGCGTGGAGTTCGGCAGCCTGCCGGATTCGACCGGTCAGGCATGTTTTTTCGTGCGCGACAACGGTGCGGGGTTCGACATGCGATACGCAACAAAGTTGTTCACGCCCTTCCAGCGCATGCACCGGCGCGACGAGTTCGAGGGCTCTGGCATCGGCCTGGTCATCGTTGAGCGCATCATCGCGCGCCATGGTGGCAACATCGAAGTCGAAGCAGCGCCGGGACTGGGCGCCACCTTGCGCTTCACGCTGTCGGCGGGGCGCTGAGAGCGTGGTGCAGCGGCTGGCCGCATGTGCGTGGCAGCAGCGATGAACGCCACGCTGCGCGACGATGCCCCGTGGCTGGTAGCCGATATTGGCGGCACCCATTTACGCGCGGCCCTGTGCGGCCCTGGCGCCCCCATGCACGCGCTGGCGACGCTGGCGTGCGCGGATTACGCCACGCCCGGTGCGGCACTGGCTGACTACCTGGCGCGCTGCGGCGCCCGCCCGATGGCGGCATGCCTGGCGGTGGCCGGCGCGGTGACAGGCGACGTGTTTCGCTTCACCAACCGTGCGTGGGAGTTTTCGCAGACTCAACTGCGTGCCGAATTAGGGCTTGCGCATTTGCTGGTGCGCAACGATTTCGAGGTGCTGGCATTGGCTTTGCCGGAGCTCATGCGCGCGGATCTGCAGCCGATCGGTGGCGGCAGCCCGCGCGCGGGCTGTCCCATGCTGGTGCTGGGCCCGGGCACCGGTCTGGGGGTGGCGACTCTGCTGCCGCATGGCGGCAGCTGGCTGGCGCTGGCCGGCGAGGGCGGGCACGCCGGTTTCGCGCCGCAGGACGATCTCGAGATCGCTATTGCCGCCGTTCTGCGGCGTGCCACGCCGCGCGTGACCAACGAATCCATCCTTTCCGGCAGCGGGCTCGCGGCGCTGTATGCCGCACTGGCGTTGCTCGATGGCAGGCGCGCCGAAGCGCTGGTCGCAGCGCAGGTCTGCACGCTTGCGCTGGATGCGAGCGATGCGCTTGCCGTGCGCGCGCTCGACGTGTTCTGCGCGGTGCTCGGTGCGGTAGCCGGCGACCTGGCGCTGGTCACCGGCGCCCGTGGCGGGGTCTTTATCGGCGGCGGCATCGCACCGCGCCTGCTGCCATTTCTGCAAGGCAGCCGCTTCCGCGAGCGCTTCGAGGCCAAGGCGGCGCAGCAGGCCTATGTGGCCGCGATCCCCACGCAGGTGATCGTGCATGCGGCGCCGGCCCTGCTGGGCGCCCGCGTGGCGTTGCGCACGGCTTGATGGATATTCAGGCGCGGCCGGCGCCGCGCATGGTGTCGGCCAAAAGCGCGAAGCGCGGGTCGGCCGCCAGGTCCTCGATGTCGATCGCAAGCTTGCGTCGCCAGTTCGGGTACTCCAGATGCGTACCCGGAATGTTGACCGGCTCGGTTGCGCCGCTGATGTCGTCCAGTTGCACCACCGCCAGCATGGCGTTGCAGCGCGCAACGGCGGCATGCAGGGCGGCGGTGAGCGCGGGTGGCGCGGGCGGCTCGCCCGGCGCCAGGCCGACTTCCCCCAGCAGTTGCAGCAGCGCCTGGCGTTCCGGCTCGCGACGGGCGGCCTCGGCATCGCGTAGCGCTGCTTGCGCAAACAGGCCCAGGTGGTCGCGGCGGGCGATATCGCCGCCGCTCCAGTACTCGGCGATGGTCGGCATGTCGTGCGTTACCACGGTGGCCAGCGCCTGCGCCGGGTATTCCCAGGGGCGCTTGAATGAACCGTCGCCCGACCAGTGGCGCTCGAACAGCAGCACCCGGTACGACAGGAAGCCGCGCGCGGCCAGCGCGTCGCGCAAGCCGTCGGGCACCGAACCCAGGTCTTCGCCGATGACCATGCAATGGTTGCGCACACTTTCGATTGCCACCACCCCGGCCAAGACCTCGAAAGCGTTCCTGACGTAGCCGCCGGCGGCGCCGCGCATGCCGGCCGGGATCCAGAACAGGCGTGTCAGGGCCATCACGTGGTCGATGCGCAGCGCGCCGGCGGCACGCATGTTTTCCATCAGCAGGGTGCGAAACGGCGCGTAGGCGCGGCGCTCGAGCACGCGCGGGTTCCATGGCGGCAAGCCCCAGTCCTGACCTTCCCGGTTGAGCAGGTCGGGCGGCGCGCCCACGCTGGCGTTGCGCGCGATCAGGTCCTGCCCGCTCCAGCATTCGGCGCCATCGGCGGCGGCGCCCACCGCCAGGTCACGATACAGGCCGATGCGCATGCCGGCGGCTGCCGCGGCCTGCGCGGCGGCTTGCAACTGCAGGTCGGCCTGCCATTGCAGGTAGAACTGGAACTGCACCCGTGCGGCGTGCCGTGCACGAAACGCGCGCACGCCTTCGCCATGCGGATCCTGCCAGTCGGCTGGCCAGTCGCGCCAGCCGGCCAGCTTGCCGTCTTTCTCAAGCAGCCACAGGCGGCGCGCCTCGAAGATGGCGAAATGCTCGAGATCGGCGCCGCCACGCGCCACGAATGCGCTGTAGGCCGCGTCGCGCGCATCGGTACCTGTCGCAAGGCGGCCCCGGAAGTGGTCAAACAGCAGCGCCAGTAGCGGCAGCTTCAAGGCGGTCACGGCCCGGTGGTCGACCAGTTCTGTGGCGCGGGCCGCATGCAGCTGTGCCTGAAAGGCGGGTGCGGCGACCAGGGAATGCGCCGCGCCGCAGGTGGCGAAATCGGCGATGGCTTCGATGTCAAGCAGCATCGGGTCGAGCGCCAGGCGCGACGACGGCGCGTAGGGACTGGCATCTTCAGGCCGCGCCAGATGCCGTGCATGCAGCGGATTCAAGCCGATCAGGGCGGCACCAGCACGGCCGGCGATGGTCGCTACGCGCGCCAGGTCGGTGAAATCGCCGATCCCCCAGTTGCGCGCCGAGCGTAGCGAATAGAGCTGTACAGCCAGGCCCCAGCAGCGGCCGCCAGCGGCGAGGAAGGCGGGAATATGGCAGCGCGCCGGCACCGCCAGCAGCGCGGCTGCGGCATGCTGATGCGGCAGGATCAGGCGGTGGTAGCCCGGCGCGAGCGGCTGCGGAAGATCGATGGCGAGGCGAAAACGCGCTCTGACAGCGCCATCAAGGTCGCGCACTTCGCCGGGCTCATGCGCCAGCGTGCTTGCGCCCTGATGGACAATCCCGGACTCCATGCAGACCTGCCAGGCCAGGCTGCACCCGGCGGCATCGGGCGGCAACGTGACATCGATGGTGAAACTGCAGGCCGGGGTGACTTGCAAAACCGCAGGTAGCGGTGTGGTCCAGGCTGCAAGCTCGATTGCCTGCGCATCGGCGACTTCAGGATCCAGGCCAAGCGATGCCAACAGCGCGCGCGCCGTGGCCTCTGTGAGATCGCGACGCGTACCCAGACCATCCCAGTAACCGGGCTCGATGCCGGCAGCGGCCGCCAGGCGGCGCCAGGGCTCATCCATGCTGCGGGTCCGCGAATGCCGGTGGGGCAATCAGCAGCAGCAGGGCCTCGCCCGGCAGCAGCACCATGCTGTCCCGAATTCCCGCTGCCTGCTGCGAGGAATCGAGTGCAAGTTGCCACGGCGCACCTGGCGCCGGCGGCAAGCGGAATTCGACTTCCTGCACGCCGCCATTGAGCAGCACCAGAATCGCGGATTCGGACGAATCGATGCGGCCGGGCTGGAACCCGAAGCAGCGATTGCCCTGGTCATCCCAGTCCGCGGCGCTCATCGGCTGGCCGGTTCGCGCCAGCCATGCCACATCGGGCTCGCCCAGGGCGGTTGGCGAGCCGTCGAACCAGACCTGGCGCCGCAGCGCGGGATGCGTGCGCCGCAGGCGCGCCAGCTTGGCGCAATAGCTGCGCAGGTCGCCGTCGGCGCCGTCCCAGTCGATCCAGGTGAGCGGATTGTCCTGGCAGTAGGCGTTGTTGTTGCCGTTCTGCGTGCGGCCCTGGTCATCGCCGGCCGGCAGCATCGGCACGCCTTGCGATACGAAAAGTGTGGCCAGGAGCGCGCGCATCAGGCGCAGGCGCCTTGCATTGATTTGCGGGTCTTGGCCCGGCCCCTCGATGCCGCAGTTGATGCTGCGATTGTCGTTGTTGCCGTCCCGGTTGTTCTGGCCGTTGGCCTCATTGTGCTTGTATTCGTAGGCGACCAAGTCGGCCAGGCTGAAGCCGTCGTGCGCGGTGATGAAATTGATGCTCGCCTGCGGCAAGCGGCCGTGGTGGCGAAACAGGTCGGAGGAAGCCGCGATGCGTCGCGCCAGTTCGCCGCAGGTAACGCTTGCCGTCAGCCAGAATCCGCGCGCCGCGTCGCGGTAACGGTCATTCCATTCGGCGAAACCGGCCGGGAAGCGACCGGTCTCCCAGGTCGCCACATCCCAGGGTTCGGCGATCAGCTTGACGCGCGCCAAACAGGGATCCTGGCGCAGCGCCTGCAAGAACGCGGCGCGCGCATCGAAGCCGGCCGGGCCGCGCGCCAGCGCGGTGGCCAAGTCGAAGCGGAAGCCGTCGACATGCATCTCGTCGACCCAGAAGCGCAGCGAATCCATCACCATCTGCAGCACGCGCGGATGGTTTAGATCAAGAGTGTTGCCGCAGCCGCTCAAATCGCTACTTGCTCGTGCGTCACCCTCCGCCAGGCGGTAATAGCTGCTGTTGTCGATGCCGCGCCACGACAGCGTGGGACCGAACTGGTCGCCCTCGGCGGTGTGGTTGTAGACCACGTCGAGAATCACCTCCAGGCCGGCTTGGTGCAGTGCGCGCACCATGGCGCGGAACTCGACGGCCGGGTCGCGTCCGCCGGCATAGCGCGCGGCCGCGGCAAAAAAGCCGATGCTGTTGTAGCCCCAGTAATTGACCTGCTCGTTCTGCACCAGCATGCGTTCATCGATGAATTCGTGCAGCGGCAGCAGTTCGACCGCAGTGGCGCCGCTTGCGAGGAGGCGCGCGATCGACGCCGGGTGCGCGAATCCGGCATAGGTGCCGCGCAAGTGTGTCGGCACATCCGGGTTCATCATGCTGTAGCCCTTGACATGCGCCTCGCAGATCACGCTGTCGCGCCACGGCGTGTGCGGACGGCGACAGTCGCCCCAGTCGAAGGCCTGATCGACCACCCGCGCGCGCGGCATGGCCCAGGCGTTGTCGCGACGGTCGAACGAGAGGTCGCCGCGCGCGTGGCCGACGCGGAAGCCGCAGTGCGCGTCGGTCCAGCGGAACTGGCCGGCATAGGCGCGCGCATAGGGGTCGAGGAGCAGCTTGTGCGGATTGAAACGCTGCCCGCGTTGCGCATCGTAGGGGCCGTGCACGCGATAGCCGTAGGCCTGACCCGGCCGCGCATCCGGCAGGTAGACATGCCACACGCCGTCGCTGCGTTCGGTCAAGCCGATGCGTGCCACCTCGCGCGCCGCGTCGGCGTCGAACAGACACAAATCGACTGCCTCGGCATGCTCCGAGAACAGCGCGAAATTGACGCCGCCGCCGTCCCAGGTGGCCCCCAGCGGGTGCGCACGCCCGGGCAGCACACGCCATTGCAGTGCTTGCTCGTGGGGCAGTCGCTGCGCGTTCATGCGCGGTCTGCCCGCATCAGGTGCCCCAGCCCAGCAGCACACACGCCAGCGGCGGCAGGGTCAGGGTCAGCGAATGTTCACGCCCGTGGCACGGTGCGGCCAGTGTATCCAAGCCACCCGCATTGCCCGTGTTGGAGCCGCCGTAGAGGGCCGAGTCGCTGTTGAGCAGTTCGCGATAATGGCCGGCGCGCGGCACGCCGATGCGATAGCCGGGCCGCGGCACCGGAGTGAAGTTGAGCACCGCCAGCACCAGCGCGGCGTCGTCGCGCCCGCGGCGGATGAAGGCGAGCACGCTTTGTTCGTGGTCCTCGAAATCGATCCATTCGAAGCCGCGCGCTTCGCAGTCGCACTGGTGCAGCGCGGGCAATGTACGGTAAAGGCGGTTGAGGTCGGCCACCAGGCGCCTGACACCGGCATGTTGCGCATCGGAAAGCGCCGCCCAGTCAAGCTCCGCATCATGATTCCACTCGGCTGCCTGGCCGAACTCGCCACCCATGAAGAGGAGCTTCTTGCCGGGGTGTGCCCACATGAATCCGAAATACAGGCGCAGGTTGGCGAACTGCTGCCAGCGATCGCCCGGCATCTTCGCCAGCAGCGAGCCCTTGCCGTGCACCACTTCATCATGCGACAAGGGCAGCACGAAGTCTTCGTTGAATGCGTAGATCAGGCCGAAGGTCAAAAGGGAATGGTGATGGCGCCGGTGTACCGGGTCTTGGCGCATGTACGCCAGGGTGTCGTGCATCCAGCCCATGTTCCATTTGTACGAAAAGCCAAGGCCGCCGCGGGCCAGCGGGTGCGAGACGCCGGGCCAGGCGGTCGAATCCTCGGCGATGGTGAGGGCTTGCGGAAAATGCTGCGCAACCAGGCCATTGGTCTCGCGAATGAAGTGCACAGCTTCCAGGTTCTCGCGGCCACCATGCGCATTGGGAATCCATTCGCCGGCCGCGCGGCTGTAGTCCAGGTACAGCATCGAGGCGACCGCGTCGACGCGCAGGCCGTCGAGGCCGAAACGCTCCAGCCAGAACAGGGCGTTGGCCGTGAGGAAGTTGCGCACCTCGTTGCGGCCGTAGTTGTAGATCAGGGTGTTCCAGTCGCGATGCAGGCCCTGGCGCGGGTCGGCGTGCTCGTACAGATGGGTGCCGTCGAAGCGCGCCAGTGCATGTGGGTCGGAGGGAAAGTGCCCCGGCACCCAATCGAGCAGGACGCCGATACCGGCATCGTGGCTACGTTTCACGAAGGCTGTGAAGTCCTGCGGCGAGCCATGGCGTGCCGTCGGCGCATACAACGCGGTGGGCTGGTAGCCCCAGGAGCCGTCGAACGGGTGCTCCATGATCGGCAGCAGTTCGATGTGGGTGAAGCCGAGCTCCTGCACGTAAGGCAGCAGTTGGTCGGCGATCTCGTCCCATGTCAGGAAGCGGCCACCCGGGCCGCGGCGCCATGATGCGGCATGCAATTCATAGATCGAGACAGCGCAATCGCGCGCACCGGCGGGGCCGCGTGCCTCAAGCGGCAGGCCTGGCTCTGCCACGATCGACGCGGTGGCCGGGCGCAGTTCGGCTGCGCGTGCAAACGGATCGGCCTTGTGCGGCAGCATTGCGCCGCCGGCATCGAGGATTTCGTACTTGTAGTGCGCACCGGCGGCCACGCCCGGAACAAACAATTCCCACACACCGCATTCGCGGCGCAGGCGCATCGGGTGGCGCCTGCCGTCCCAGAAGTTGAAGTCGCCCAGCACCGCCACGCGGCGGGCGCCGGGAGCCCAGACGGCGAACACTGTGCCGCTCACGCCGTCAATCGTGCGCGGGTGCGCGCCCAGCACTTCGTACAGGCGTGCATGGCGGCCTTCGGCGATCAGCCAGGCATCGGCTTCGCCCAACAGCGGCGCGAAGCGGTAAGGATCATCGATCACCAGTGTTGCTGCGTCCCAGCGCACGCGCAGGCGGTAGTCGCAGCGCGCCTGGCCTGCCTCCAGGGCGCCATCGAAAAGGCCGTCGGGGTGGACCTGCGGCAGGTTGGCAAGTCGTGCACCAGCCAGGCTAATAACCTCGACCTGGCGCGCCCCGGGCAGGAGTGCGCTCACCCATACGCGGCCGGCCTCATCATGCATGCCCAGCAGTGCAAAGGGATCGTTGGCGCGTGCGCCGATGAGGTCGGCAATGGCGGTGGCGTTCAGCATTGGCGCAGGTGCAGGCGCAGGTGCAGGTGTAGGTTCAGCCGGGCGAGCGTGGCCGTCGACGCGCCTTGCGGCGGCGCATCCTGAGCGGATTGAAGCTTCATGCGGCGCGCACTTACATGGTGATCGGTTGCACGCGCCAGATGCCGTCGGCGTATTCGGCGATGCTGCGATCGCTGGAGAACGGGCCCATCGCCGCGACATTGAGCACCGCCATGGCGACCCAGGCAGCACGGTCGGCGTAGAGGGCGTCGACGCGTTCCTGCGTCGCTACATAGGCCGCATAGTCGGCCAGCAGCATGTAGTGATCGCCATGGTCGAGCAGGCTTTGCACGATCGGCTGGTAACGGGTCGGCTCTTCCGACGAGAAGTGGCCAGCGCCGATCTGGTCGAGCACTTGCCTGAGTTCGGCGTTGGCGGCGTAGATCTCGCGTGGCCGGTATCCGGCGGCACGGCGCTGTGCCACCTCGGAGGCATGCATGCCGAAAATGAAGATGTTGTCGGCCCCCACCGCATCGCGAATCTCGATGTTGGCGCCGTCCTCGGTGCCGATGGTCAGCGCACCGTTCAGGGCCAGCTTCATGTTGCCTGTGCCCGAGGCCTCGGTGCCGGCAGTCGAGATCTGCTCGGACAGGTCAGCCGCCGGAATGATCATCTTGGCCACCGAAACACCGTAGTTGGGCACGAATACCAGCTTGAGCCTGCCTTCGACGCGCGGGTCGTCGTTGATGATGGCGGCCGTGTCGTTGATCAGGCGGATCACAAGTTTGGCCATGAAGTAGGCTGAAGCTGCCTTGCCGGCGAAGATCACCGTGCGTGGAATCCAGTCGCGGCCCGGGTCGGCGATGATGCGGTTGTAGCGGGTGATGACATGCAGCACGTTGAGCAGTTGGCGCTTGTACTCGTGAATCCGCTTGATCTGCACGTCGAACAGGCAATCCGGGCTGATGGCGATGCCCGAGAGGTGCGCGATGTAGTCGGCCAGGCGCCGCTTGTTGGACGACTTTACCGTGGTGAAGGCGCTCTGGAACTCGGGTTCGCGGGCCAGCGGCTTGAGACGCTCCAGGTGATCCAGGCGCACGCGCCATTCGGGGCCGATGCGTCGGTCGATCAGGCGCGCCAGATCCGGATTGGCCAATGCCAGCCAGCGGCGCGGCGTGATGCCGTTGGTGCGATTGACCAGGCGCGTGGGGAACAGGCGATCGAAGTCGGCGAAGATGGTTTCGCGCAGCAGTTGCGAATGCAGCTTCGACACACCGTTGACCTTGTGGCTGGCCAGCACCGACAGATAGGCCATGCGCACGCGTCGGCCGTGGCTCTCGTCGATCAGCGAGACCCGCTTCAAGAGTTCGATGTCGCCGCCGTGGTCGCGCCGGACCTGGTCCAGGAACAGTTCATTGATGTCGAAAATGATCTTCATGTGGCGCGGCAACACGCGCTCCAGCATGGCCACCGGCCAGGTCTCCAGAGCCTCCGGCATCAGGGTGTGGTTGGTGTACGAAAAGATCCTGGTGGTCAGCTTCCACGCCAGGGTCCAGGGGATATGGCGCTCGTCGACCAACAGCCGCATCAATTCGGGCACGGCGATCGCCGGATGCGTGTCATTGAGGTGAATCGCCACCTTGTCGGCCAGTTGTTCGACCCCGTTGTGGGTCTTGAAGTAGCGCCGCAACAAGTCCTGCAGCGAGGCGCTGACAAAAAAGTATTCCTGCTTCAGGCGCAGCTCGCGACCGTGCTCGGTGCTGTCATCCGGATACAGCACACGCGACACGTTTTCCGAGGCATTCTTGGCTTCGATCGCCGCGGTGTAGTTGCCCTGGTTGAACAGGGACAAGTTGATCACCTCGGTCGAGGTGGCCGACCACAGCCTGAGGGTATTGACCGCACTGGTGCCGTAGCCCGGCACCAGGGTATCGTAGGCCATCGCCAGCACATCGTCGGTATCGACCCAATGCGCCTTTTTGTCGCGCAGATCGACGCGGCCGCCAAAACGTATGGTGTACTTGACTTCGGGCCGGGCGAACTCCCACGGATTGCCGGCGACCAGCCAGTGATCCGGGTATTCGACCTGGCGGCCTTCGACCACGCGTTGGGCGAACATGCCGTATTCATAGCGGATGCCGTAGCCGAAGCCGGGCAATGCCAGGGTCGCCATTGAATCGAGAAAACAGGCCGCCAGGCGGCCGAGGCCGCCGTTGCCGAGTGCCGGGTCGGGCTCCAGGTTGGCCAGTTCGTCGATGTCCAGCCCCAGCTCGCGCAGCGCATCATGGCATTCCTCGTACAGGCCCAGCGCGATGAGGGCGTTGGACAAGGCGCGCCCGGGCAGGAATTCCATCGACAGGTAGTAGATGCGCTTGACGTTCTGGCGGTACTGGCGGCGGGTGGTGTCCATCCAGCGCTCGACCAGGCGGTCGCGCACCGCGTTGGAGAGTGCATACAGCCAGTCGCGCGGCGAAGCCGCGACCGAATCCTTGCCCACCGTATACAAAAGATGGTTCGAGATCGATTTGCGCAGCGAATCAGGGTCGCGGCCGACGCTGTCGCCGGCGGCTGCTTCAGGTGTTTTGCGGATGTCCATGCTGGGCTAGGTTGGGGAAACATGAAGGAGAGGAAAACACGGTCGGCGACGCAAGCATTCGACTGCCATTGGCCGCACCTGCAATGTGCAACGAGCTGCAACGAGTGTGCCAACTACGTACCGGGCGCCCATTCACGCATGCGGGCGCAACTCCCGGTACAGCGTGATATAGCGTCCGGCCGACGCGGCCCAGCCGAAATCGGCCTGCATGGCCCGGCGCTGCATAGCTTGCCACAGCTTGGCTTGCTGCCACAGCGCCAGGGCGCGCTGCAAGGCGGCACCAAGATCTGCACCTAGTGCCGCGTCAAACACGAATCCGTTGGCGTGTTCGCTGGCGGCATCAATCACCGTATCGGCCAGTCCGCCGGTGCGCCGCACCAGTGGCAGGGTGCCATAACGCAATCCGTACATCTGTGTCAGTCCACAGGGCTCGAAACGCGAGGGCACAGCAATCATGTCGGAACCGGCGAAGATGCGATGCGCGAGCGCCTCGTCGTAGCCCAGCTTGACCGCGACGTTGCCCGGATGGGCGGCCGCCGCGCGCAGCCACGCGGCCTCCAGGGCGGCATCGCCGCTGCCCAGCAGGGCACACTGGCCGCCGCCGGCCAGCAGAACCGGCAGCGCCTCGAGCAAGAGGTCCAGACCTTTTTGTGGCGTCAGGCGGCTCACCACGCCCAGCAAGGGCCCGCGCTTGTCGCTTGTCAAGCCCAGTTCGGCGCGCAAGGCGTCGCCGCAGGCAGCCTTGCCGCGCAGTTGGTCGGCGCTGTAGCGTGCGCCCAGATGGCGGTCTGTCTGCGGGTTCCACTCGTCTGTGGCGATGCCGTTGAGTATGCCGGAGAGGGCGCCGGCACGCGAACGCAAGAGCCCCTCCATGCCCAAGCCGTGTTCGGCGCCCTGGATTTCGCGCGCGTAGGTGGGGCTCACGGTGGTGATGCGGTCAGCGTAGAACAAGGCGGCCTTCATGAAGTTGAGCTTGCCGTGAAATTCCAGCCCGTGCATCGAAAAAAAATGGTCGGGCAAGCCGAGCGCGGCGAACGCGGTGGCATCGAACTGGCCCTGGTAGCCCAGGTTGTGTATGGTGAATACACTGCCCGGGCCAGCCCCGCCACGGGCGCGCAGGTACGCGCAGGCCAGGCCGGCGTGCCAATCGTGGCTATGCACGATGTCGGGGCGCCAGGCGTCGAAGCCACCGTCGGCGAAGCGGGCGGCGATCCATCCCAGCAGCGCGAATCGCGCGGCGTTGTCGGGCCAATCGCGACCGTCGCCATCGACGTAGGGGTTGCCGCTGCGGGCGAAGAAGGTCGGCGCGTCGATCAACCAGACAGGAGTGGCACCAATCCGGCAGGGCACAAGGCCGATCGTCTCGATGCCGAACGCGGCACCGATGTCGATGCGCGCGCCCTGTGCTGTCGCGGCTTCGAGCAACGCTGGAAATCCGGGCAGCAGCATGCGCACGTCGGCACCGGCAGCGGCCAGAGCCGGCGGCAGCGCCGCATTGACGTCCGCCAGGCCGCCGGTCTTGAGTGCCGGGTGAACTTCGGTGCTGACATACAGAACCCGCATCGTGTGGTCTGGCAGGCGTTGCGGTCAGGCGCCCGGGCGCGGCAAGCGGTCGAGCATGTCCTGGGTGACCAGCGTGATGCCCTGTTCACTGACCAGAAAGCGGCGCCCATCGTCGGCGGCGTCTTCGCCGATGACCATGCCGGGCGGGATGCGGCAGCCACGGTCCACCACCACGCGCGACAGGCGCGCGTGGCGGCCGACCTCGACCCCGGGCAGCAGCACCGCGCCATCGATGCTGCAGTAGGAATTGATGCGCACCTTGGAAAACAGCACCGAGCGCGCCACCCGCGAACCCGAAACGATGCAGCCGCCGGAGACAATCGAATCGACCGCCATGCCGCGCCGCTGGTCGCCGTCGAAGACAAACTTGGCTGGCGGCAACTGTTCCTGGTAGGTCCAGATCGGCCAGGTGGTGTCGTACATGTCGAGCGCCGGCGTCGGCATGGTCAGATCGACGTTGGCCGACCAGTAGGCGTCGATGGTGCCGACATCGCGCCAGTAGGGTTCGGTGCCTTCGGCGCCGTCCGGGTTGACGCACGAAAGCGAAAACTGGTGCGCGCAGGCCACTCCCATGCGCACCGTCTCGGGAATGATGTCGCGGCCGAAATCGTGGCTCGAAGCCGGGTTGCGGATGTCGCGCTCGAGCATGTCGAAGAGGAAACCGGTGTTGAAGACATAGATGCCCATGCTGGCCAGCGAGCGCTCGGGCCTACCCGCCATGGCGGGCGGATCGGCCGGCTTTTCGACGAAATCGACGATCTGGTCGGAGCCGTCGACCGCCATCACGCCGAACGCCGAGGCTTCGGCGCGCGGCACTTCGATGCAACCGACCGTGACTTGCGCGCCGCGCTCGACATGGAACTGCAGCATGCGCGCGTAATCCATCTTGTAGACATGATCGCCGGCCAGCACCACGATGTAGTCCGACTTGTGGTCGCGCACGATGTCGATGTTCTGGTACACCGCGTCTGCGGTGCCGCGGTACCAGGATTCATCGTCGGTGCGTTGCTGTGCCGGCAGCAGTTCGACGAATTCGTTGGATTCCCAGCGCTGGAAGCTCCAGCCCTTCTGCAGGTGGCGCAACAGGCTGTGCGATTTGTACTGGGTGATCACGCCGATGCGCCGAATTCCCGAATTGATGCAATTGGAGAGCGCGAAATCGATGATGCGGAACTTGCCGCCGAAATAGACGGCCGGCTTGGCGCGGCGCGCCGTCAGGTCCTTCAGCCGGGTGCCGCGGCCACCAGCCAGCACCAGCGCTACCGCGCGCCGCGGTAGCTGCAGCCGCGTGAAATTGCCATCCTTCATCGCCGTGCCTCCACTGTTTGGCCCCATGTCCGTGCTGATCTGATCGGCAGGTGACGCAGCCTGCCTGAGCTGTGCGCGTATGTTCTCGGCCCGGTCCACAGGTTAGCAGGAACCCATGACGGCTGTGCCCTACATTGGGGCGGGGGCGGTCGAAGCGGGCGCCGGCGCGCGTCGCCCGACAGCATCGGTGAAGCGATTGACCAGCCAGTCCAGCGCGCAGTAGAAGACGCCGGCGGCCAGCGGCGGATTGAGTGTCGGAAGACCGGTGCCGGGCACGATCGGACGCCAGCTCCAGTTGCCCAGGGCCGTGCCGTACAACTCGAGCAGCAGCGCCAGCATGAACATGATGGCGTACAGGCGCCGGTGTCTGCCAAGCATGATGAACAGGGTGAACAATGCGAACAGCGGCACGCTCAGCCAATCCTGACCGCTCCATGCCAGAAACAGCACCAACGGCGCCGCGGCCAGCGGCACCAGGTGTGCGATACGGTCGTCCAGCGTGCGCGCCAGGATCAATCCCAGCAGATAGAGCAGGGCATGTCCCGGCGGCACGAACAGCGGCACGTTGCCGAACTGGTAGTCGTAGAGACCCCATCCCAGCGAGGCCACGATCTCGCCGAGCCCCGAAATCCAGACGCAGGCCAGGAGGCGCCGGCCGATCGCTTGCGGCAGATGGATGCACAACGAGGCGGTCACGGCCCACACCAGTACGCTCACAGCCATCTGGCCCGGAAAGCCGAAACTTCGATCAATCCACAGGCCGCCGCAGATCACCACGATCACCAGTACGCAGAGCGGGCGCGCATGTGGCACTTCAAGCTGCGGCAGCGCCCGCGGCAAGGCGCGCGGCACAAGGTCGGGAACAGCCATCTGATGTCGACTCGAAAACCCGCAGCATACGCAATCCGTCGCGCGCAATGGAACTGGGCGGGCCGTCACTGCCAGGCCGTCGGCCGCAGCGCTGCGGCGCTCAGGTCACGCCGGACTGCGCGCCCTTGATTCCTCGCGCGAAGTCCAGCAGCACCGCGAACGGCATGGCGCGCCCGTACAGGAAGCCCTGACCCTTGTTGCAGCCGTAGGCGGTCAGTGCGAGGTCCTGGATCCGCGTTTCGATCCCTTCGGCGGTGACCGGCATCTCGAGCCGCGCCGCCAGGTCGAGCACCGCGCGCACCACGGTCTTGCCGCGCCCGGTGTCGATGCTTTGGGTGAAGCTGTGATCGATCTTCAACTCATGCACGGGAAGCCGTGACAGCTGTGCCAGGGACGAGTAGCCGGTACCGAAATCGTCGATCGCGAATTCGACGCCGTAATCCGCCAGAAGCCCGACCACGCGCTCGGCGGTGTCCACGTCTTCCATCAACATGCCCTCGGTGACCTCGAAGCGATACCGCTGCGGCGCCATGCCGGCCTCGCGCAGCAGCAGTCCCAGCTCCTTGAACAGCTTGAGGTCGCGGAGGTCGAGTGCCGAAAGGTTCACGTTGATCCGAAACCGTTCATCGAAGGTTTCCTGTGCACCCGCAAGATCGCTGGTGACCTGGCCCAGCACTGCCCTGCTGATCGCGCGCGTCAGGCCAGCTTCCTCGGCGATGCCGAGGAAGCTGGCCGGTGCGAGCAGGCCGCGCACTGGATGCAGCCAGCGAATCAGGGCTTCGGCGCCTGCCAGCTTCGCCTGACCCAACTGCATGATCGGCTGGTAATGGACGCGCAGTTCGCCGTGCTCGATGGCGTGCCGCAGTTCATGCTCGGTAAGAATCTCTCCCAGGGAATCATGGGCGGCGCCGCGGCGGCGCCCCGAGGGCGCGCCGCGCGCCAGGCGCTTGGCCCGGTGGCGTTGTGTATCAGCCTGGCGCAGCAGGGCTTCGACGGCCCGGCCATCGTGCGGAAAGGCGGCGCTGCCGATGCTTGCGGTGAGGCTGAATTCGTAACCGTCGATCAACAGCGGCTCGGCGATGGCGGCGCAGACCTTGTTCTCGGCGTCGGCTTGGTCCCGTGCGTCGCCGCCAATCATGAACGCGAATTCGTCGCCCGACAGGCGTGCCAGCGCGCAATCAGCCGGCAGGCTTGCCTGTAGCCGGTTGGCCATGGTGCGCAGGACCAGATCGCCGGCGCTGTGGCCGAGCGCGTCGTTGATCAGGCGAAACCGGTTGAGGTCGATCACGCAGACCGCGAAGCCGGCATGCGGGGCGCTTGCGATCTGCGCGCCGATGCGTTCGATCAGGGCGTAGCGGCTCATCAAGCCGGTCAGGGCGTCGCGTTCGGCCACCTCGCGCAGGCGCGCGATCCAGGATTCACGCCGCACCCGTTGTGCCAGCAGCGCACCGATCAACTCGCTCAAACCCGGCAACTGCGCGTCGAAATGGCGCGGGCTGCGGCTAAGGAACTGCAACACGCCGGCGCACTGGGTGCCGCCGGGCAGAATCGGAAACGTATAGGCCGCGCGCAGGCCCGCGCCGGCAGCTGCGGCGCGTTCGGCGAAGCGCGTGTCCTGCCCGACATTCTCGGCCCAGGTGGCCTGGCCACTGGCGAGCACGGCGCCGACCATGCCCTCGCCGGCGCCGACCTCGCGACCGCGCATCATGCCCGCCACTGCGTCGAGTGCCGGGTCGGGGCGCGACCAGACCGCCAGGCAACGCATGCGCTCGCCGCCGGCGCTGGTCAGCCAGCATGAACCGATGTCCCAGCCCAGACCAACACAGACGCTTTGCAACACCCATTCGTACGCCGCCTGCGAATCGACGTCCTGCAGCAGCGCTTCGCTCACCTTGAGTGCGATATCGCGGCGCATCGCGTCGCGGCGCGCTTCGGTGGTGTCGATGATCAGACCGTACAGGTCGAGCGCATTGCCGTCCTGGGTGTTGCGCACGACGATGCGCAGCCAGCGCCTTCCGGAAGCCGGGGTTTCGACCGCGATTTCCTCGTCCACCTGTTCACCGCTGTCGGCCAGGCAGCGAATCGCATCGCCGATGCGATCGCAGTCGGCACTGCTGGCACAGGCCAGGGCTTGGTCGAGATGGGCGCTTGTGAGCTCCACGCCCAGCAGTGCGCGCGCCGAGCGCGAAAGCAGGAAGCGGTCCTGATGATCGATCTTGAAATGCCCGAACGAGGCGATCGCTTCGGATGACGAGAGCTGCTGTTCGAGCGAGCGCAAACTTCTGCTGGTTTGCGCCAGCATGATTTCAAGGCGATGGGAACGTGCCAGCAACTCGGAGGTCTCCGTGCCGTGGTTGGCGGCGAGCTCGGATAGCGGCGGAAACTCGGTTTGGCTCATTGGTGTTGGGGCTGCCTGCGCCCCGCTTGTTGCAGCGCTAACGGCGCAGGCAAGCGGGGATTCGCTTGAAGTCGGTAGGGCCGATACTTGTAGCACATGACCATTGCAGCAAGTATTGAGGAATGGGCCTGAAATGCGCCTGTTATGTGATTTTGTTCACATTTGGCACAAAAATCAGGGCCAAGCAGCGCGTCGCTGCGGCCGATGTTGGCCTAAACCATGCCGGCGCTGCGGTTCGATGGCTTGCCGAATCCGTCAGCCGCTTAGCGCTTTCTCTCAAGCGCCACGCCTGCGACTTTCGACGCTCGGCTGCCGGCCACTGGCTGCGCCCGGCCCATTTGCGCGAGTTTGTGACGTGCCGCAGGTTCACCTTCGCGCGCGGCCTGGGCATACAGCTCGCGTGCCCGCGCCGGATTGCGCGGCACGCCGCGACCCGATTCATACAGCTCACCCAGTGAAATCTTGGCGTACGAATTGCCGCCTTTGGACGAGGCCGTGAACAGGCGGATCGCCTCGGCATACTCGGTCTCGCCATTGACGCCGTCGCGCATCAGTTTGCCCAGGCGGTGCTGCGCATCCCAGTGGCCTTGGGCCGCCGCCTGCGAATACCAGTCGACCGCGCTGTGGGCGCTTCTCGTAACACCGGTACCGGTCTCGAAAAGCGCACCCAGCCGCGTCTGCGCTGGAGCGAAGCCCTGCAGGGCGGCTATCTCGTAGAGTGTGGCGGCACGCGTCGGGTCTTTCGCCACGCCGAGGCCCTGCTCGTGCATTTCGCCCAGTTGGGTGGCGGCCAGCGGATGGTTGCGTACCAGCGCCAGGTTGAACCATTGCAGAGCCTCTTCCGGTGCGGCCTTGACGCCGTCGCCGCGCAGGTATTGCAGCCCCAGCACATACTGCGCTTCGGTGTGTCCGCTCGCGGCGGCATCGGTGAATTCGCGCAGCGCCTGGGCGCCGTGGCGCTTCGACTTGGCCTGCATGCCGCGCAGGAAGGCAGAGTCTCCCGGCTTTGATTCAGTCGCTGCCGACGTCGGCGTGTCGCGCACTGCAGGCGTCGGCGCCTGCGCCTGCGACGGCGCAGCGACGCAGGCCAGGACGCAAGCGATGGTCAGCAGCGCAGCCTCATGTTTCATAGCGGTTCTCAAGGCTGCCGACGCCTTCGATCTCGACTGTGATCACGCTGCCGGGTTTCATGCTGCCGGCACCCACCGAGGTGCCGCAGGCGATGATGTCGCCGGGCTCCAGGCTCATATCGCGCGAGATCAGGCTCACCAGTCGCGCCGGCGTAAAGATCATGTCGGCAACCGGATAATTCTGCCGCTCCACGCCGTCAAGCAGCGCCTTCACGCGCAGCTGCGTCGGGTCGATGCCGGTTGCGATCACGGGGCCGATCGGGCAGAAGGCGTCGAAACCCTTGGAGCGCGTCCATTGCTCGAAGGTTTTGTCCTCGCGCAGGATCTCGACTGCCGTGACATCGTTGACGCAGGTGTAGCCAAAAATGCAGTTGACCGCATCAGCCTCGCTGACGGCGCTGGCGCGCCGGCCGATCACAATTCCCAATTCGGCCTCGAAGATGACCTTGCCGTCGAAGTGCGCTGGCTTCCTGATCACCGTGCCGTGCGCGCAAAACGAATTGTTGCTCTTGAGAAAGTAGAGCGGGTGCGCCGGCAACGGGTTGCCCTCCTTGGCGGCCCGTTCGTGGAAATTGTTCCACAGGGCCGGCATCTTGCCCGGCATGCAGGGTGCCAGCAGTTCAATGTCCGCCAAGGCCAGGGTCTGGCCGCTCGCCTGCTTGTGCCCGAACATCTCGCCCTTATGGACCGTGACGATTGCGCCCTGCAAAGTGCCAAAGCCGATCGCGCCCGCATGGGCGAAGCGCAGCCAGTGCGCCATCACGCGACCTTGAGCGGAATCTTGAAGTCGATGATCTTCTTCGACCACTCGGCCGGCCCGGTGTTGTGGGCCGAGATGCCGGTCGAATCGACGGCGACAGTCACCGGCATGTCCTTGACATCAAACTCGTAGATCGCTTCCATGCCGAGGTCGGCGAAGCCGACCACCCTGGCGCCCTTGATCGCCTTGGCCACCAGATAGGCGGCGCCGCCCACGGCCATCAGGTAGGCGCTCTTGTGCTTCTTGATCGCCGCAATCGCCAGCGGGCCGCGCTCGGCCTTGCCGATCATTGAAATCAGGCCGGTTTGCGCAAGCATCATGTCGGTGAACTTGTCCATGCGGGTGGCGGTGGTGGGACCGGCCGGACCGACCACCTCGTCGCGCACCGGATCGACCGGACCGACATAATAGATCACCCGATTGGTGAAATCGACCGGCAGCTTTTCGCCGCGGGCCAGCATCTCGGAAATCCGCTGGTGGGCGGCGTCGCGGCCGGTCAGCATCTTGCCGTTGAGCAGCAGGGTTTCGCCCGGCTGCCATGCGGCCACTTGCGCGCGCGTCAGCGTATCCAGATTGACACGCCTGCTTTTTTCCACATCCGCGGTCCAGTTGACTTTCGGCCAGTCGTCCAGCGATGGCGGCTCGAATACCGCAGGGCCGCTGCCGTCGAGCACGAAATGCACATGGCGCGTGGCCGCGCAGTTGGGGATCATCGCCACCGGCTTGGACGCCGCGTGGGTCGGATACTGCGCGATCTTCACGTCGAGCACGGTGGTGAGCCCGCCCAGGCCCTGCGCGCCGATGCCCAGCGCATTGACCTTCTCATACAACTCGATGCGCAGCTCCTCGAGCTTGTCCTGCGGACCGCGCGCGAGCAACTCGTGCATGTCGATCGGCTCCATCAGGATTTCCTTGGCCATCAGCATCGCCTTTTCGGCGGTGCCGCCCACGCCGATACCCAGCATGCCCGGCGGGCACCAGCCCGCGCCCATGGTGGGCACCGTCTTGAGGACCCAGTCGACCAGGCTGTCGGAGGGATTCATCATCACGAACTTGGACTTGTTCTCGCTGCCACCGCCCTTGGCCGCGACGTCGATGTCGATGCTGTTGCCCGGCACCAGCTCCATGTTGATCACCGCCGGCGTGTTGTCGCGGGTGTTCTTGCGCGAGAACAGCGGATCTTCCAGCACCGAGCCGCGCAACAGGTTGTCCGGATGCAGGTAGCCGCGCCGCACGCCTGCATTGACGGCATCCGCAATCCCGGTCGAAAAGCCTTCGAAGCGCACATCCATGCCGATTTTGAGGAACACGTTGACGATGCCGGTGTCCTGGCAGATCGGCCGATGGCCCTCGGCACTCATGCGGCTGTTGGTCAGGATCTGCGCGATTGCATCCTTGGCCGCCGGGCTTTGCTCGCGCTCGTAGGCGCGCGCCAGGTGCTGCAGGTAGTCCCTGGGATGGTAATAGCTGATGAATTGCAGGGCGTCGGCGATCGACGAGACAAAGTCTTCGTGGCGGATGATGGTCATGGACAAGCCTGGCTAGGCGCGTGCGCGCAGGGCATGATTTTACGCCACTCCCGCCGGGTGGCGGTTTGCGGCCTCGTCGATGGCACAATTCCCCTGCTGGTACGAATATTGCGCCAATCGCCGTACCTTCAAACAGGAGCTTTGCATGCACAATCGTCGCCAATTCCTCGCCGCCGGCCTCACCGCCACTGCCTTTGCAGCGTTGCCAAAGGGGGCTTTCGCCCAAACCTGGCCGCGCCAGCCGCTCAAGATGATCGTGACCTTTCCGCCGGGCGGCTCAAGCGACATCGTCGCGCGCGTGCTCGGCCCGCTCCTGGCCGAGCGGCTCGGGCAATCGGTGGTGATCGACAATCGGCCGGGCGCCGGTGCCACCATCGGCGCCCGGGCGGTGGTCGATGCCCCCGCCGACGGCTACACCCTGATGCTGTCGAACACTGCGCCGATCAGCATTTCGCCCTTCATGCTGGACAAACTGCCCTACGATCCGGTCAAGAACTTCAGCCACATTTTCTATATCGGGTCGGTACCCAACGTGTTCGCGGTGCATCCGTCGGTGCCGGCCAAAACCATGGCGGAATTCGTTGCCTGGCTGAAGGCACAAAAAGACCCGGTGCCGTTTGGCAGCGGCGGGGTTGGCTCGATCGGCCACATCGTCGGCGAGATTTTCGGCAACAACACCGGCGCGCGCATGACCCATGTGCCCTACAAGGGCTCCGGCCCGATGCATGCCGACCTTCTGGGCGGCACCATCAAGGTGGCGGTCGACAGCCTGCCGCAGAACCTGCAGTACATGAAGGGCGGGCAGTTGCGCCTGCTGGCGGTGACCTCGCGCGACCGCATGTCGATGGCGCCCGACCTGCCCACGGTGACCGAAGCCGGCTACCCCAATCTCACGGCCGAGAATTTCCTCGGTATCTCCGGCCCGGCCGGATTGCCGCGCGAAGTGGTGGACTTGGTGCATCGTGCCATGAGCGAGGTCGTCAAGCGGCCCGACGTGTTGCGCAAGCTCGATGAACTCGGCATTTCGCCGCGCGCCATGTCGCCGGCCGAATTCACCAGCTTCGTCGGCAATCAGGTCGCCGCCTGGGGACCGGCGGTCAAGGCGTCCGGCGCGCGCCTGAACTGATGGCCGGCATCGCTGTCGTATTGTTCGGCCCGGCGGGTCAGGGCGGCTTCAACCAGGCCGGGCTGGCCGGCGCGCAGCGCGCGCAGGCGGCGGCTACGGGCATCGAGGTTCTGTGGTGTGAACCGCCGGCCGAACGCGCCGCATTCCTGCGCGCCGTGTGCGAACGCGGTTTCGACCTGATCATCGCGCACGGCGGCCAGGGCGACGCCCCCGTGGCGGCGGTGGCGCCGCAGTTTCCCGCCTGCCGCTTCGTGGTGACCCAGGGTGCACAACCGGCGGCGAATGTCTCGACATACGAGGCCCTGCAGGAGCAATCGGCATACCTCGCGGGCGTGCTGGCCGCCACCTTCACTCGCTCCGGCGTGGTGGCTCACATGTCCGGCGAACGCGTACGTCCGGGCTTGCGCGGTCGCGCCGCGTTCGCCGATGGCGTGCGGCGCACGCGACCCGAGGTCCGGCTGGTCAGCTGTTTTTGCGGCGATCAGCATGATGCCGCGCTGGCGCGTCGGGTGGTCGATCAACAGGCCGATGCGGGGGCCGATGTGCTGTTCGCCATGATCGATGGCGGCCGTGCCGGTGCGATCGAGGCCTGCCGCGCACGCGGGGTCAGCCAGATCGGCAATGTATTCGACTGGACCGTGCGTGAACCCGACGTTTTCATTGCTTCCGCGATGGCCGATTCCGGGGTGTGCATCGAACTGGCCGCCCGCGACCATGCGAGCGGGGCACTGCGCATGGGTGTGCACCGCAGTTTCGGCCTCGAGATGGGCGAAGTAGTGCGACTGGCCCTGGCCCCGCGGGTCGGCATTGCTGCGCGGGCGGCGGTGGAAACTGCGCGCGCGGCACTGCTGCGCGGCGCGGTCACGCCGGCCGAGGAGTATCTGGGCGCGGAGATGGAATTCGCGTGAGATCTTCACGCAGCCAGCGCGTGATGGCAAGGCGCCACCCTTGCGTCAAAAACGTTTGACCAGCACCAGGGTTTCGCCCTCGCGCTTCATCTCCACCCGGTTCAGGAAGCTCATGCCCAGCAGACCCACGCCGATGCCCGGCCCCTCCAGGATGGTGGCGTCGACGTTGTAGAGCGTGATCGGGCCGGCGCTCACCTGATCGAGCTTGACGCGCCAGGCGCGCACCGGGCCATTGGCGGTGTTGGCCATGCCGGGCGTGCCCTTGTGGAAGTTGATGCCGATTTTTTGCGCCATCGCCACGTCCAGCGCGACATTGGTTGCACCGGTATCAACCAGGAACGGCAGGTTCACGCCATTGACTGCAACCGGTGTGGCGAACATGCCGGCGCGCACTTGCGTGAGTGTAAGGCTCGGGCGCGGGTCGGCGTTCGCCGTCTGCGCCGGCCCGCGCGACAGGCGCATCAGGTTGCCGTCACGCGTCATCGACAGGCGCGACAGAAAGCTCATGCCCAACAGCACCGTCTCGCCGGTGCCGGCGCCCTCGCCGACCGCAGCATCGACATCGGTCAGCGTGATGCCGCCCACCCGAACGCTGGCCAACTTCACCGCGAAGGCCTGCTTGGGGCCACCGGCGGTGGTGACGGTGAATTGCGTGCCGCGCCGATAGTCGACACCGATGCGCTTGGCCACCTCGGCCGACATCCACACCAGCGAGGCCCCGGTATCGACGAAGAACTTGACCGCACGCTCGTTGATCGCACCCACGGTGATGTAGTGGCCGGCGCCGTCGGGCGCGAGCGCCACGCTGGTACCGGCGGCGGCGGCGCTGGCAGGTGCGGCGCCGGCGCCACCCGCCGCCGTATAGGCCTCGCCCATGCGCAGCACCCGGCGCTGGCCGCCGATGTCGAAAGTGGCGCTGTCGGCCGCGGCGGCCAAAAGCGTGATGCCATCGGGGGTTTTCTGGCCGACCGCAAGCGCGCGCGGCGCAGCGCCATTGATCGACACCAGCGCCTTGCCCGGAAACAGTCCGACCACGCTGACGCTGGCGGCACCTGCGGCGGGCAGTGCGACCAGCAACGCCATGGCGGCAGTCAAGCTGCCGATCCGCCGCGTCGCGCTGAGGAATGCCGCTGGCCCATGCCTGGACATGATGTCAGTCGCGAAAATTCTGGTAGGTAAGCGGCACTTCAATGATGTCACGCCGCGCCAGCGCGATCACCGCCTGCAGATCGTCGCGTTTGGTGCCGGTCACCCGCACCGAATCGCCCTGGATGCTGGCAGTCACCTTGATTTTGCTGTCCTTGATCAGGCGCACGATCTTTTTCGACAACTCCGATTCGATGCCGTTCTTGATCGTGATCGACTGTTTCATGCGATCACCGCCGATTTTCTCGGGCGTGCCGATGTTCAGAAACCGCACGTCGACCGAACGTTTGCTCATCTTGCCCACCAGCACGTCGCGCACCTGTCCCAACTTGAATTCGTCGTCCGCGAAGGCGGTCAGTTCATGTTCCTTTTGCTCGACGCGCGCGTCGGATCCCTTGAAGTCGAAGCGCGTGGAAATCTCCTTGTTGGCTTGTTCCAGCGCATTCTTGACTTCGACCATGTTGGCTTCAAGCACGATATCGAACGAGGGCATGAAAGTTCTCCTGCACTGGGTGCGTCACGGCAACGATTGTAGCCAAC
>Ga0105046_10001898_pt1 | contig 32666 bp, 24 predicted proteins | sample MAT03_FD_78385 | JGI IMG/M metagenome (GOLD analysis project Ga0105046, IMG submission 78385) | Freshwater microbial communities from Lake Fryxell liftoff mats and glacier meltwater in Antarctica - MAT-03 (megahit assembly) | ecosystem: Environmental > Aquatic > Freshwater > Ice > Liftoff...
CCAACGACACTTGGACCAATTCATCGGAGGCGAGCAAGTCAGTGCCGCGAAGCAACAACGCGTAAACGGCATCAGCGGTTGCTTTGGTAGTTTTCCAATCCTGCGTTTGCTTTTGCTTGAGCAGCCAAACTTTGCATGATTCAACGGACTCCGTGTCATTCATCACTTCGTCAAACGCTTCGATCATCATCGCTTGTGATTCGATCGGTGCACGATACCACCACCAAGCGTCTTCAAGGTCGCGCCAATACATTCCCAACTCTTCGTTGCTAACGGATCGCTCTTTGATCGATGCCATGATGCCTTGAGCCGACTTCAGGTCTCCGAACCGTTTCAAAGCGACCGCAAGGTGCGCTTCGCTTTGTCGGCAAGCCAGTTTCAGCCAATGCGTCTTTGCCTGGCCGAGCCAATAGTCAACCGCAACCCGATGTTGATCTGCAATGGCAAGATCATCAAGGAAGAAGCTTCGTCCGTAAAGGTAAATCGCAATGGTTGATGACAAGTGGTTCTTGTCACGGTCTGCTGGTTTGATGCGATCATGCATCTGGGTTACCCAGGCATCGAGCCGTCCAAGAGATTCGATCGCCGAACTAGCGTCGATCTGCACTCCGAGGTGCCTGAGTCGACCGAATCCGGTGGTAATGTAAAGCGTGATAAACTCGTTGCCACGTCCGCCTGGGAACCAAGGCCATTGTCCATCGTCGAGTTGTGCTTGGGTAAGCTTGTCGAGAGCTCGCTGAGTTTCCGAGTCGAGACGATTCTGGTCAAACAAGACGCCGACATTGCGTCGCGCCTGACTTTCGTCCTGAGCCTGGCGGAACCAAGGCGTTTCTTCCAGCATGACAGACTTTAGCTCTTCATTCTTGTCCAGTGGGCTGTCCAGCGCTGGTGTCCCGCGCCACTGAGCAAAGGTCCGCTCGATCTTTGGATCGCTGGTAACGATGTGACGCGCAAGTGCATTGGCATACAAACGGTTGAACACCTGTTCGCTGCACTCGTGCGGGAACTCCATCAAGTAAGGCAACGCCATCACTGCATACCAAGATGGATTGGAAACCATTTGCACCGTCAACGATTGATGCCGCAGCGTTTTCGATTCCCCCGACGAACCAAGCTTGGTGAAGTCGAATGTTTTCGTCTGCTTCCCGCGAATTGGTAGAGGCAAGGATTCTGTCACAAGAACGTGACGCGATAGCACGGGAAGAAAGCCCTCTTCGCCGTCCGATACACGCCCCGTAGAACCGATTGCCTTATACGTTAAAAAACCAATCCCATCGGGTACGCTGAGTCTCCACGAATAGGACTTTGACTCACCGGCCGCAACGTCAAACGTTTGTACCGCTTCCGAATTGCCAAGCTGTGCATCGACGGACTCGGCCGTTTTCGCATCGCTGAGGTTTAAGCGTACATTTCCCGTTTGCCGGGTCGCTGATCGATTGCTGACCTTTGCCGTGAACTCAAGTACATCTCCTTCACGCATGAAACGTGGTGGGTTCGGTTGGATCATCAAGTCTTTCGACGTCACGATGGTATCGGAAAGCAGTCCGGCACGCAGTTGAGCATCATGAGTGAAGCCGAGAAATTTCCATTCGGTCAAGGCTTCCGGCATCGTGAATTCGATCCGCACGGATCCATCTTCTTTTGAGATCAGATGAGGGAAAAAGAATGCGGTCTCATTCAGATTCTTACGGGCAGTGACGTTTGACAAATCGATATCTTTAGAGGCGGTCTTGACTTCGGCCGCTTGCTTCTCCGACGGTATCGTTGCGGCGAGTTGGGGTACGGCACCTCCCATTCCTCCGAAGTTGCCGCCTTCTGCCATCGCCACCGCAGGTGCTGGCGCAGCATCAAACACCAGCGAGTCACTCATTACCCCTCCTCTCGACATCATCGATTTACGGGGGTACTGGAAACCATAAAGGTTCGAGGTGAGCGACTCGAGCAAGCGGGGATACGTGATCGAACCATCGCGAAACTCCGGTTGCCACGCGGCAAACGGAACATAAATCTGCTTCGCTTCGTTCGCAAACTGCGAGTAGTTCCAAGACTGATCTCGTCGAAAGACGCTAAACGATCTCATCCAGTCATGTTCACGAAACGCATCGAGCGAAGCATCGTAAAGCGTCGCCACCATCTCGGCAGCAGCGCGACTCGCGTCCGGGCCCTTCACGACCGCTGACCAAGTTTCTTTTTGACCGGGTGAAAGCTTTGAAACGAACCGCTCCCAGGTAATCGAAAGATTCTTGTTCGTCCAAGGCACATCAATGAATTGCGAACGCGTATAGGCTCGGTTTTCGCGGACCATGGTAACGCGAACGTGAAACCCACCACGCATCGCTTCGGTCACAGGCTGCTGAATCAGCTTTTGCGTTTGCTTGGGTTCCGTCCAGTAGCTCTGAAGCAGTTTCCCTCGATGTTCAACTTCCACGTAAGCTCGCGCGGTCTCGTAACCACTGCCCCAGATTGCTTCAAGCGAATCACCTGGCTCAATCGTGGATGACTTGACCGCGAAGACCTCGGCGAGCTTGACTTGAGATTTGTTTGCCTTTGTATCAAACACTTGCATTGGCAGAATCGCCTTGACTTCCTTTCCGAACGCATCACGCGTCTCAAGCATGGCACGAAAGAGACCTGCCTTCAGTAGCAACTCGATCGACGCGTCGCCCGCGCCATTGGTTTCAAAGTCTTTCTCGGAAACAAGGTTGCCCAACGGCCATGAATTTGGGTCTGTTGGGTTGACGGTATCTTTCGCAGCGTCTCCGTCAGATTGAACAGGATTCCAAGGTTGATTGATGGCAGCAAGATCACGTCGTGCAACTCGCTCGGGCTCCTTCAGCGAATAGATCTTGATCGTTCCCGTTGCAATCTTTCCATCGCCGTCGAGCGTCGTGGTTTGGACTTTGATTTTAACCGGTTCCTCGGTCGTCAACCACGCTTCGGCATTCATCGTTGCGGCGAGCGCGGTGTAACCAACTTTGACAACTTGATCGTCGGATCGAGTTTCTCCGGTGGTATCGGTGACGTCAGCAAGAATCTGGTATTCGAAAATCGGCTCGTCATCCTTGCTTACGGAAAGGTCTGGTTTCGCGATGAAAGCGACTTCAAACGAACCGTCAGCCGCCGTCGTAGATTCGCCATGAGCGATTTCTTGACTCGCGTTTTGCTTAGGAGGAAACCACCAATAACGCCATGACCACCAGATCGGATAACGCACTTCTCGTACGACTCGCCAACTTACCTTTGCGTCATTGATCGCTACCCCGGTGTAAGCCGTTGCTTTGCCGGTCACAGTGACCACTTCACTCAGTTTGGCGGCTTCTTTTGGTGATGCAACCTCGACTCTGAACTTAGGTCGTTTGTACTCTTCAACACTCATCGCCGTTTGGCCCTGTGGATCGCCTTCGACGCGAAGATACATTTCGCCCATCAATCGATCTCGCGGCGCAATCACACTTCCACTGAAGCTTCCATATGCGTTTGTTTCGTGTTGCTGGCGCTCAATTTCTTTGCCATTGGCGTCCGAGAAAACGACCGTCACTTTTTGTCTAGCAATGACACCATACTGATCCTTTTCTTGATTGAAGGTGATGCAAATGCCTTTGTATTGAATCGTTTGTCCAGGGCGATAAATCGATCGATCGGTGAAAAACTGAGTCTGGCGAACCGTTGGCAGTTCGTCTTGGGAAACATAGCTGTTTAGCGAGTTGGAGGACGACAGCTTGTCTCCTTGGTGAGACGCGAGCAGAAACAATCCGTTTCGGGTCGACGCCGGGAAGCGAAACATTCCGTTCTTGTCCGTTTTAGCCGCATCAATCGCGACCGCTTTGTTGCGATCATTCCGTTGCCAACCTCGAACTTGTGCGCCAACGACTGGTTCGCCTGTTTTTGCGTCTAAGACAAACCCCTCGATAATTCCCTTTCTTTGCTCAGTTCGCGTGACAAGGGCGAGCTTGCTGACCCAGACTTCGTTTAGGCTCAGTTGTTGGTTCTCGTCACTGAACTCCACATCGCTCGAAGCAATAAGAAAATAACTGCCTTGCGGGACGTCCTTGGGCACTTCAACTCGTTCGACTCGTTCTTTGAAATCTTCAGTCTTGGGAAGATCGATTGACCAACTCTTGATGGGGCGCTGTTGCATGATCGACCGCCGATCGTTCATGTCAAAGTAGCCAGGATTCCAATTTTCACGGAGAACAAACGAACCGAAATCGAACCGAACCAGACGCAGAAAGACCTTCGTGGTGTTTCGATATCGTACGTCGATGGTTGGCCATGGTTCCGTCCACACGCGTTCCGTTGTGACGATCGCGGAAGGAGCTTCGATCGCTTTGATCAAATTGAAACAACGGTTCGAGCCAACGCTCGAAGGAAAACGCGTCAAGCCTTCCTGTGCAATCTTGTGAGCCTCGACTAATTCGCCCTCGGACTGTAGCTGCGCTGCGAGGCTGTGAAGTGCTCTGGTTGAGATAGAGTGCTTAGAATTTGCCGCTTCAAATCGTTTGAGGTTGGCTTTGAACCGACTCGCTTTCTCGTCACCGTTGGCATGATTGTTTGCAAACTCCAGACGAAGCAGATCCGCGTCCAACAACGCCGAATTGTTATCGTCGGGTTGATGAAAGCGAATCAGCTCTTGATACAGTTCGACCGCTCGTAATAGTAATGAATCGCTATCGTTCGTCGTTGGCTTCCACGCAACAAACTCTTCTAGCGATCCGAAAACGGGGCCATCCGCAGAAAGATCGAACGCATCTTGCACCTTCGCGGCACCCTGTTCGCCGGCAGAGTAAAACTCCAAGGCATTGTGTGCGATCACATCGAACATCGTTGGTCGAAAAACATCGCGAACATTGCCTTTTTCAAGCAGCGGCTCGTAGTCATCAATGGACGTTGCTTTTAGCGTTTCTGCACTTGCAAGAGCCTTCTCAAACTGCTTGTCGATCTCGGCAAGAATCTGAGAAAGACTCCAAGTGGTAAAGTCATCGCTGGTGTTGCTTTCTGTTTGAGTTCGCTGCAGGAATTGCCAGCGATTTTGTTGGAAGTAATGCCAGAACCAATTCGCCAAAATCGATTCCATCACCGGTTTCATTTCAGCGGGCGCTGCCTCGATCGCTTGACGCATCCGCGTGATTTTTTCCTCTGGCTTGTTCCCTTCAATCGTGCCTTCTAAAGCGATCTTTGTGCTAATCGCCTTGATCGCTTCTGCGTATGCTTTCTCGGCTAGCGCTGACTCGATGATCGGTTCTAGCTTTTCGATCGCGGTCTTTGGCAGCCCTTGATTGGTCGCTGTCTCGACTGATTTCCACTGCGACTTACGGTCCATCGGTCGGCCTTGTTGTTGAGCGAATGCAGCGGCGAATGCGGTCGTCACTGCGATGACGATAAAAAAGTTGCGGAGAACGTGTGGCATCGTAAAAACCATCCATTGATTAGCAAATCAGAAAAGCAGCTTGGCACCGGGATCAGATCGCAGGCCCGCCGAAACAAATACGACGATTGCACCTCTTTTCTTAGGAACAATTTACCAGGGAATGTCACGATCGAGTTGCCAGGACGCATTTTAAGGGAACTCGACACCTTCGCATTCAATGGCATCGCCGATTGACACTCTGATTTTTTCGTTTTCAAACGGCGCTTTTACGTTCGCAAAGCCCATCTCACGAAGCTGTTTTGCCAGAGCGTTCATTCGCGGTAGTTCGCCGTGAACAAGGCGAACTTGCCCTGTTCCCTGCACAGCCCCGCCAAGTAATGCTTCAAAATCGTTCTGGTCGGCATGTCCCGAGAACCCGTTGATTTGGGCCACCTCGATCCACTTGTTCCAACTGCGTCCATGGAACCGCGCGGTTGGAACGTGTCTTAGTAGTTGAGCCCCTAAGGAATCCGGAGCCTGATAGCTCACCAAGACAATTGACGATCGCGGGTCATCGATATGGTGCTTTAGGTGCTGGACGATTCGCCCCCCTTCGCACATTCCGCCGGACGCAATGATGATGCAAGGCCCTTGATCGAGCAAACCGAGTACAGCCTCATCGGTTGATTCGATCCACTGACAAGGTATCTGCTCTACTTCGGCAGCAAGGCAGTGCTGATTTGCCTTGCATACATTATCGATCTGGTGAGCAAGAGGACTGTCGATATAAATCGGCAGCGTCGGGAACCGTCCGCTGGCCATCCAAACTCGCAGGTAATGCAGGACAATATGAGTGCGGCCAAGGCTGAACGCGGGAATCAGTAACTTGCCACCGCGATCGACAGTGCGATTGACCAAATCGGCCATCTTCATCGCCATCACGTCCAACGTGTCATGGACTTTGCCACCGTAAGTGCTCTCACAAATGATTAAATCAGCAGCCGGCAGAGCAACGGGATCGCGAAGGTAGGGCACGCCACGTCGGCCAATGTCGCCTGAAAAGGTGATACGGTACTCACGGTCACCGTCCAAGAGATTCACCAGAATGATCGCGCTTCCCAGGATATGGCCGGCCTCAAGAAACCGGATTTGAACGTCTTTGTTCACATTGAACGGGAGATCAAGGTCGACGCCAATGCAATTCGCGATCGTTTCCTCCACATCTCCGTAATCAAAAAGCGGTTGTGACCGATAACGTGATGAATGCGAGGTCGTACCAATGGATGGATAGGATTCATTTTGTTGCACTCGAGCCGAATCGGCAAGCATGACCGCAATCAAATCGCGGGTAGCGGGCGTGCAGTATACCGGCCCGGAAAACCCTTGTCGAAACAGGTTCGGAAGGTTGCCACAGTGATCAACGTGTGCGTGACTGAGAAACACCGCGTCAATGGTTTTTGGATCGAATGGGAACCGTGCGTTCCGAATTCGAGAAACCTCGCGCGGTCCACGAAAGAGCCCGCAATCAAGGAGAAAACGGTATGGCCCAGACTCGATCAGGTGCATTGAGCCAGAGACGGATTGAGCCGCTCCATGAAAAGTCACTGTCGGCGGACTTAGGCGATTGGTTATTTTCATTGTCATCTCCTCTATTTTAGTGCTCGCCTTTGAGCGTCTATGCTCTTCGCCAAGGTGTCACAGCTTACGCAAATTCGTCCCAGCATTCGGAGTTCGGGCCAAAACTTCGAAAAACTTTGTGCGAATTGCCAACTGCGATATGCCTTCCATTGCTCGGCTCCGCCAATACCGCTTCCCGATTGACGTTGACTCCTAAATCGGATGTGGATACCGTCGCAATCCAGTTGGTTTCGTGTACTACGCCAAGTCATCCAGTAAACTACGAAACGTTAGCATCGCCGATAACCAAATTGCCTAGGAACAATGTATGGGACTGCCAATTTCCAAAAGCATTACAGGACTCTTGCCGCGGCGAAAACGACAACGTGAGTATTCAATCGGGAGACACACGATAACCCTGCCTGCGGAGCACAGGCTGGATGTATTTCAAAAGCATTGGTTACGATATGATCTCGCTCTTGGCGAGATCGCCCGCTTGGTGAATCAAAAATACCCCGAAACGACGGCTATCGACATTGGTGCAAACATTGGTGATTCAGCCGCGGCGATTTGTAAGTATGCGGATATACCAGTTTTATGTATAGAAGGGAACCAAAATTTTCTCCCTTACCTGAAAAAGAACATCTTACGCCTGGGTGCGCATGTCGTCCTCGAACAGGGATTTGTAGGTGGCAACAAATTGGTCGTCAACGAAAAAACAATAAGCACTCGGAATGGGACTGCATCAATCACCTCTTCCATAGGTGCAAGCGGCGAAGCAGATGGGCAATTACTAAAGACGATGAAATCCGTCCTAGAGACACAACCGCGGTTCTCAAATCCCAGGTTGATCAAAATCGACACCGATGGTTGTGATTTTGCGATCATCTGCCACGCCGAGGACATCCTCGTCGCCTCTAAGCCCGTTGTTTTTTTCGAGTACTACCTAACTGGCAACGCGAATGAAGATACTGAAGCCAGCGACGCGATCGATAGGCTCTTTAAGGCAGGCTACAATAAACATCTCGTATACGACAATTTCGGCAATTTTATCATTTCGGCAGACACTAGAGACCGATTCGTCGAGCTCAACTCGTACTTGCGATCAAATAAACACAATGGGGTCGCAGTATATTATTTGGACATTTGTTCTTTTCATGAAAATGACGACGATTTGCACAGCGAGATGCGATCAATAGAATTGAACGCAGTACCGAAGCTAAAGAAAGCAGTCTAAAAACTTGCGTTCACCCGTAGTCGAGAGAACTTACTGATCGCATCAAATTAATATCAATTGCCTGCCGACTGTCAAAGCAGCACTGCAAACGACCGTGCCACCAAAGACCAGCAAGGGAAATTCACTAATGCGAGAAGCACTAAGGAAACTGCGAAAAAAGCGAAATAGCGAGAAACGGCTAATCGCAAATATAGCCAAGGAGATTAAGAAGCTCAAAAAGCTAAATGCGAAGTTGCTAATCAGGAATCTTGGCGAGAATAAGTTATTGTCCGACCTTTCGGAGGCGGAATTCAGCGTCTACTCACAATTTGGCGAAGACGGAATTATCCAATATCTGCTCCAGCGTATCAGTGATATACCACGATCTTTCATAGAGTTCGGCGTTGCAGACTACACCGAAGCAAACACTCGTTTCCTACTCGAAAACAATAACTGGCGAGGACTCATTCTTGACTGTGACGCTGCAGCTATGGATGCAATAAGGAGCGACGATTTGTTTTGGATGCATGACCTTACCGCCGCGGGAGCATTCGTGGATTGCGAAAACATCAACCGGCTATTCTTGACCAATGGATTTACCGGAGATATTGGGTTACTCAGCATAGACATCGACGGAAACGATTACTGGGTCTGGAACAGCATTGAAGCAGTTCGACCAAAAATAGTTATCGTTGAATACAATAGTGTTTTTGGGCCAGATATTCAAGTAACGGTCCCCTACGACCCAAGCTTCACTCGCAGAAAAGCACACTCATCAATGCTCTACTGGGGATGTTCGCTCAATGCACTTTGCACGCTAGCAAGCAAGAAGGGCTATTCTTTCGTCGGGTCCGAAAGCTCTGGTGTAAATGCTTTCTTTGTCCGCACAGATTCCATTGAACAACTTCGACCACTCAGTTCCACTGAAGGTTATAACCGCTCTCGAATTAGACAGTCGCGAGACGATCAAAACAATTTAACGTTTCTTAGTTTCGAGCAATCTCAGCAGGCAATCAAAGACCTTCCGCTATACGATCTCCTGGGTGAAGGAATGAGTTCGTTGTCTCAACTACTTGAGATTTGATATCTTCATTGAGATTTAACTGAATTGATCAGATTTACTTTCATTGATCACGCTGCGACAGTTTTTAGCTAAGCGACCGCCGCGCCTTCGCGTTGAAATAGTTGGCTTCAAGAATTTTGGCTTTAAAGGAAAGTTCGGCATTCCCCTTCACGGAAAACCCAACCACGGTAACTGCTAGGGATCGAGCGGGAAATAAGTGTCCGGTACCATTTGCCAGGAACTGGCCCTTCGGGTGCTTCGCACAAATGGTACCGGACACTTATTTCCCGCTCATTACTAACGACTAGCGGCCGATGAAAACGAATCGAATTTTCGTTCTGCGAGAGGCGTAGGTCATGAAAATCCTGTTTGATGGTGCGATATTTAGCATGCAGCGTTTTGGTGGCATTAGCAGGTACTATGCCGCGCTGTTTGAGCATTTGCCCGAAGAGGTTTCCGCATCACTTTTGCTTACGCAGGGGAAGTACTCCGAAGGCTCATACTTACCTCCCAGGTTAACGACTTTTCGTGTGCCCAGCGTTCCAACGATTAAACTACTAAGGCCGGCCTCACGTTGGATCGATCAAAAAATGACCAATCGGGTTGATAGGTCGATCTCGGTGGACATAACCCATTGGACTTATTATGTTGGGTTGCATAGACGACCTGTAAAACGACTCAAAGATCGCCTCCAGGTTGTAACCGTATACGACATGATTCACGAAATTTTCCCAGAGACCGACCCCAAGAATAAGGAGACAAAATGGAAAAGGAATGCCGTATCCGAGGCCGACCTGTTGATATGCATATCTGATACAACATTGAATGATCTAAAAAAGTGGTATCCCGAGTGCGCTTCGCGTGCGATATCGATTCCTTTAGGTAATCCCATCGAAGGCGTAACTCCATCCGCCTTACCGCCTGCACTGCGATCAAAACCGTATGTCTTATTCGTCGGTAAACGCGGTGGCTACAAAAACTTCGGCGTGGTTGCGAAGGCATGGAAACACCTGCGAAGTACGTACCCTGAACTCCAATTAGTCTTAGTCGGAAACGCCATGAGCCGAGAAGAGGCAACCGATTGGGACCTTTGTAACTGCGAATCTGATCTCCATCGAATGGGACATGTCGACGACAGTCTCCTTGCAGCTCTATACAAAAACGCAGTCGCGTTTGTTTTTTCATCTAGATACGAGGGGTTCGGATTGCCTGCAGTCGAAGCGATGTCGTGCGGGGCACTATTAATCGCATCCCCGGGGGGGGCTTTGAAAGAAGTCGTCGGGAACGGCGGAGTTTTTTTCGACCCAGACGATAGCGAACATCTTTCGGATTTATTGTGCCAAGCCGTTGAAGGATTTCCCCACCTTGTTGAAGTACGAAACGCGGGTCTTGAAAGAGCGGCGAAGTTTTGCTGGAAATCAACTGCCGAAAAAACATATGCGGCTTACAAATCACTACTTACTTAGAATGAGCTAACTGTCATGCGAGAAACCATACAGCCCGTCAGAAAAACCACGGGCCGAACGGATGTATGTAAAGTCTGTTCGGCAAAAAACCACCTGCTTGGCCGGAATGCAATTCTAGACTCGTATGAAATTCAATACTTTCATTGCGAGCAGTGCGGCTTTGTCCAGACTGAAGAACCGTTTTGGCTTGATGAAGCTTATAAAAACCCAATTGCAACGCTGGACATCGGCCTGCTAGGACGCAATTTAAGACTTCGCGACATCGCTTCGCGAGTGCTCAATCTTATTATCGGTGGAACGTCTCGTTGCGTTGACTACGGTGGGGGATATGGTGTGTTTGTTAGGCTCATGCGTGACAACGGGTTTGATTTTGCACATTTTGACCCAATGGCGGATAATTTGTTTGCATCTCACTTTACGGCTAGCCTCGACGACAAGTTTACGCTGGTCACCGCATTTGAGGTGTTGGAGCATTTGGCTGATCCTCACGAGCATTTTTCAAAACTCGACAGGCTTGCACCGAACTGGTTAATTACAACAGAGATGATAGCGGAGCCGCCCCCGTCTCCGGACCAGTGGTGGTACTACCTTCCAGAAACTGGGCAGCACGTATCGTTCTATTCAAAAAGGAGCCTACAATTCCTAGCAAGGCAATATAATCGTCGCCTTATAACCTGTGGTAACGGTTTACACTTTTTTACAAGATCAACGATGCCAGATTGGCGCATCCGTTGGGTCTTGAAGAACCGAACATCACGATGGCTTGATATTTTTACGAGGAAGGCATCGCTTCTGCCTAACGATTTTGAACTGATGCGAAACAACTTATTTATCCGCCAGGACGCTGCATGACTCACCTGCTGGTGGTGCGGGATTCTCAGCGCCGGTAGTTTCGGCAAATGAGAATAAGGAGTCGCGGCTTTACCTGCATCTCACTGCGATTGTGTCGCAACGCCTTGGTCCGTCGACGGATGACGGCTGGCGCTGAATTCGATCGGCGCATCATCAATAAGATGACGTAGAAATGAGCTACCTGAGTGCTTCGCTTTCCACAGTTTGTGGTGTTTCAATACCGCCTCACAAAATGACTCGTAATGGTTCTGAAGTTCTTGGAAGCACGACGTTAGGTCATCAATACGTGCAAACGTAACGCCAATCGCAGCCGCAGGCCGAGCATCGCATTCGATTCGTTTGCGGTTGACCGCTAGAAGCTTTAAGCCTCGCTCACCATAAGGGCTCCACATTCTCAACCTCGTAGGTGCGCGGTTTTCTCCATCAGGGCTGTGGTGACGGATCAGCAAGCGACAACATTGGTTTTGTAACTCCAAGATGTGCCAGTGCGTTTGCCAATCGCCATTGCGTTCGCAATAGGCCTCCTCGATCGCCACATAGGATTGGTCGGTAGCGCCGCCGACAAAAACCGTAAAAAGTGAGGCTTCGCAATGGTCGTCAATCACGCCCTCACATAACGCTGATGGCTTCTTGGGCAGTAGCGTTCCTGTCATCGCGAGCGGCGTTTCACCACCGGGCAGTGTTTGGCCAAGGTTTTTTAAGTACTCATCATTTGGCTTTGCGATCTGGCGTGATAGCCAGCAACCGGCAGGAACAATAACAGGCTTGCCACAGGCGAGCATCTCGATCAATACGCCGCTGCAGCGTCCATAGTAGCGACGGCTGTCGTACAAAAACAAGCCGATATCGGCGGAGCGAATCCACTCAAGGTAGGCATCAATCGCAACGGAGCTCGGTGCGAGATCAAACGGGAAAGCGACATCGCTTGGCCGCGTCATCGGGGACGCCTTTTTCGGTATCAATCTTGCTACATGATTGATTTCCATCTGAAGACCCAATCGCAACTTACCGGGGGAAAGGAAATCGTTCCAGAGCACGCGAACCGCACGGGATAAAGATCGCGCACCTTTCTCGGATCGCAGTGCGCCTCCACAAACCGCTCGCAATGATTGGCTTGATGCACCTGCCTGGGCAGCTCCCAACGGCGAAACGCCTTTGGACGGCACGTTGAAGTGATGGCGATTCGTACTGACCACGGCTTCAGGACCGAAGGCGTCTCGGATCGGATAGTCAATGGATCGCCAAATCCCAGCTTTTATATATAGATCGTATTGGCTACACAGCTCGGTTGTTGTCGCGAGAAGCTTTACTCGATGACCCTGCAGGGAACTAAGGCAATAGTCAGTCTGCCGGGCCGTTTCACGCTGGCGAGTTCCCTTTGACCATAGCTCACACGCTCGCCCCGGGCGCACCGGATTGTGCCAGAGAAAGGCTAAGTTCAACGGCGGGACATTCTTCAAGGTTCGCAATGCAGCTGTAGCGATTAACAGAACGAAATCATCGGCAGTAGTGAATAAAATTTGGTCCTGCGACTGAGGACGGAAACTTGCCAGCGCTCCCGATAACTCATTCACGGTATGCTGCATTACTCGGCTTGCTGTCATGCCGTGCAAAAGATCAATGCAGTGCTGCCAGGCTCGCATGATTGGCGTGCCGCCGATCGGTTTCCCATCAAAGTCTCTACAAACTCGAGAGTATCCATGCGGACCGAGAGACCAACGACGGATTTTTTCGCAACTGAAGGTAGGTAAAACTGTTAACCCCGAGGTCAACGACGGGTCATCGGGAAGACCCCGAGAAGTTACTAGCCAGGGAGAGTAACCTCGGTTTCTCGCGGCATCGGCAATCACCAGGGCCAATTCAAGGAAATGCCCCTTTAGTCCCTCGATGTTCGGGTCGACGATCAATATGCGTGGTTCGTTCGGCATGGAGTCGCTTGGCTCGTGCGGTGCTTCGTATCGCCTGACCGATCAATCCTAGGTTCGTAGTCCTGTCGTGACGAGCGTAGAGGCAATCATGACACGCGGGGGGTCGGAAATGAAAAAAGTACTGCAAACTGCTATTTTGTAAATTGGAGATTTTCACAAACTTGCGTCTTTGGGTTATGCAGCTTTACGATTTAGGAGATGGTTATGAAAGACTATGTTGCTGCGACTCGTTTGACCGCTCCCAGGCGACTATAAGGTTCTGTTTGTTCGTCTAAGCCGTGGCACACAATTCTTTGGCGACACGCGTGACCATGTGCGACAGATAGCTTCGCGCCCGAAGATGGTTCGCTTCAATGTATGGCAACATCTGCAAATATTCGGCTTCATTGACGGACCGTAGTGCTTCCGTAATCTCATGGCGGTTTGAGCATCGGATCAAGCCTCGCGGGTCGAATACATTGGTGATGGATGGGTCGCCCCAATATATCGGAATCGTCCGACAATACAGACAATCAATCAGCTTTTCGGTAAAGTAGCCATCGTACCGGCTATTCTCGATCACAACGGAAAAGTGGAACCGTGCCAATGCTTCCGAGATGCAATCAACGGGATGATATCCCCGACCGAACAGACGAAGATCTCTCTCTTGCGCTCGTGCCCAACTGGCAATTTCGTGTCTGAGACGATGCCCGGAAGTGGAACGCTTCGCCGATGACAATAGGGATACGCCACCTAGCTTCGGTCCCAACGGCTTATGTTCGGGTATGCTACAACCGCCATGTGCAATGTAGCGAGCATTGGCGAGGCGCCCCAACGTTCGTGAATACGTAAAAATGGATTGGTAACGGTTGGCCAGTAGCGGAAGCAATCGGTAGTAACGTCGTTGAATGGCGGGCGGCTCGACGGCAACGATTGATACTTGACAACGTAGGCACCGCAGGTCAGCTAACAATGCTTTAGAGCTGACCATCATGACCAAATGGTCATCAGCGGCTAAATCGCCCAGCTTGCCGTTTTTGGTGTCGCCCTCGTATTCGCCTCCAATAACATTGGCCGATGAAAGCGAGAGCCTGGCAAGGTTAGTGCAAATGTTACTAGGAATGCCGTGTGGCAATACTGCTACCACCATCGCTTGAATTCCGTCAATGCAGTAGAAATGATTGCCCTCAGTCTTCCATAAAGTAGCTGTTGTACAATTCACTTTGGTCGAAGGATCAAGCGGCTTGCATCCGATTCGGAACCGAAGAATGTACGTAAATTTCATCACAGCCGGCGATTGCACTCAATCGGAATCCGAGCCCAGACATGTATCGATGTATCGCTAAGTTTTTACTATTGTTTTCGATGCTCAAACAACGCACGTAGAATCGGTCGAAGTCGATCGACCGGAGGATTTCTAGTTCACCACCTTCGGTGTCCAGACTTAAGTAGTCGATTGTGTCGCGTTTGTGGTCAGCCATGACGTCGGCTAGTCGCAACGTCGGCACATCGATCTCTCGAATCTTCACGCCCGCCTTGCGAACCTCGCGTCGAATTCGTCGGCGGTGCCCGCTGTCGAACGTTTCGGTGAAGCCGCTCAGCATCGCCGCTCCTACGTCAACACAACTAAACTTCATGATCGTGTTCGCAGGGCCGACACCGGCATTCACCGTTGCACAAGTCCGTGAGGCTGACAATTGCCGGTAGACAATGGGGTGCGGCTCGAATGCGATACCGGACCAGCCCAAAAAATTCTCAAAGTAATATGTATTGCTAAAGCTAACTCCATCGTTGGCTCCGATATCAACAAAAAAGCCTCCTCGCTTTTGATCGAATAATTCAGCTACGAAGCGATCTTGGTGATACTGACCAAAATAGCTGGTTGCATGAGGCTCGCGTTGCAGTCGAGGGACAGTGCCAGTGACTTGGTTCCAACGGTGCTTACGTAACATTCTCGAAATCATTGCAAATAATCCATTGCTTCGTTTCACGCGGCAGCGCGGCGCAGATTGTAAAGTCGCTTCAATTCTGTCCAATGAGCCAAGCCGTTTACCTTCGCGCGATAGATTGGTCTCGCAATGTTTCGATAGATGGTTTCTTGTATTGGCCGATGTTTCGATTGAATCGAACTGCCTCCAAGACGATGAGAAATCTCCTCAACGCCAGCCGGTATGATGATCCTGGGGTGGATGCCAGTAACCCAAGACAATTGTAGAAATGCATCGGTAGGACGGTCGAAAGTGTGAGTCAATGACAATAAGCGTTCCGCCGCACCTCGTGTCACCAGCAATGAAGTCGTGCCCAATGGAGCTAAAGCGGGCCGGTGAACGAGCGGAGAGAGCCCGCGATGCATGTCGCTACGTCCGCGTGTTGGAGCGCGAAATTTGACGATGTCTACATCATCCAGCCGGGAAATTGCGAGCCGCAATCCACTATTGAATACGCGGGTATCCAACTCGATGTCATCCTCCAACAACAACGCTGCGTCAAGCTGCTGATCGATGATCCGCTGCCATGCCTTACGCTGACTCAGAAAGTGGCCAACCTCACCGGCACGCAAACTGAAAGGGTAGTGGGGGCGGAACAGATGACTGCCCACGTACTTTTGACGGTCATTTTCGGACATCGCTCTGCCATCGACCGCGTCGATGACCTCGCAGGCAAGCGGGCATAACGTCTTGATCCGTTCCACTTGTGCGCGTCGATCCACTGCGGTGGGCAAAGTGATAATAAAGGCTTTGACGTCCATGCTTCCTGTTCCAATAACAATCCATCTTGCGATCGGGCATTGTCGGCAAGCACCGCGGTCCGATGTCGTGATCGTGTCAGGTACCAAGCGATCGATTGCGTGTGCGGAGGTTACTCGTTTGGTTTGGTAGGACGCAACATCATTTTTGCTCGTTCCTGTTGATCCGTCGGTCTTGTAAATGCCTAGAAGTTTTCAAACGGTGGCTTTGGTAGCCCATCGCTCGTTGCGAATAGGAATCAATGTTGACGAATATCCGACATTTATATAGAAATCTAAGACTGCAAGACATTTTAGAAAATGGCATCTGTTCGGGGTTTGGCTGGTATGAATATTGCTCGTTTTTTACTGATGCGTCTCAAAACGCTTCGCGGAATGACGGTAGTACACGTTGGTGCTCATGTCGGTTCCGAAGCGATACGGTATGATCAACTTCTAGCCAAACGAGTTGTGTGGATCGAAGCGTCTCCGGTGCTTTTTCAATCACTGACTGAGAATATCAAAAACTTGAAGCTCGAGACTAGAAATAGAAGTATCTTCCAGCGTTTCGCAGGGAATTCGAAAACAGAACACATTTGCGTAAACGCACTCATTGGTGAAGATGACTCCGACGAAGCAAGTTTTCATATTTATGACAACGACGGTAAGTCGAACTCGGTTTTCAAAATAGATCGTAACAATGGTCATTATGACTTTCTGAAGGAAACCGGTGAGATCTTAAATCTTCCCGTTAAGACGCTTGATGGTGCTCTTGTCGAGGCAGGAATAAATCCAGAGGAAGTTAACGTTCTGGTTTTGGACACGCAGGGCGCAGAACTTCTTTGCCTCAAGGGTGCCACGAAGTTACTTAAAAGTGCCAGTTACATCGAGGCAGAAGTATCGAAAGAAGCTGTGTATCAAGGCGGGGTGTTACTGCGTGAATTAGATGCGTGGCTCGCTGGACGTGGTTTCCGTCGAAAAACAATTGTACGACGTCCACATATGAATGCAATTTACAAGAAAGCCGGCTAGAACGTTTTTTGAATAGGATTTTGCACTCGCAATCTTGAGAAAGCTGGTCGTAGAATGCCAGTCCGCTTCCAAGATTTGGCTTTGGTGGGGCTGAATGAATAGCGGTTTATGACTCTGGATTTACTTCTTAAAAGAATTTCTGAGCCCGCAGAAACCGACATCGCAATAGATGTTAGTCATTATAGCCCGTACAAAGTTTGACCGTTAGAGTCTACGCCCAGGTGTTCCCAAAGCGATGTATACACATCGCCAATCTTTGCGACTTCGTCTAAAAGTGAGAAGTATTTGTTTGCGCGGATACAGGCCGACCCACCGAGTTCATGCAATTCGTTTGGATACAGGGTCAATTGATTGATCGCGTTTGTTAAACCTTCGAGATTGTCGAGATCGACTACCTGCCCTGCTTGCTCCTTGTTGATCATCTCCTCGTAAGCTCCGGTCTTCGAAGCCACAACCGGTACGCCGCTGGCCATCGCTTCGAGGGGCGTCATGCCATAGCCTTCGTAGCGGGCGGGGGCGACGAGTAAGGACAGGGATCGGATCATCTTTGGCATCTGGTGCGGTGGATGCTCGCCAACGAACAGGATGCGATTCGATAAGCCTGCGGATTGGATTCGGGTGCGCAAGTCGGATTCGAATTCAGCGTCACTTGGCATGGCACGGCCGATAATGATCGCGGTGAAATCGGGACGCTCGGGCAAGACACGAATCATTGCATCGACAAAAAGATCCGTACCCTTCTCAGGCCGGACACGACCGACGATGCCGATCCCGAACTGGCCACCATAGTTGAGGCTGGTCCATGCCGCGGCGCGATCTGCGGCGGGTGTAAATCGCGTCGTGTCTACACCATGCGGCACGACAGCGGCGAATTTTGGAACGAACGTTGCCGCCTTGGCTGTGGTGGCGACAACGGCGTCCATCTTGGCGATCAAATGGCGTGGGACGACGGAATGAAGTCGCTGAGCGGCGGACGTGAAGACGATTCGAATTGGCAATCGCAGCACATCGCGGGCAAAAATCGCGGCGGCCATTTCAAGGTTGCGACGAACGTGCCAAATCGCGAACGGGCGATTTTCCGGCGGCCTGCGGCATAGCGAAACCGCTTGGCGATAGGTGATCGGCGGCGGTCCGCTGGGTAAACCATCACCAACCAGGCAAAGCCGAAACTGGTTGAGTTGCTGGGAAACAACCGCATCTGTAGTCGAAGAAACGCCTGTAAAACGACGATGAAAGTTCGTGACAAGCAACTCCGGAGTCGGTTGCGAATCGTCGTTCATAAAGCCGATTTCCTTGTATTGTACCGAAGACAAGGTGGCTTTTAGCGTTAGGCGTAGATTCGCGTAAAGAGATGTTTCGTTGAAACCCTACAGCCTTGCCATTCTTCGAGCGATTGCTTGGGTTGGCAGCGGCATGATCTTTGCCGCCGCGGACTCGTAAGTTTGCAGCAGCGCATCACGATGCACGTCAGACGAGTCATCTTCATATTGAACGATATAGGCACCGATCTTGATTCCGCCGGATTCATAAACCGGTGGCCAGAATTCCTCTCCGCGGATTGCAAGGGTCTTGGCCAACAATCGAGTCGCACGACCTGAGAAACCGCTGAGTACCATGTCCAATCGGCCCAGTGGTTCACGGAAAATGTAGAAAACCAAGGCTTGATCTTTGCCTCCGCCGCCCGCCCACGTCCACGTGGTGTCGTCCTTCTCGTAGTAAAATCCTGGATGCGGTGCATCTTCGTTCTTACTCAGTCGAGTCCCCGCAGATGCCGCATCGGGCTTGGGATCTTTGTCGCGATAACGCAAGAAGAACGGGCATGCCCTCGCCGACACGTCGTCAACGTCGTCTTCTGTCACAAACGGGGTGCAACCAAACGCGTCAGCGAAAACCATTTCCACAACCGGGTTACTCTTCACACTGCCGATGCAAACGATTGCGCGATCGCCCTGAGCGTCGGCAAATCCGTTGAATACGTCCTCGGCCCGCTGTCGGGCGTCGGAGAAGGCAACTATTCCAGGACTCCAAACAAGGGTTTGCTGCAAACGATCGGGCGTGGGAATGTCCGCCGCAGCGACCCCACCTTCCATCGCGAGCGAGGAATTCTTCACGTGTTTGGCAGCGCCACCGAGGGTTGAAACGCCATTGAGCAATTCCCCAATCAAGACCGAGTCCGAAGCGACAATCCAGGCATTTTCCGGCGTCTTGTCGCCATCACCCTGGCGAACACCGACACAAATCTCGACGTCACCCCGGCGGGCAAGCAATTCCCAGAAATTTTCGGCCTGGACCGAAAACAACGCTCCGGGAAGTTGGTCGGCTGTGGCGTGACCGTGATCGATCAGATAATCGCAAAGCCGCGAGAGTGCTTCCAGCGGAATGTACTTCGCCTCGTTTTTCAAGAGAGAGGCGACTTGATGGCGGTCCAGGCCCGTGTGTTCGACAATCGACTTAATCGTGCCTGGACGCTTACGACGGTCAGGAGTATGCCCTAATAATTCTGCGAGACGAAAAGCGTATCTCATCGCGTTAACTTCACTATGGGTGAGAAGCCGTTAAACAAGGTGAAAACCGGCGACATTACCGATTTCGCAAGAATCCTCCGCCAAGGACCTTCGTAGTCTAGATAGTTGAACAGCCCTGGCGAGAGTATTGGGCGAAAAACCTTGAATTATCCGCCAATTAATTGGGAATAAATGGTCCTCGCGCGACTTATCTCGTCGGTTCCTTCAATCAAAGCACGACCATCGCGAAAAATTGTTAAGGTTTCGAATTCCGAAATTCTGATTCTTGCGAAGAAACGGTTGGAATTGACTTCTCCTAACGTTTGCCATCGAGAGGCGATTTCGTCAAGGTTAACCATCCCCACCGTAGCTGGGATAAGCTGAACGGCCAGGCGGCCGCATACGACCGCTGCCCCACCGCCGCCAGGACCGTGTAGGAAACTACGTTCTCCGAAACCGCAGGCCTTACAATCCTCGCCGATCGTCGCCGGCAGCGCGACGACGCGGTTGCGATTGGTCCAAAAATCAAGCGACCAGACCCCTTCACGAATTGCATGCTCGTTGCCAGTAAGCCACTTGATCGCCTCGGTAGCCTGCAGGCTGGCAATCATGTGCGTTGCCGAGCCAAGCACTCCGGCGGTATCGCAAGTCGCGACCGCCGAAGCCGGGGGAATTTCGGGAACAAGGCAGCGAAAACAGGGACGGCCGGTTCCTCGAAAAAAAGCGACCTGTCCACCAGTTCCGACACAGCCACCGTGTACCCAGGGAAGATGATGCTCAAGCGAATAATCATTCAGTAAAAATCGCACGGCGAAATTGTCGACCGCGTCGATGACCAAATCACAATCCTCCAGGATCGACGCAATGTTGTCTGCATTCAGGTCCGCTACGATCGGCTCGCATTGAATTTCTGAGTTCGCTTTGGCGAGGGCTGCGCAGGCGGCATCCGCCTTGGCGCGGGCCTGCTGGGCGTCTATTTCGGTGTAAAGCGATTGACGTTGGAGGTTGGTCCATTCGACCACATCGCGATCGATTAGCCGCAGACGACCGACACCGGCACGGGCTAAGATGTCCGCCGCAACCGTTCCGAGTGCTCCGCAACCAAGAATGGCAACTTGAGATCGCCCAAGTTTTTGCTGTCCCTCAATGCCGATCATCGGCAAGCGGGTTTGGCGGTCGTATCGAGATGGTTTACCAAGAGTCATGATTGCATATTAGTCTTCTGGCGGCAGCACCGGAGGCGATGGGAACAATTAAGGGAAATAAGTGTCCGGTACCATTTGCCAGGAACTGGCCCTTCGGGTGCTGCGCACAAATGGTACCGGACACTTATTTCCCGCTCATTATTAAAGAAAAAGATGATCCTCCGAAAAGCGGAAATGCTACGAACCCGTGCTGGTTTGTTGCAAAAAGCGAGACGTTTCTTCGACGAGCGGGGGTTTATCGAAGTTCAAACGCAGTGCCTTTCCGCTGACAATGTGGTCGATGCGCATATCGATCCCGTTGAAGTCCGGGGCGAAGCAATGTTGATCCCACGCGGGCCGTTGAACCAGGGATCGATCGCCGATACCTACTATTTGCAAACGTCGCCTGAGTTTGCGATGAAGCGACTGCTTTCGCTCGATGTTCCGTCGATCTATAGCCTGGGTCCAGTGTTTCGTGCCGGCGAGCGCTCGTCACGGCACAACATCGAATTCACGATGCTGGAATGGTATGACGTGGGCGCAAGCATGGACACAGTGATCGAGCAGACGATCGACTTGGTCGAGTTAACGCTTGGCGAAGGACGACCGCGAGTCGTGAACTATCGCGACTTGTTTCGAGAAACGCTCGGATTCGATCCCATTGAATGCAACGTCCAACGAATTGAAAACGAAGTTGCTAGTGTCGATGACCATCTTGCTTCGTCGCTTTCGGGCAAGCGTGACGATTTACTAGATGTGCTGTTGACGGAGCGGATCGAGCCGATGGTCGCTCACGAATCGTTGCTGATTCGAAACTACCCCATCACGCAAGCGGCACTGGCGAGGCGTTCGGACGAGGATCCGGAAACCGCAGAACGATTCGAGCTAATGATTCGGGGCTTAGAGATTGCCAATGGATACGGCGAACTGGTGGATGCGGATGAATTGCTGGCCCGAAACATTGCCAGCAACGAAAAACGTGTCGCCACCGGCAGACGACCGTTGCCCATAGACAGTCGTTTGATCACATCCATGCGAGCCGGCATGCCCGCGTGCGCCGGCGTTGCACTTGGGTTCGATCGGCTGGTGATGTTGGCCATTGGCTCTGGCGAGATCGAAGACGTGCTGGCTTTTCCGATTGAAACGGCCTGAAGATTTTTTCCAAAGTCTTTAATGCCCGGCCATTGGCTGCGCCGAATAAGAACCAATGCAGGGGGGATACTGCACTTCGATTCGGCTGCGCCGATTGGGAATAGGTTTAGTCATGCCCCTCTGCAATCGATCTCAACATCGACGCTCGCAAACCTGCATCCACGCATTTGCTAGCTTCTGTTTGGTCTTGCCTGTTGGGCTGTTCGGCGGCTGCTTGGCCATGAACATTCCCAGCGTTCGCTACCAAGATCCCGAGGATCGCGGTGGCATCTTGGGTGCTCACAAGAAACAGGAACCGGCGACGCTTGAAGCGATGGCAGAAAGCCAGCACTCAAGCATCGACAGCACCTCCTGCGGGTGTATCGATTGCGGGGAAGGCGAAATGATCGATGGCGAGAAGCCCGAGAAGCCGCCGGAGGTTCCTTGGCCGCGCTTCCATCCACTGCCCACGCGACCGGTTTTCTCGCTCCCCAAGTGACGTTCGTCCGAACAACTGTTAAGACAGGTAAACCTTGTCGCGCCGCTACACATGCGTGAAGCGGGACAGTCTGAACATCCGATGCAATCCCTCGTGCCGATCACTGAATTGGCGAGGCAAGCCGAGCGTTTCGACGTCGGCCTATTCCGACGGAAGACTTGCTCACGGATGCGCGGGGTTCCATGCGACGGTACAACTCAATCTTAGGGCGACGCGGAAAACTGCGGGCGAACCTGTTTTCGATCCTGCGGGCGACTGCGACTAAGTCATCAATACAACTTGCGCTAGGTTTGGCGTTAACCGCAGGCGGTTCATTTTCCGACTTCGACACGTCTGCAAACGCCGACGAAGTGACGAGATCGGGCGAACGAGAAACGCCGACGGTGCGTGCGATCCGGCGCTGTAGTGGGGCCGTGGTCAACATTCACGGCCAGAAGACGGTAAGAGCAACCGCTGCTTCCACGGCGGGAGCGACGGGTGATACGGGCCGTCAGGTCAATGGCATGGGTACCGGCGTTGTGATTGACCCGCGTGGCTATGTCATCACGAACTACCACGTTGTCGAAGACGTGGACCAAGTCCAGATTACGTTGGCCGATGGCACGACGACGACTGCCGAGGTCATTGCCGCCGAGATCCGCAACGACTTAGCACTTCTCAAAGTCAATACTTCAACACCTCTGGAGACGATTCCGCGCGGCACCAGCAGCAACCTGATGGTTGGCGAGCCCGTGATCGCGATTGGCAACGCATTTGGATACGTTCATACCGCTACCGAAGGCATCGTGTCAGCGCTTCATCGCGACGTGCCGGTAAACGATACACAAGAGTATCGTGACTTGATTCAAACCAGCGCAGGGATTAACCCCGGCAACTCCGGTGGCCCGCTGTTAAACATTTATGGCGAAATCATTGGTGTTAACGTTGCGGTCCGCATCGGTGCTCAGCAGATTGCCTTTGCGATTCCCATCGATCAAGCGATCGACATCGTCAGCGATATGATAAGCAGTCATAATGAGGATCGTCTCTCTTTAGGAATGCGGACTGAAGGCGGGCCGATCGACGGTGACGGAGTCGTGATTGCTCATGTCGCTGAAAGCAGTCCGGCGTTTCGTCAGGGTTTGAAATCAGGTGATCGAATCGTTGCGGTTGGCGATTATACGGTCGACGATCGGCTCGACTTTGGGCTGTCGCTTATCGAAGCTCAAGCGGGCGATGAACTGCCGGTCAAAATTGAACGAGATGGCAAAGCGATGCAAGTTGCGTTTACATTAGACGCCCCCGCTGCAATCGTTGGAGACGAGGCTCAGGCTCTCGCATGGACGGCGATCGGGGTCAAGCTTCAGCCGGTTCCGAAAGCGGCAATGCAGCGACTCAACGCTCGAACGAAGAAGACATATCGCGGCGGGCTCTATGTAACCGATGTGCGCAAAGGTTCACCGGCCGAGAACAAAGGGATTCGCACGGGCGACGTGCTCATCGGATTGCATGGTTGGTCAACGGCATCCATCGGCGAGCTTCGGGGGATCCTCAATAAAGTTGCCCAGCAAGAAGCCACTCAAGGCCAGTTCTTGATCATTCGCAGCGACCAAACCATGTTCGGATACATGCAATTGGCGGAAACGCCCACAGTCCGTAGGCGATAGCAAACCATAGGCGGACGGCAGCTAGCGTCCCGGGGCAGGTCTTAGTGAGGCCCAGCGATCGATCGTTCATTCGATACGACTTTGGGCATCAATACTAGATTCTGCCGACCCAGCCGGCACGCAAGCCCCGTCCGCCTATCGTCCAACGTATAGCTTGAAAGATTACAAATCGGTTTAAGTGACTTGAATGATCGCTTTGAGTACGCCGGTCTCAGGTCGAGTATATGACTCAAAATCATTCAAGACATTATCCATCGTGGTTCGGTGAGTAATCCAGCGATCCGTATTGATGACGCCGGATTCAATCAATTTGATGATTCGTTTGAAGTCCGGTGGCAACGCGTTTCGCGATGCCTTGATGATCATCTCGGGGCGATGCAGCGAAGAATGTTTGAATGAAATCGCTTCGGTCGTGATGCCGACGTAAACCAGCGAGCCTGTGGGAGCAACGTAGGATAACGCCGCGCCCATCGAGTGTTGATTGCCGGTCGCATCGGTCACGACGCTGTAAAGGTCGCCACCGGTGATCTGTTTCATACGCTCCAGTTCCGAGCCATCCCCTTTGAAGTGCACCGTGTTCTCGATGCCATAGTTCGTTTGAACGAACTTCAATCGATCTTCATTCACGTCCATGACGCTGATCGTTGCACCGGTAAGTCGGGAAAACTCGAGCGTCGACAAGCCAATCGGTCCGGCACCGATGATCAACGCATGGTCCCCCTTTGCCGGAGCACCACGGTCGTTGGCATGGCAACCGATCGCCAGTGTTTCGACAAGGGCAAGTTGTTCAAAGTTCAACATTGAAGAAGCGTGTAATTTGTCAGCGCGAATCAGAAACTGCTCGCAAAGCCCGCCGTCGCACATCACGCCGATGACTTTCAAATTTACACAACAATTTCCAGCGCCTCGCCGGCAGGCAAAACATTCGCCACAATTCATGTAAGGCTCAACCGCGCATCGATCGCCAACCTTGACGTTGGTAACCCCGTCGCCGACGTCCAAGACCTCGACGCCCAGTTCGTGGCCTGGAATTCTTGGGAAGGCAAAAAACGGAAACTTGCCTAGGTAGCAGCTAATGTCGGTGCCACAAACACCCATTCGATGAGTGCGAACAAGTGCTTGGCCTTTGCCAGGTCGACCAGGAGCATCAATCTCAATGGCTGCAAGCGTTTTTGGTTGAACGATTTGAATGGCGCGCATGACAACTCAGGATAAGTGAAAAATTCACCTTCTCCGAAGTCGAACCCGGTTAGTCGCCAAGTTCACCACGGATGTAGGCTGGTCGGTTAGTAGTGATACCCATTGCACCGACCGATCGAAAGTACTTGGCGTCGTCGGCATCGTCGATGGTCCAGACGTGAAATTCGGGGCATCCGCCTTCGAGCAGTTCACGGATAAACGGTCGATCAATCACGGCAACGTCGCCTTTCATTCCGACTCCATCGGCTTTGGTTTCACGCACGACGGCAGCGATTTCCTTTGCTGTTGGAGTCATCTTTTCCGTTTGATCTAGCTTAAAACTGGTCAACCAATGCGCCCTCACGTTGGGGAGCAATTCTTTGCACCTTGCAATGGACGGTGCGTCAAAACTGATGATCAAAAGGGACGCTTCGGGGACAGGAAGACGTTTCAACTCGTCGACCAGGAACGGCACGATGCGTACGTCGGATTTTAATTCGATCACAAAGGTTTTACCCTCTGGAACCGTCGCCAGAACCTGATCCAGCGTCGGAATCGGCTCCCCTCGAAACGACGCATCTTTCCAATTGCCGTACTCCAGCATCCTCAAGTCTTCCAGCGACGTACTTTCGACCAGCTTCTTCGTTCCCGCGGTTCGCAGCGTATCCTTGTCATGGATGCATACGATCTTTTGGTCCGCCGAAAGATAAAAGTCGCCTTCGATCGCATCCGCACCTTGTTTCCATGCCAGCTCAAATGCGGTAACCGTGTTTTCAGGAGCGTCGAAAGAGGCTCCGCGATGCGCAGTAATCATTTGCGCCTGGGCGACAAGATGGGAGCCAAAAACAAACACGGTCACGATCATCGTTTGAACAAGAAGCGACATTATTTCGGTGCCTTGGTCTGAACAAACATCATCCTCATCGCATGCAGTATTTCGCTATGCATCGACGTTTCTTCTTCCGACAGATTGCCCTTTGTCTTTTCGCCAAGCATCTCGATCGTATCGATAAAGTATTTGGATAACACTTTGTTGACGGGCATCGGTTTGCTGTCGTCCCCTGGCACCTGACCAAGCGCCGCCATGCCTTGCGTAAATAGCATCGTTAGCAAGGTTTCGAACGAAGCGTCGGGAGGAGCATGGAAACTATCCGCGTCAGATTTCGCATCGCCGAGAGTAACATCGTCCGCAACGGCATGCTTATCTTTTTCGACTTGCGATTTCCAATCGTCGTCAACAATGATTTTTGATGAAGGATCGTCGCTCATGAAATGCTTGTGGTTGGTTTGGCGGAATGGGGGTTCGATTCAAAGGTGATCGTTAAGAAGGTTGAAGGCCTGACAGCATTGGTTGACTGCCTTCGCTACGTCGCAAATGACGGTCGATGGCGGCGCGAACAAAGCCAACGAAAAGTGGATGTGCGCTAAGCGGCTTACTTTTGAATTCCGGATGATACTGGACAGCAACAAACCACGGTAAATCGGGAAGCTCGATCACCTCGCACAATTGCCCGTCAGGACTTGTCCCCGAAAAACGCATCCCTCCGCTCTCGAATTGTCGGCGGTATGCATTGTTGAACTCATAACGATGTCGATGTCGCTCGAAAATTTCTTCGGATCCATAGGCGATCGCTGCCGCACTTTGTGGCATCAAGCGCGCGGCTTGGCTTCCCAATCTCATGGTTCCGCCTATCTGCGTGACGTTGCGTTGTTCGTCGAGCAAGCAGATCACTGGATGAGGCGTATTTTTGTTGAACTCGGTTGAATGGGCGTCGGTCAAACCGAGAATGCTGCGCCCGTACTCGATCACGGCGCACTGCATACCGAGACAGATTCCGAAGAACGGAATGCCGCGCTCGCGAGCGAACTTGATCGCTTGAACCTTGCCTTCGATACCGCGTTCTCCGAAGCCGCCAGGAACGAGAATCCCGTGATAGCCGCTCAACAGCCGTTCAGCGCCTTCGCGTTCAATGTCAGCAGACTGAACGCGTCCGACTCGAACCTGCGTTTGATGATGCATTCCGGCATGATCAATCGCCTCGTAGATAGATTTGTAAGCATCTTTGTGCTCCGCGTACTTGCCGACGACCGCAATGCTGATCTCGTGTTTCGGATTCCGAAGACGGTGCAATAGGTCGGTCCACGGAGACATATCAAGCGATTTCGCTGTCAACCCAAGTTTCTTGATGATCAGCTCATCAAGTTCGTTCTCGACCAACGAGATGGGGACTTCATAAATCGAAAAATCTTTATCGATTTCCTCGATGACCGCGTTGGGCGGGACGTTGCAAAACAAGGCAATTTTCTCGCGATCATCGCGACTGATGCTGTGTTCACAGCGACAAACCAAAATATCGGGCTGGATTCCTATCGCACGCAACAGTCCGACAGAATGCTGCGTCGGTTTCGTTTTCAGCTCATCTGCTGCTTTTAAATAGGGCACTAAAGTCAGGTGCATGTACAACACGTTTTCCCGGCCGATATCGATGGCGTATTGGCGAATCGCTTCCAAGAAAGGCAAGCTTTCGATATCGCCAACGGTACCGCCAATTTCGGTGATTACGATGTCGACGTCATTGCCACCCATACGTCGAATGACCGACTTGATTTCGTTCGTGATATGCGGAATGACTTGGACGGTTTTTCCGAGGAATTGGCCTTTGCGTTCCTTTTCAATAACGGACAGGTAAATCTGTCCTGTCGTGTAATTGCAATCGCGTGTGAGAGCGCCTGACGTGAAGCGTTCATAATGCCCCAAGTCAAGGTCCGTCTCGCTGCCGTCGTCCAGCACGTACACTTCACCATGCTGATACGGACTCATCGTCCCTGGATCAACATTGATGTAGGGGTCGAGCTTTTGCATGCGAACACGTAGTCCGCGGCGTTCAAGCAACATGCCGATCGACGCGCTGGTGAGCCCTTTTCCGAGGGAACTGACGACGCCGCCGGTAACAAAGATGTGTTTAGTCATGGAAGTGAATCATACTCCGAAGCGCCTTCATCACGAGGGGGGCGAACGCATTCAACTAACCTGTGGCCAAAAACGAGCCAAAACAACCCGATGACGAAAACTCCGCCCCCACGAATTGCCGAATCTGCCGCTTTTGATGTTGCCATTGCGTTTTCTGGAGAAAGGATCGTTTGCACCTCCATCGGTCGCGGGCACGTCGCCCGGGGGCTCTGGCGCGACCGCCCTTTGGCATCGGTCACCCTCGTCTATCTCGATCAATTCCAACAGCGATTGGCGATCGGCGATCACGAAGCCGAAATGGCAGCTGGCGATCTGTCGGACGCTCGACTGCAAATCATTTGCGATACCGACCTGCCAAACCAAGAGTTTGATCTTGCCGTCGTACCATGTTCCGTTCGTGGTGAAGCGGAACTGCAAAGAGACCTGTTGCAACAGGCTTATTCGCGAATCACGATTGGCGGCCGATTGGTCTCGTCGGTCGATAACCCCAGGGACAAATGGCTGCATGAGCAAATGCAACAGTTCGAAACCAAGGTGACAGTATCGCGCAGTGAGAACGCATCGGTCTACGTTGTTGTCAAAGACAAGCCACTGCGTCGTACCCGTTCGTTTCAGTGCGAGTTCACGTTTCGCGCGCTGGATCAAACGGTTCACGCCGTCACGCGTCCCGGAGTGTTCTCGCATCGACGCTTGGATGCCGGAGCGGCAGCATTGATTGATGCGATCGAGTTGGTCGATGGAGCCCGTGTGTTGGACGTCGGATGCGGCAGCGGCGCGGTCTCGCTTGCACTTGCTAAGAAAAAATCAAACCTGCATGTCCTTGCAATCGACAGCAACGCGCGTGCGGTTCAGTGTACGGCGGCGGGCGCAGATAAAAACGAACTTACCAATGTCGTCGCGAAGCTCACCTGCACAGGAGAGGTTGATCAACCGGCCGGCTACGATATTGCCGCTTGCAATCCGCCGTACTATGCGAACTTCAAGATCGCCGAACTGTTTATCGATGCATCTCGTCAAGCATTAAAACCCGGTGGGCGAATTTACATCGTTACAAAGACCGCACAGTGGTACGAAGAGAATTTGTATCCCGGCTGGCGCGACATCGTGATCACTCAGGGCAATCAATACGCGATTGTGAACGCGACTCGCGGGTAAGCTCGCTCTTCGACTTACTTTGCGAGCGACGCCTTAACCAATTTTTCATCGTTCCTGGCAAAGATGCTTTTTTCGGCGAACGCAGGGTGTGACCAACAAACGCCGCCTCGCTGGGACAGTTGAACCGTGGTTGGTTCGAGCAATGCCGCGCGATCGAGGATCGTCAAGCCGGTTGGCGAAAGCTTGGTGATCAGTAGCTCTCCTCGTTCGTTAAACATCCATACTCGATCGCTTTGCCGTACCATATGTACCGTTGACCAACGCGCTTTAGGAACGGCAGTCAAGTCTTCCCAGATTCGTTTGCCGGTTGCGGCTTCTAGGCAGCGCATTTCGCCGTAGCTGTCGAATCCGTAGACATATCCGTCTTGAACAATGGGCGTGCCAATCATGGAATGCAGCGCTTCGGTGTTTTTTTCGTCGCGTCCGATTGCTCGCCACTCAAGTTTCGATGTCAGGTTGTCTTTTGCTGCTCGGACCATCAAAGATCCATCGTAAAAACTAGATACATAGATCAACTCGCCTTCAATGCTTGGAGTGGCAATCCCAATCGGCATTTGCACCGGCTTCATTTCATGGGACCAATGGACCTTGCCGCTTGCCGGATCCAGTCCCGACAACGATTCTCCGGTCCAACAGACAAGAATATCTTGGCCTGCCTGTTTGATGACCACTGGAGACGAGTATCCCGCTCGTTCATCAAGCGCCTTCCAGGCTTCTTTTCCGGTCGTCTTGTCAAACGCAACCATGCACGCGCCGCCTTCGCCGGCAACTTGCTGGATAACAAGATCACGATAAACAAGGGGTGACGCAGCGATACCCCAAATCGGCATGTCGATCTCGTACTCGGAGTTCAAATCTCGCTTCCAAATCACCTCACCCGTGATCGCGTGAAGGCAATAAAAGTGTCCCATCGCACCAACCGAATATGCCTTATCGTGATCGATCGTGATGCTGGCGCGAGGACCCGCTGTATAGCTGACCGTGTACGCTGCGTCGTATTCGTGCGTCCATAGAGAGTCGCCTGTTGTAGAATCAAAGCAAAGAATTCGTTCCGTTTGTTTACCACCCTTGGTCTGGCGATCGCTCACGTAGACTTTTCCATTCGCAACCGTCGGACCGCTGTATCCTGGCCCGATCGGAACTGACCACTGAAGCGGTATCTTTCCATCAGGCAGTTCATCGACCAAACCGTCTTCGCGCCAAACGCCATCTCGATCAACACCGCGCCACTGCGGCCAATCGTCAGCGTTCAACGCAGACGTAAGGATCGCGAGCAAAAGAACGCAGGGCTTACACAATTTAAGGACTATCGTCACGAGATCGCTTTCGGAACAGAGCTCAGATCAAAAAGAATGTTTCGGTTCGATTGTCGATTGTATCCGCTCGTTCGACGATCGTGCTGAAATCGCAACCGGTCGATGCCCGATTCGAAGGAACGGAGTCCACGCCTTCGCTCCTAAGGCTACACCACGTTCACGACATCCAAAATCGTTAACTTTGCCGTGTCGACACCAAATTCGAAACCGGCACCGGGCCCAGGTCGCGAATTCACTAGTCCCCCAGCAAAAAAATCCTGCATCACAAGTGTCAAATACCGGCAAGGCACCTTGGTTTCTTCCGCCAAAACATCTGCCGAAACGGCCTGTTCCGGACGACTGGCCATGCAGGCAACCGCACGCGAGGCCTACTCCGCTGTCTTGGAAAACATGGTTTTTACGAATCCAAACGGCAATTTTAAAAAAACACATTGCGGTGTACAATTAAAAGTGCATCATGTTATATAGAATTGTCTTCTCCGGATTCAAGTTGTGCGATATTACCGATCTATACAGCAAAAAAAGCATGGATCCAGGAAAATGATCTTCGAACGAAAAACTGATTCCCGTCTTAGGCCTCGTCTCGTTCTGGTTCTCGCGATCGTAGTGTCGTGTGCTCACGAGAATGCGAGCGCACAGGTCGACTTTGAAGGGCCACCGATCAACTACCTAACCGCAGAAGTCCGCGACCCTGTTGCCAAGCTGGCGGAAGAGCTTAAATCGGGCAACCGCACGCTGTGGTATGATCCCAAGTTTGGGTATCTACCTGCTGCCTTAGAGGCGCTTGAGGTTCCTATCGATTCCCAAACGCTCGTCTTTTCGAAGACCAGCCTGCAACTTCAGCGGATCTCGCCCAGACACCCGCGAGCGATTTACTTCAACGACGATACCTATGTTGGGTTCTGCATTGGTGGAGACGTACTTGAGTTTGCCACAACGGATCCCAAGCAGGGTGCCATGTTCTACACACTCAAGCAGGACGCTGACGGTTCCCCGCGTTTCATTCGCGATCAAGGCCAATGCTTGTCGTGCCACGCAACGAACCGGACACAGGGCGTCCCGGGTTTCTTGGTGCGCAGCGTCTTCGCGGACCGAGCTGGCCATCCGATACTAGGAAGCGGCACGTTTACCAGTGATCATACCAGTCCATTCGCCGAACGCTGGGGCGGTTGGTATGTGACAGGAAACCATGGATCGATGCGTCACATGGGCAATCGAGTCTACACAGAGGAAGACAGTATCAAATCGGACCGTGAAGCGGGAGCAAATCTTGAATCGTTGTCCCCGTTCATTTTCACGACTGCGTATCTTGGGCCACACAGCGATATTGTTGCATTGATGGTGATGGAGCATCAGACGCAAATGCACAACGCGATTGCAGCCGCTAATTATGAAACGCGTCATGCTTTATACCAGTCATTCCAGATGAACCAAATACTCGGCCGTGAACCGGAGCATGTCAGCGAAAGCGCTGTCCGGAGAATCGATGCTACGGCGGCGCGAGTCCTGCGATACTTGCTCATGTGCGAAGAATACAAACTTGAGGATAAGATCTCTGGCACCAGCGGCTTTGCGGAATCTTTCAGCTCCAAGGGCATTAAAGATTCCAAAGGCAGGTCGCTACGAGATCTGGATCTTATTGCGCGCCTGTTTCGATATCCCTGCAGCTACCTGATCTACAGTCAATCGTTTGATGCGTTACCCGATGAAGTGCGAAAACGCGTTTGCGACGGCTTGGTCAATATCCTCGAAGGGCGGGACCAATCACCAACCTATGCTCACCTAACCCCAAGTATGCGGCGGGACATCTTAGATATTCTCCGCGACACGAAGCCGGAGATATTTTGAGGGAGCAC
>Ga0105046_10001899_pt1 | contig 32658 bp, 25 predicted proteins | sample MAT03_FD_78385 | JGI IMG/M metagenome (GOLD analysis project Ga0105046, IMG submission 78385) | Freshwater microbial communities from Lake Fryxell liftoff mats and glacier meltwater in Antarctica - MAT-03 (megahit assembly) | ecosystem: Environmental > Aquatic > Freshwater > Ice > Liftoff...
AGGTTATGGCTTCGCCAGGCGAAACCAAAAGAACGAGTGTGGGCTGAGGGTCATGAAGTAGCGTTCCTGCCGTATCGCCGGAAACTCCTGCTCGCCGATCATTTCAATCAGCGTGCAGCCCTCGTAATCTCGCAATTCCAGCTCCACCGGCTGAGAGAAGCGCGAGAGATTGTTGATCACCAGGATCGTGTCTTGCGCGTCTTCACGGATATAGGCGACCGCTTTCGAATTCGTACATTCGACGAATTTCATCGTTCCCTGGCCGAACGCGGTATGCTTGCGTCGCAGGCGAATCATATTGCGCAGCCAATGCAACAGCGATGTCGACGTGCGCAGTTGCGATTCGACGTTGATCGCCTGGTAGTTGTAGATCGGGTCGATAATCAGTGGCTGGTAGAGTTGCGAGGGATCCGCGCGCGAGAAGCCAGCGTTCCGGTCGCCGCTCCACTGCATAGGCGTGCGCACTCCGTTCCGATCACCAAGATAGATATTATCCCCCATCCCGATCTCGTCGCCGTAATACATCACGGGACTGCCGGGCAAGGACAAAAGCAGACTGTGTAGCAACTCGATCTGCCGGCGACCATTGTTCATCAGGGGCGCCAAGCGCCGGCGAATACCCTTGTTCAGCCGCATGCGGCGATCCGACGCGTACTCGCGATACATGTAATCTCGCTCGTCGTCGGTCACCATCTCCAGTGTCAACTCATCGTGATTGCGCAGGAACAACGCCCATTGGCAATTGTCTGGGATCGCGGGCATCTGCTGCATGATGTCAATAATCGGCCGGGCGTCCTCTTGTCGGATCGCCATGAACATCCGCGGCATTAAAGGAAAGTTAAAGGCCATGTGGAACTCGCGGCCTTCACCGAAATAGGGCAGCAGATCTGTCGGCCACTGATTCGCTTCGGCCAGTAATAACGTGCCAGGATAGCGCTCGTCGACAAATCGCCGCATCTCCTGGCAGAAGGCATGCGTCTCCGGAAGGTTTTCGCAATTCGTCCCTTCGCGCTCGAAGAGGTAAGGAACGGCGTCGACTCGAAAGCCATCAATTCCGCGGTCCAGCCAAAAGGCCATGACTTGCAGAATTTCCTGACGGACTGCGGGGCAATCGTAGTTGAGGTCTGGCTGATGGCTGAAAAATCGATGCCAGAAGTACTGACGGGCGACATGATCCCATGTCCAGTTGGATGGCTCGGTGTCCGTAAAGATCACCCGCGCATCCTTAAACCGCTCATCCGTATCGCTCCAAACGTAATAGTCCCGCTTGGGCGAGTTGGGATCGGAGCGCGACTCTTGAAACCAGGGGTGCTGGTCGGACGTATGGCTGATGACGAGGTCGGCAATGATCCGAATTCCACGGGTATGCGCGGCCTCGGTCAGCGCGATAAAGTCTTCGACCGTGCCAATCGCCGGATCGATGTGGCAAAAATCCGCGATGTCATAGCCATCGTCCTTGAGTGGCGATGGATAGATTGGCGTCAGCCACAAACAATCGACGCCCAACTCGTGCAAGTAATCCAGCCGTTCCGTGAGTCCGCGCAAGTCGCCATTGCCATCCTGACTGGAGTCTTGGAATCCACGGACGTATACCTCGTAGAAGACTGCGTTTTTGTACCAGTTAGTCTGCTGGCCTCTCATGCGCTACTCTCTTGCGGGTGACTGCCGGCGGTGGCGCCAGCGGAAAGTGAATTCTAAGCGGACGCGCATTTGACCCAAGCGCGAAGTGTTTCGGCCACGCTCCAGGCCTGGGCTGCGCAGCCGCGCGGATAGAAGGGCGTTTCGGCGTCGAAGATCTCGCTGATAGTTCCCAGACAGGCCTCTCCAAGATGTTCTTCTAATGACGCGAGTAGAAGCAACGATTGATCCTGGCGTTCTGGATAGACTCGCAGCCAGGCATCTACAAATGGCCCCAGCAACCACGTCCAGACGGTCCCCTGATGGTAGGCTGCGTCGCGGGCGCGCAAGTCGCCATCGTACAGTGGTTGATAATCTGGATGCTGTGGGTTCAACGTGCGTAGCCCATACGGAGTCAGTAAATCGTCGGCGACGCGCGTGACGACTTGTTCCCAGCGCGCCGGCTCCAGCACCGGATGATCAAGCGAGATGGCAAGCAATTGGTTTGGCCGCAGGGCAGTGTCGTCTCCGTGTTCGCCATCGACAACATCTAGCAGATAACCACCGTCGGCATACCAGAAGCGTCTGTTGAATGACTCCACTGCGCGCGCTGCATGATCGCTCAGTTGGTTGGCGATGGATTCATTACCGGCAGCGCGCTGCCAGCCCTCAAGGAGCCGGAGCGAGTTGTACCAGAGGGCGTTTAACTCGACCGCTTTTCCGCGGCGGGGAGTGACCACCCAATCTCCAACCTTGGCGTCCATCCAAGTCAGTTGATATCCTTCCTCACCTTGCGCGAGCAAGCCGTCGGTAGGATCGATATGAATGCCAAATCTCGTGCCGCGTAAGTGATGATCGACAATATCCTGAACAACCGGCAGCACCGTTTGGAGCGTCTGTTGGTCATTGGTTACGGCCAGGTATCGCGACAGGGCATGGAAGTACCAGAGCGACGCGTCGGCCGTATGATAGACGGCCTCGTTCTGTCCTTCCGGGAATAGATTCGGAATCAAACCGTCCCGGACGTAACGCGCGAAGGTGCGGAGCAGATAACCTGCTTCTTCGTGACGACCAGTGGTCAGGGTTAAACCTTCGAGCGAGATCATCGTGTCTCGCCCCCAATCCGTAAACCAATGATAACCGGCGATCACAGTACGGGCGTGATCGCCCGTTGCATGCGCCACGGCCGTGTCGCCAACGCGAGTACTCGGGCGAATGATGAATTGATCCGCGGCCAGAACTAACTGCGCGGGAAACCCCTGGCGGGCCGCCGGGTCGGCCTGGGCAATCAGGTGCTGGCGACGCTGCTGTTCCGCGTTAAACGCCTGTGAAGGCTCAACCGCCAGGAGCGAATCCCATTCTTCCGTTGAGGCGGACAATGTAATTTCCTGACCGGGCGCCAGATCTACGCGAAAGTAGCCGGGAGCCCACGCCACGCCTTGATAATCGTAACCCCGTGCCCGCTCAATTTCGTATTCGAACGAAAGCTCGCGGCCGCCGTCATGCACAAAGTAGGACTGACACCCGGCGACGCGCAATCGCAAGGGGGGCGCGTCTTTGGCGGTAATCTGGACTCGATCGCCAGCAAGGCTCAGTAGTCCTTCCTGCCCCTGTTGCGCGTCAACGCGTCCTTCGTGCGGACGAAACTGAAACGCCGGCCGCAGGCGCAATCGCACCGGCTGTTGCGCATGAATCAGGCGATAGCTGACATGCACTGTGTTTTGCATGTGCGGCATGATGATGCGCTTTTCGACCTCAATCGAATGGACGCGATAGTTCCATACCGGCAACCCATTCTCCAAACGAAACTCAGACAACGCGTCGACCAGGTTTGGATCGCGCTGGTGGGGATCACTGAGCGCGCGTCCGCCAAGTTGAACGTGCGCGCCATCCGGCGCTCGCAGGCTTTCTGCCAGATGATGGAACATCATGTAGCGGCCCCAAGGCGCCGGCAACGCGGCGATCAACAAACCGTGGAAACGCCGCGTGCATGCGCCGCTGACTGTGCCAGAAGAGTATCCGCCCAGACCGTTGGTGACGAGCCATTCGCGGGTCAACAATGATCGTTGATCCCTTTCGGGTAGATCCAACCAGGGCATGCGATGGAGCGTGGCGGGTTTCACGACTTTTTCTCCGCGGCGTGCGCCTGATGCGCAGCGCCAGAATCGCCAAACACCGCGCGCAAGGCCACGGTCGCCTCGCCCGGCAATCGCCAGCCCTCGGTCGCCTCGAACTCCGCTGTGCCACTTCCACCGTAGCGCGGGTGATTACTGCTCCAGATCGGTATCCACTTTCGACCGACTGGCGGAGCCAAGAGAGGCTCCGCAAGCGGCGTTAGATGAAATTCGCGACCAAAGTTGGTGACAACCAAGCGATCATCACCGGACGGGCCAAAATAGCGCACCACCATGGCTTCGTTCATCAGCACGGCAGCGTCCAGTCCGTCCGCGCCCTGTCGGCGGAATACGGGATCCTCGCGGCGCAGCTTGAGCAGATCCTTATGCAGATCGTAAATCTTATGGTTGCTCGTTCGTTCTTCAAGATTCAGTCGCGATCGCTCGAAGACGGCGCGATCGCACGGATTGCAAAGCGCCGCCATCCCTTCGGGCGTGTTGACGGCCGGGAATTGCGAAAGAAACTCCGCGCGCCCCTTGGCGACTTGCTCTGCCTCATCGGCCGGATGATCCGCGAAAAACAGAAAAGGGGTGCTCGCGGCAAACTCCTGCCCTTGAAAAAACATGGGTGTCTGCGGCGACAACAGCCACAGTCCTGTCATGGCGCGCAACTGCGATGGCGACGTCAGCTTGTCGATCCGTTCGCCGGTGATCGAGTTGGCGATTTGATCGTGATTTTGCAAGAAGTGAACAAAGCACTTCGGGGCGAGGTCCTTCGATGGAGTTCCGCGCGGCTTCTGTTGCCACTGCGACCATTGCCCTTGATAGATGAAGCCGTGACGAACGCTGGCGACCAACTCTGCCGCAGTGCCCAGAAAGTCTGAATAGTAGGCAGAATTAGTATCGGTCAGCCGGACGCGCGCGGCGTGGTGGTAATCGTCATTGCAGATCCAATCGCAGCCGTGCCCTCCAGCCGCCAAGGGCTGAACGATCCGGGCCTCTTGTAACTCATTTTCCGCAGCCATCACGATCGATCGGCCATTTGCAGCGTCGCGGGCGGCGACTGTGATGTCTGTTAAAATGTGTGTCGACGAATGATCGTGGACCGCCTGCGTGGCGTCGAAGCGAAACCCGTCGAGATGGAATTCGTCGATCCAATAGCGGGCATTGGACGTGAAGTACTCGCGAACTGGCGCTGAGTGTTCGTCATCAAAGTTTGGAGTGTCCCCCCAGTCATTCTTATGCCCCATCGACATATAATTGGCGGAGAACTGCCCGATGAAATTTCCCACCATGCCCCAGTGGTTGTAGACCACGTCCAAAATTACGCCCATGCCCACGCGATGCGCAGTATCGACAAACGCGCGAAAGTCATCGGGACGGCCGTAGAGGCGCGTAGGCGAGAATTGGTTTACGCCGTCATATCCCCAGCCAAAGGATCCTGGAAAATCTGCAACGGGCATCACCTGCACGATTGTCATTCCGGCCGCGGCCAACTCCGATAGTTCCGCGGAGGCGGCGCGCCAATCGCCCAACTTTGTGAACGTGCCGATGTGCAGCTCGTAGATCACCTGGCCGTCGCTCGTTCGGCCTCGCCAGTCTTGATCGGTCCAAGCGAACTCCGCGGGATCGATCAATTCAGACAAACCAAAAGGTCCATCGGGTTGAAAACGCGACGCTGGGTCCGGCCAGACTTTTTCTTCGTCGTCCAGTCGAAAACCGTACAGCGCGCCAACGCAGACATCCTTGGTAACCAGTGAGAAATAGCCTTCTTGGTCCGGCTCCCGCAAAAGTGGAATAGCGATTTGTTGCATGTCGTCCGGTCGGCCGACATTGGCGATCACTTCAACCCGATTTCGCTTAGGCGCCCAGACGCGAAAGCTGACCATGCCGTCGGGCGTGATCTCGGCGCCGATTGGCAGGCGTCGCTGTTTCAACGCCACGGCGGACAAGCCGATTGGCGGCGCAACCGGCTGCTCCTCAGCGCTGGCCGATGGACGCTGACTCATTCGCTCTCCGTGTAAGGGAGTCTTCATGGAATCGATCCTGGATTTTGGAACCTTTGCGAATGCAAAGATTGTTTTTTGTTTTGCGATTGGCTGCCACGGTTACGATCGCCCGATGAGCACCGCAACAGGAAAATCACTCAACAGATCTGCAACCCGCACGCCCGACGCCCAAGTTCTTTGAGCGCCGGTGAAGATGTCCACCAACTGCTCTGCGCCCACCGGACCGCTGACGGTTGTCTCTTTCCAGACGGCGTGTGCAACGGCAGGCGTCCAACCTTCAGTTCGCATGGCGCCTCCGACCAACCCTTGCCAGAGGCGCGGGACAATGATGATCACGGTTGTCGGAGAACTACCGCTGGTGGTTGTAGCGCGAGAATAGCCGATCAGGTGCGATTCCTGGTCGCCGCTGGCCTCGAGCGGGACGTAATCCATGGTGTCCCATTCGTCCGCGAGCTGGCGGCGCAGTTGCAATAGTTTCAGCGTCACGAACATCTTCAACCGTGGGTCGTCGAGTTGCGAGGCTAACTCCCGCGCAAGTTGCGACGGATCGGCGGCCGTGTCCATGCTGCCGAACAATTCGTTCATGAGTCGTTGGTGTTGGTCAAAGTTGGGGGTAATTCGATTATCGGGATCGACCAAGCGCGGATTCCAGAATTCTTCTCCTTGATAAAAATCGGGCACGCCGACGCTGGTCAGCTTGAGGACGATTTGCGATACAACTGTCAGCAGTCCGAAATCGCGTATACCGACTTGCCAGCTTGCAAAATCCGCCAAGAATCGATTGCTGGCGCCCGACGCCAGCGATTGGGTCACAAACCGAGTCATCGCGCGATCGTACTCGGCGTTTGGATTCAACCAATTGGTATGCGTCTTGGCTTCGAGCGTCGCCTTGCGCATGTAGTCGCAAAGTCGCTCGGTAAGTTCCTGCAGTTGGTCAGGAGTAGTGTCCGTCAGTGGCCAGATACCGAGCAAGCACTGATAGAACAGATATTCGTCAGCGCGCGAAGGCGCCAATTGCCCATCGATGAGGCTTCGTTTGCCGCGATTGAGGCGCATCCAACGTCCCACCGCTGCGCGCCATCCTCGCGGATCTTCGGCCAGCACATCCAGCCGGGCGCGGACGTCTTCGTTCCGCTTGCTGTCGTGAGTCGATGTGGCCAGCATCGCGTGCGGCCAGCTTCTAAGCCGTTGTAAGTTCGAGTCATGAAAAACATTGGGCGTCGCGACGTCCAACTCGGGGCCGCTACCGACTTCGTCCAGCGACGCCAAAGGGCAATAGACGTAAAAAGCGGTGTCTTCCACGCCTTTCGCCATTACGGGACTGGTTACTTGTTGGAACCGGCCGGCAAACGTTTCACGCGACTGACGCTGCCCGTCCGTCAAATTCGGCGGATGGTCTAGTAGCAACACTCGTTCAATAAAATCAAATATCGTTGAATCCACGGCCGGATTGCGCCGCTTGGCTTCGGATACGGCCTGCAAAACGAAATGCCGATCGCGTTCTGACACGCCCACTGGACTGGCATAGACGCGATAGACCGGAAAACAGGCCAGAATCTCACGCAGCGCAAAACGCTGCATATTCAAGGTGAAGTCGCGCGACTCGCGCCGCTGTTCGGAGATCCGATTCAACTCATACGCCAGCATCTGCAATTCGCTGGCCATCGAGACGCGCAGGATCAGCCGTTTGCATTGTCGTTTGGTATCCTCGAAATCGGTCGATTGCGCGGTCAGCCGCGCGTAGTCGCGGTGCAGGCGCCGCAAGCCTTCGGCCGGCACGAAAAGCCGATCGCAGATTCGCACAAAGTCATATCCGGTTGTGCCGGCCACGGGCCACGATTCCGGTAGCGGCTCGTTCGGACCGAGGATTTTTTCGACGAGTACAAACAGTGGCAGCGCGCCGCGTGGGGTTTCCACGATCGGGCGGAGTTGCTCGTTTGGCTGTCCGTTGACCATTAAAGGGCCAAAGATGGCGGCGAGGTCATCGTCCGCAGGAAGTGGCAATCCGAGTTGGCTGCAAAGTTCGAAAAGAATGCCCGGCCCGACAGCAATCCAATCCGCGTCAGTTCGATCGACAGTTGCGTCACACGTCAACGTCTTAGTTACGTCGGACTGGCGGAGCCAACTTCGACGCGCCAGTGCCGCCAGGTAGCTCCATTGCAGCCGCCACAGATACGCTTCGGGCGCCAACAACCCATCCACGTGGTCGACGCGCAGCCCGGAGACAACGCCTTCGGCAAGTAACTCCATAACGAACCGGTGCGCCTGATAAAACACCTCCGGGCCCTCCATGCGCATGGCGACCAGGTCGTTAACGTCGAAGAAACGGCGGTAATTAATGTCGTCCGCGGCGACCCGCCAGAAGCAAAGCCGATAGCTTTGCGCGGCCAGCAGCGTCTCCAACTTGTCGAAGCTGGTGGAGTTTCCGACTTCGCCATTAATTGCCACCAGGCAACGCTCGACGTATTGCGCGATGGGGGGATGATCTGTCGTGAGACTGGCGAGGCGACGTTTGATGATCTCTTTTTCGCGCTGCCGTTCGGCAATCGATTCCGTAGTTGTCGAAGAGTGAAGCGGCAGATGCTCAGCGGCCGCCAGGACACTCTCGAACTCCGCGACCGCTTCGGCAGGCGCCGTCGATGCGCTACGCAACTCGTTGAGTTGTTCCGCCAGAATCATTTTCACGCTGCGAGGATCAAGCGGGACAAGCCGCCCTGAAAGCTGCGCAAAGAAAGCGCCCTCTTGATACGTAATCTGTATCTCGCCGGCCTCTAAAGCCTCGCCAAACTGCTTGGCCAGAATCGGAATCAGGACCTTGCCACGCAATTCTTCAGACGAACCTCGCCAGGCGATATCAAAGAATTCCGCGTACGGAGAACTCTCGCCATTCTCCAATACGTCATTCCACCAGGCGTTCGACGCGTCCGTGCTCATATGATTTGGGACGATGTCGAGCACCAGTCCCATTTGATGGCGCTTGAGCGCGTCGCATAACTCTCGCCACGCGTTTTCATCACCCAGCTCGGGATTCAGTCGGCCGTAATCACACACGTCGTAACCGTGAGTGCTACCCGACTTCGCGAGCAGCAGCGGAGACGCGTAGAGATGTGAGATGCCGAGCCGGCTCAGGTAGGGAACGGTTGCAGCCGCCTGAGCAAAACCGAACCCGGCGTGGAACTGACACCGATAAGTGGCGCGCGGCGATGTTGCACGGCGTTTCAGTTCCTGCAGCACATCGGCAACAAACGGTTCCGTGGAACTGCCGAATTCTCCGCCATCCGCCGTAGCGGATAATCCGTCCATGTGATCCGTCGGAAGGAGATCCGCCGAGCGTGCAGGGGCATCAACACGTTGGACGGACAATCGCGGCATATGAATCGATTCCATTCGGGGGGAACGTGAGACATTGAAGTTAAGCAACCCGCGCGCCAATCGCTGGGGCTTTACGATGCGACTGGTGGAACGAACGATGTTTTGACTGAATGCACGTCCGATACATAATCGTACCCCATTTGGTGGGGATGCGACCATTTTTAGCTGACGGCACTGGTCGATAAATGCACAGCCTGGACGATTACAGACCGCATCCTAGAAGCATCGAGGTGTTGCGCCCCTCAGTGCTCGACCAGGAATGTCAAAAAAAAAGGCCTCAAGAAGAGGCCGAAATCGCGCCTGAATTTCCAACAGCGCTAGCATCGGCCGTTTCCTCCCGTCGGGCGCCTGGTAGCGTGTAAGTTCGCTCGATCAATTCTCGAAAGCGCTGGCGACTGGACTTCGGATCGAGTTCGGTTTTCTGTTCGATTTCGGCGGCCGATTTCCCCAAGCTGTCGTCTTTGATTATCTTACCGAGCCACTTGGAGTAGTCCCCTTGACCGAGGTGGAACATCCACGTTTCATCGTCGACTCCGTCGGCCAGATCGAGAAACGTAATCAGATTTTGTGCGCGGAGGTTCAGCTTTCGTTCGGGGCCGCGAAAATAAAAGCTGCGATCGGGTGGGAGCTCCCCCTCGGAGTATTTGCGAATATGCCGCCGACGCTCGGTGCGACTGGCAATGGGGCGCACGGCGCGGGGCGCGGACTGCCGATCCCAGAAGAGAATCTCTCCTTCTTGCGGCGATTCTTCGACGACCGGTTGCTTCGATCCAATCGCCTGGCAATACTCTTCGAGCGCCGCATCTGTCTTGGCGCCTACAGCCAACAGTGTTGTTACAGTGTGGAGCGCGGCTGCGTGCAGCAGCGTCGGCTCCAAAGTGATGAATGCCATGCAATCGATCTGAGGTGGCAACGCTGCTTCGCTCGGCTCCCAGGATGCCGGCATGACGTGATGCGCTTCGTCCACCACGATCCAATGCGGTCGACCTGTCTGCGAGCGCAAGTGCTGCAGGGTAGCAAGCAGCTTAAGAAATTCCGCAGGGCGGTCCGCCAACCGGACGCCGACCAGATTGATGACGGCGTTCTGGTCTGTCGTGCGGAGATAGCGGACCAATTCGTCCGCGTCCGGCCCATGTTCCGCGTTGCCAAACGAGATCGCGCCGTGGAAGCCGTCGTAATCCCCCTCCGGGTCAAAAATGCAAAACTGGTAACGATGTTCTTGCAATCGCTCAACAAGCGCCGTAGCAAGCGTCGATTTTCCGGAGCCTGATTGACCGACGATCAACAGATTGCTGTGGAACGGCCGAACTGAAACATCGGAATCCGCACGATCGTGGCCGATCAGGATCTGATGCCGTGCCAAGTGGGGCTCAAGATCGGCCAGATCGTCGTCCAGCAACATTTCGATCAGTTGCGACACACCGTGGCCGTGGTCCCCCTCGGTAACCAGATCGACGCGGGTCTTGAGTGTGTCCAGCGCGTTGGCCACGGCGGCAGACGCTTCACACATTTCCAGAAACGCGTGATCGTTCTCGGCGTCGCCAACGCCAACGACGTTGTGCGGCGATAGCTCCAAATGTTGCAGCGCTGCCGACAGTCCAGTGGCCTTATTGATCCCGGTGGGCAATACCATTACGGCCCCCTTATTAAAGATCACCTGCAGTTCAACTTGCGCCGCGGCAATTGCCTTGAGTACGGCAATCTCATGGGGAACCCAGGTCGCGACAATCACGCGCCCGACGGAGAGGGACGGCACGCCTTCGTCCGCCAGCGCCTTCAGGAATTCCTTCGCAGGGGCATTTGCCAGCAGCTTCTCTTCTTCTGAAGCGGGCCAATAGAGCAAGGCGCCATTTTCTGCAACGACGACATCGAACAGGTCCAACCTATCGCAGACTTCTTTAAGTTCAGGGAGTACTCGGCCGGTGACCAGTAGCAGCTTGCGTCCTGACTCCTTGCACCGCTCCAGCGCGTCGATCGTAGGAGCATCAAGGCGACCATCGAGCGCTACGGTGCCGTCGTAGTCTGTCGCAAGGGCTAAATAACGCATCAGTTGAAGTCCCCAGTGAAATAGCCAGTGAAATAGCCAGTGAAATCGTTTAAAAGGGGCGCCTGATAGCGCAAGGTCGACCTGGGCGTCTAACCTGTGTGACGAACGGTTCATGCATTCCGTGCGCCAATAGGACTGGAAAAGGCCGATTTCGAGAGCGCCATGCCAGGTTGAGACCGCTTGCGAGGTCGACAACCTCAAAACGCGCTGTGACGCCGAGAATTGGTACTGGTTGCGAAAATGATTAGGGGGCCCTTCGCTCGAACGGCTCCCTGTTTTGTTATGTGCGTTCGGCCAGTCTCAGATCTGACTGCGGCGCATAAATTCGTGGGCGTCATCCAACAATTCACGCAGAACTTCGATCGTGGCCGGCTTGGAGACGAACGAGTGGAAGCCGCACGCGCCGCAATCCTCTTGCGTTTGTGTGTCGCTGACGCCGGAGAGCGCCACGAGCAGATACGGAGGGAGATCGACTTCGCTCAGTGCCTTGGCCAAGGCAAGTCCGTCCATCCCCGGCATCATCAGGTCCAAGATAATCAAGTGGGGCGAGAGCGACTTTGCGGCGGCGATGCTCTTAGCCGGCACGGAACAGCCCTTGGCCGAACAACCCATCGCGCCGAGTAGTTTTTCCAGCACGTAGGCGGCGTCTTCGTCGTCGTCGACGACCAACACTCGCAGCGGATTTTCGTTTGATGTAACCATCAGAATTTGCCGCTGAAAGTACGCGCCCTCTGGAACGTAACGCCTTCAACTTGTTTGTACCCTCAGGCCAAAAAAACCTCAATTGCAATCGCGCGGCACGGATCGTTAGGGAGCGCCCATTCAGGACGACGTACTGTCGGCGACAGCTTCTGACTTTTTGGACCGGAGTAGATCTGGTCCGACTTCAACAGGACGCGCGTCCTTGGACTCCTCTTTGAGAACCGCGGCCTGCTGGAGACGCGATTCTGACTCAGTCCGGTCTGGTCGGTCACCGTCGCGTTCGTGAGGCACTTTTCCCCCCATTACGGTCAGGAGTGTCATTAAAACCCTGCCGTGTCACGGCCATTCCGCGCGGAAAAACGACCTCCATCGGTCCACGCGTTGGCAACAGCATGGAGCCAAGTAGCGCATTCATTGCCAGGCGGACCAGCGAGGATCGCACGTTCTGCGCGTCGGTCTTGGTTGAATCGATCCAGTAGTAAACCCTGGCTTCGACTCCGTTCGTCACCGGGCGGTCAATCAGGACTGCTGGCGCCGGAGTCTGCTTGACGTCTGGGTGCTTGCGGAGCATTTCCATCAGAACCTCTTGAGTTCGTTCGATCGACGCCCCGGCCGGAATCGTAAACGCGAACGAATCGCGGCGGCTAGGATTATTGGTGAAGTTTTGAATTACATTTTTGTAAACGATGGAATTGGGGATCTGCACGAAATTGCCGTCGAGCGACAGAATCACCGTCGTGCGGACAGTCAGGCGATCGACATATCCAAGCACACTGGTGATCTCCACCAGGTCGCCGACCAGAAACGGTCGCTGAAGACTCAAAAAGATGCTTGCTAGAAAATTCTCGGTGATATCGCGGAACGCGATGCCCAGGATTAAGCCGATCAAGCCGGTTCCGCCAAGCAAAGTGAGCGCAAGTTGCGTAGTGCCGCTGATCCGTAGAACCAGATAAAGCCCGAATAAGAAGACGACCATTCCACAGAGGCGCGCAACCAGGTCTCGCAAGATAGGAACCTCGATCCGCCGCTTGAAAAAACGCTCCGCGATACGTCGCGTCAGACGCGCGGCGACCAAGGTCGACACCATTACTAAGGCGCCGAACAGGAAAAACGGAATTCCCCGCAGTAAACGTATCCACAGGTCTTTCAACGACGCCATGGCCGGCGAGAAGTTCCACACCGAAGGGCGCTGGACTGTCATCTTGTTGACCACTGCTACGACATCCTGCGTGTTGCGCACCAAATTGGTTGCCCAGGTCTTATCCTCATCGGTATTGGCAACGCCCGTCAGGAAGACGACCCCCTCCTTGACCTCGACGTGAGGATTTTCAAACCAGCCGGTCGCATTCAGGATACTCTCGAGCCGTCCTTCGATCTGATCATCGCCCGCCTCTGGCTCGACGTTTACCTTCTCGGGCGCAAGGGTTGCAGATTTTTCATCGCCGACCTTGGGCGTAGGGGCGACAGGCGTCGCTATTGGCAATTGGGCGAGTAGCAACAGTACGAAGGTGGTGGCGTGAATCAACGAACGAATCCTCTTACAAATGTGCAAATTAACTCAAATCGGCTTGGCGCGCCCAATGTCACAAGGGGTGATCGCGCATGGCTCGCTGCGGTCAGGGTCTGAACAGCAAATAGCGCGCCTTGAAAGAATGACTGTCCGTTGAGGATGCAACCAAACAAAGACGCAATAATCCTCTCGCGGGCTCCGCTGCTTAGTCGAAGCAGGCCGTGCAGCCTGCGCGCGAGGTTCCGAGATATCTGGAGATGAGAGCGCGGCGCAGAGCAGTTTTTGAGTATCTGCCATCATCGCCTGAGTGAGCGACATCAAGCGTTTGCCGCGTTTCTTGGGTCCTGGTATTCTTCCAGGCAGCCCAATAAAGCTCCGCTCCCTCGGCGGCTGAACTACGCGGGGGCGAAACGAACGCACGAAAGCAACCACCGGTGACGCAAAAGCAAATCTGGCATTACACGACCGCGATCCATCTGAGGCAGATCCTCAATAGTGGCGAGTTGCGCCCCAGTGAGAAGACGCCGAAGGGGGAGCGGCCGGCCGTTTGGTTTTCAACGAATCCCAACTGCGAGCGTTCCGCGCTCAAAGTTTGGCGCGGAGACGATGGCGCAGCGCGCGGGATGACGTTTACCGAGATGAGCGAGAAGATCGGCGCCGTCCGAATTGAAGTCACGGCCCAAGACGCGCCGTTGAATCTGGACGAACACCGCGCGGCCAGCGGCGTGAGCGACATGGCCCACCGCGCCATCCTCAAGTCCGCGCGAAAAATGGGCGCCAATCCACGCGAGTGGCGGGCTGGCTTTGATGCAATTCCGGCCGATCGGTTCTTGAAGATCGAAGTCTGGATCGGCCATCGCTGGGAAATCGTCGACAAATCCTCCGCCTTTATGATGGCCGAAGAAGCCGAGACAGCCGAGGCCCGTGTTGACGACAACGCAAAACCGGCGAGCTAGCGCGCGCTCAATCGCGCTAGCTGTTCGTTACTAGATCGGCGGAATTCATAGTGGATTACAATCACGGCAGTTATTGCGAATAGCAGCACGTAATAAATGCTAAACGCCATCTCGTTCCACTGCGTTAAGGGGCCGGTGATCAGCTGCGCGAGGACGTTTTGCACGATCAACACTAGCCACATCAGGCCATAAGCGCGGGGAAACCGGTCACCACGGGTATTTCTCGGCAGCGGACGGGCGATTGCTTGCCAGCAGATTAGTAAGAACATGAGCAGCATCGCCGGACCACAGATTTTCCAAAGCACGCCGCTCCAATATTCCTCGTTGCCGAGATAAATATTGAACCAACCCTTAACGCCGCTACGGATCGAAAGGCCGAGACCGAAGAGGAGTCCCACGTACAAGCCAAATCGCTCGATATTAGGATCGCCTTCGGAAGCGCTTTCTCCAGAGGGCTGCTGGTAATAGGCGTCACGCCGCCGTAAGTAATAGGCCAGGCCAAAGAGGGCAATCGGCGATACAAACATCAGCCCCCAAATCTCTGCCACCTCGAAAAGCAAAAACCCAACCAGCGACGTCATTCCCAAAAACACCGCCAGCCATTCGACATTTGGCCCGGAAATAGCGCGGCGCGATTGGACGGCCGCCAGTTCTTGCGGACCCATTTTGCGATTCGTCAGGTAGTAGGCCAACCCGTTGGCGACGCCAATGCTGATTCCACCCGACGATTCCCAGCAGCGCCACCAATTGAACCCGGCGTCGGGCCAGAGCGGGGCGGCCCACTTCCAATTCTGACAGAGCGCCCACCCAACGCCATTCGCAAAGCCGACTACGCTAATCAGCGTGACGTTCTTCCATTCGCGACGACCGATCTCGTACGTCAGCAAGCCTAAGAAAAAACCCATATGAAGCACGGCACTACGAGTGTCATTGATCATCCGGCGTAACGTCGGATTGTGCTCGAGATCTTTGTACTGCGCTTCCAACGAATCATAGAGGGGTAGAAAGTACTGCGGATACTCCTGACAGAGATATCGCGCCAAGAATGCGCCGCCAACGCCGCAGGCAATGCGCACGGCCCAGTGCCAAGCGCGTGTTTCCCGTAGCGATCCGCACCAGGCCAACATGCAGGCCCCGACACCCGCCCAAGGAGCGCCGGCGATGAACAACCAGACGAAGCCATACGTCCTGGAGATGGGAACCCACTCACCGGCTGCGTAATTGGTGTTCAGTCGCCCCTCGAAGAAGCTGGGCCACTGCATCCATCCGCGCGCTCCAGAAAGCCCCATCCCGACGGTCACCGCAAGAATAATCCAGCCTGAGGAGTAGCGTCGCAGGCGTTCGCCGCCTGGTTCGCGCGAGATAAACCACCAGGCGGCGCCCCAAGCCACGCCGGCAAAGATGCACCCTGCCGCTGCGCCATAGCCTGAGCAACCGCGCACCGCCCATGTCATTCCGCCGAGCGCCGCAAATAAAAGTGTCGGCAGAAATAAATCGTGCGTCAGATCACGCCGGGCAGTTTCCACAGGTTGCTCTTCTCCCCCAAAGTAGTCGGAAATCGAATCAATACAGGCGCCAGTATAGCGTCATGGTGTTTAATGATTTGTCCGGGTTTACGCGCGCCCCGTGCCGGCCACTGCGGTGAATTGGCTTCTGACGTCGGTTCGGTCTAGACTTGAACTGAGGGTCAGAGTGACAGCGCCGTTACCTATGCCGTTCGGCATAAATCCGTAAACCATTGGTAGATCTAGCGTTCTGCTATTCGATATAGTGAATCCATGAGTTCACCGATGCAAATGCGTCCAGCTGCTCGTCCGAACGATCACTCCTGGTGGCGCCGGGCCGCGGCGTGGGTCTGTTTTGTCGTCTTCGCGTTGGCGGCGCCCAGCCCGTTGTGGGCGCTCGACACTCAGCGCGCCCTGACGCAGTGCCTTCACCGTATCTGGCAACTCCAGCAGGGGTTGCCACGCGCGACGATCTTTGCCATTCATCAAACGTCCAACGGATATCTTTGGCTGGGAACTCAGGATGGATTGGCGCGGTTTGACGGCGTGCGATTTACACCCGCGCCGGATACCGATGAAATCTCGCTGTCGAACATTTGGGTCCAAGACCTGGCTGAAGATCCGCAGCACAATCTGTGGATCGGCACTGGAGGCCAAGGGCTCGTTCGGTTGAACGAAGGAATTGCCCAGCGATACTCGACCAAGGATGGGCTGCCATCGGACGACGTTCGCTGCGTGGCTTACACGACGTCCGGCCTGTGGATCGGAACCAGCAATGGCGTCGCGCACCTGGGGGATTCCATCGTTTCGTACGACGTGGCAGACGGGCTATCGACTTCCGACGTTTGGGCTCTCTGCGAGGAACTTGGCGGCAAGATTTACTTTGGCGGAGATGGAAACGCGCTGAGCGTTTGGGACGGCCGCGCATTTTCCACTCTCAAACTGACGTCAATACCGGAGCGATCGACGATTCGCGCCCTGCTGGCGGCGCCGGATGGATCCGTTTGGGTCGGAACCAGCGCCGGCCTGGTGCGATTGGACGACCAGGGCAAAGAACGGTTGTTTACCACCGGAGACGGTCTGGCGCATGATTCCATCCTCTCGCTGGCGAACGGCGCGGATGGATGCGTTTGGATTGGGTCAAAGGAAGGATTCAGTCGCTACAGCAAAGAAAAGTTCGAGAGTTTCCGAAGCGAGGATGGCCTGTCGCAGAGCTCGGCCTGTTCGCTTATGGAAGATAGTGAAGGAAGCTTGTGGGTGGGTACCAAGCATGGACTGAATCAGTTTCTGGACCGGCGGGCCGTGCTCTTCACGGTGCGCGAAGGACTCCCGAGTAATGACACCGGCCCTCTCCTGCAGGATTCGAAAGGGATCATTTGGGTTGGCACGCTGGGCGCAGGGATATCAAGTTTTGATGGCAAGCGCTTCGTTACCTTGACGACATCCGATGGCTTGCCAAGCAACATGGTCTATGCGTTGGCCGAAGGGAACGATGGTGATCTTTGGGTCGGCACGGACAAAGGACTGGCGCGCCTCAGAAATGGCAAGGTCGACGCAACGTTTGATCGCAACGACGGCCTTCCTTCTGAGTTCATCCTGTGTCTCCTTTCGGATCGGCAGCAAGGGCTTTGGGTTGGCACGACGCAAGGGGTGGCGGAATTGCGCGCTGGTCGCTTCGAGCCGCCCAAAGGAGACCCCGATGCGCAGAGCATTCCGATTCATTCTCTGGCCGAGCTAAGTGATAAGACCCTGTTGATGGCTGGTGGAAATGGCCGACTATTCCGCTACTCGGACGGAGAGCTGCGCGCTTTTCGTCCCGAGGGTCTGAATCCAACTAACATTGATTCTTTGCATGTCGACCCAGAAGGCATGGTCTGGGGTGGCGCCGAGGAAAACGGGCTCTACCTGTACGATGGAAAAAAGACGTTGCACTTTACGACCAAAGACGGCCTATACGACGACGAGATTTTTGCGATCATCGCCGACGACGAGGATCGACTCTGGATGTCTTGCGGCCGTGGCGTGTTTTTTGTCAGCCGCTCGGAGCTAAGAAACTTTCGACCCAACAGCGGAGAGCGATTGAATTGTTCGCCATTTACGCCGACGGATTCATCGCGAACGATTGAGTGCAAAGGGGGCGTCAGCCCGGCGATGTGGTCAATGCAGGATGGCAGCATCTGGTTCTCGACAATTCGCGGCTTGATTGTCATCGATGCCAAGAAGATTAACCGACCACTACCAGCTTCGCCTGTGACGGTGGAAGAGGTACTGGTGAACGGTGAGAATTTCCCCCCAAATAAGTTGAAAAAGCTTCCTCCCGGTGGCACCAACATGGAGTTCCGCTACTCGGCGCTGAGCTTTATTGCCCCAACTCGGATTGTGTTCCGTTACAAGCTGGAGGGGTTCGATAACGACTGGATCGACGCCGGCACACGGCGCGAGGCGTACTACACGAACTTGCCGCCTGGCACATATCAATTCCGCGTAATGGCTCGCAATTTCCTGGGCGAATATCAAGAGTCGGCAAGTATGCCACCTTTCACGATCTTGCCGCGTTTCTATCAGCGCGCCTGGTTCTGGCCGGGTTGCGCTGCCGTACTGGGATTATTGGGCTGGGCCGGCTATCGCATGCGCGTACGTCGCATCAAGGATCAGATGCGGGCCGTAGTCTCCGAGCGCAGTAGGATTGCCCGAGAGTTGCACGACACGCTGATGCAAGGTTTTTCGGGCGTGACGATGCAAATGCAGGCCCTATCGACGAGGCTCCCCTCGTCCGACGAGCGAGATAACCTGCAAGATATCATTCGCGACGCCGGAGTCTGCCTGCGAGACGCGCGCCGCTCTGTCGCCGGTCTCCGTCACGAGCCCGAGGGGCAATCCGGCCTGGCCACCGCGCTCGCGCAGGCCGCCAGGCAACTTACCGAGACGCACGACATACGGCTGAAGCTTCGCGTGCAGCGATCGCTGCCGGAACTGCCGCTGGACGTGGAGTATAACTTGCTGCGAATCGCACAAGAGGCCATCGCAAACGCCGTCAAGCATTCGGGCGCGGAATCGATTGAGGTAACGCTCGATCGGATGCCGGGGCACATATCGCTGGTCGTGCAAGACGATGGCGCCGGATTTGTTACCTCGAATGGAAACGGGGCGCCGCTGGGGCATTTTGGATTGATCGGAATGCGCGAGCGCGCCGGTCAAATTGGGGCGGAGTGGAATTTAGAAAGCGTGCCCGGACATGGCACGCGAGTTAACGTCACGATGCCCACGACGCGATCCGATCGGGTCGCGGCCGAATCACTGAAGCCTGTGCAGGAGCGATAGACATGAATTTAGCCGCCACCGCCGAGCGTATTCGCGTGCTCTGTGTCGACGATCACCCACTGGTCCGCAAGGGGATTGCCTCGATCCTCGGCAATGAACCGGATATGCACTTGATTGGCGAAGCCGGCAACGGCAAAGACGCCGTTGAGTTGTTTCGTCGTCACCAGCCTGACGTAACCCTCATGGATCTCCGGATGCCGGAGTTGGATGGCATTTTGGCCTCGGCCAGGATTCGAGGCGAATTCCCCGAGGCAAAGATCATTGCGCTGACGAGCTTCGATGGCGATCAGGATATTTTTCGCGCATTGCAGGCCGGAGTCCGCGGCTACCTGCTCAAGGAGATGGTTCATACCGAGGTGTTGAACGCCATCCGCTCAGTGCATGCCGGTGGAAGGTTGCTCCCTCCCGCGGTCGCGGACCGGATTGGGGAAAACTTTCCTCGTCAAACCACGCTAACGCCGCGCGAATCCGAAGTGCTCAGCCTGGTCGCTCAAGGAATGGCCAACAAGGAGATCGCCGTTCAACTGGGCACAGCCAGCGGGACGATCAAAATGCATATTCAAAACATCTTAGCCAAGCTCGACGCAACCGATCGCACGCACGCGGTTACTATTGCGCTGGCGCGCGGCTTGATCCACTTGTAGTCACATGCCCGAAATGGTCACAGTGCCCCGCGCCTGCGGCGGTCAGTTCTGTGAGAAGTGGACGCCGTGCGCGCCGGCGTGGGTCCGGTTCTTGGGCGAAACGGCCACAACCAGGCGCACCCAAACAGAGGGCGTGCCGTCCGCTTCGGCCTGCAATTGAAAATGGCGGGCTACCACGCGGCCACGCATCGAGACAGGTTCCGCGGCTCCTGCGGTCCTGACAGAGCTCGCTAGCATGTCTCCCACAGCGGGGACGGGTCGTCCTCGCCAGTCGGTATACACAGCCTGGCCCAGCAGCTTGTCCTGGGCGTCGTGAAATTCGACAAGCACGCCGGATGTCATCGCTTCTCGGAGTTCGGTCGTCATGACTCGAGCATCTCCTGGTTCTGAGGCATCCCCATCCGTGTCCCCTCCCGCCCGACGAGCATAGTCCACTGTCGGCCAAACTGTAAAGCCGAGTGTCCGCCGCAGGCTGCGTATACCTGTCTTAAGTCCGCCATGGCTGCTTTTTTAGTAAACTGTTGTTAGGATGACGGTTGGGGAAATCGCATATTCGGCGCGGGGCGCCAACCGGATCCTCCAGCACGCATCAACTAACTCATGCGCGACAATCGGTCCACAATCCGTGCTTCCGAGCTTCGCCCGCCGCAGTTCAGCATTCGCAGTTTGTTCATCGCTGTGGCTGCGGTCGCCGTCTTGGTCGTGATCTGGCAGAGGTTTGGACCCATGTGGGGCGGCTCGATCGCGTGGTTTGCCGTGCTCGCAGCGGCGCATGTGCTAGCAAATGCGCACGTCACTCGCCAATCGCACACCGCGCCGACGCTTGACGACAACTCCGATTCACAGAACGGGCCAGAAGATCCCATCGTCGACGCTAGCACGCGATTCGCGCCGATCACGCGATTGGGCAATCATCATGGCCCAGCGAACAGCGCCCTGCTGGGCATCGTCAGCGTAGGCGCCGTGCTTGGCGCCATAGCGGGCGTCGTTGGATTGGTAATGCTGAAAACGGCCACCTTCAGCGGAATCTTGCTGGGGGTCTTCTCGGCCGCTGCGCTGGGCGGCTTCTTGGGCTTTGTGAGCGGCAGTTTCTGTCTGGTTTTGTCGCGAGCATTTCAAGAGGCAGCCGGTAACGCCAAACTGAGTCCAGCTGCCATAAGTGGCGAAGTAGCGTAAAAACTTCTCGCGCCGCGCAGGTCGTTTAGCCGGCCAAACCCGCTAGCATCGCTGTCTTGCTGAATCGCTAGCAACCCCATGTTTGGCGATCTCCCGCCAGTCATTACGCCGCGGATTATCGGCGCTTTCGTTGCAATGTGACAAACCCATTAAACTTGGCAACTTCACTGAGCCGATACCCCCGACGAGAGGACTTGTTCGAGCGCTCCGTTAGGAACCTAGACATGCCTGCGAAATACTACGTCATCGCGCTGCTAGCAGTTATGAGCTTGCCATTGGGCAGAGCCGCGGCCCAGTCGCAAACTGACCAAGAGCCAGAGCGCGAAAGTATTACGGATCGGATTGGCCGGTTCGGCAAATCTCTCGTGGGGCCAAATCGCAATAGCCGTGGCCCGACCGTACAGCGCCCAGTGGCCGCGCGTCCGCAACACGCGCCGGCAGGCAATCAGGCGCTGATGCCGGACGACGACGCGCTCGATTACTACGCGCCCAGTGGGCAACAGCCCATGGCGCAGCAGGACGGATCGGGCCGCCCCCAAGCACAACGGCAGCAGTCCATGGCGCAGCGTCCGACGGCCCAATCAGCGAACGCGCCGCGATCGGTAGCGCAGCAACAGCCAGGGCAGCGTTCGCCAGTTGGCGTGCAGCGTCCGGTCAGCCGCCGCCCGGTGACGGAATTCCAAAATCCAGACGGTCCGCCAGTCAGTGAAACCTTCGACGCTTCAACCACTTCGCAGATGTCGCCTCCGGTTGGCGCTCGCGGAGCGGCCGACGCCGCCCCCGCTCCAACCACGGCGGCGAGAACTCCTCGTGAGGCGCAATACGTAGCCAGCAGCGACGTCGACTCGCGTATTCCCGTCCGAGAAACCGCAGCGGCGCCAGCGACTGAGACCGTCGTCTCAAGACGCGGCGCGCCTTCGATCAGCGTCGAGACGATCGGACCTCGAAAAATCTCCGTCGGCAAGCAAGCCACGTACAAGCTAGTTTTGAAAAACTCAGGCGACATGTCAGCGGCCGACGTGATGGTCACCGTGGCCGTGCCCGATTGGGCCGAAGTGGTCGACGTGAAAGCCACCACCGGCCTCACGGAGCCCGCCACCGCCGCAGCAGCAGAACATGTAGGTCTGCAATGGAAGCTCGGCAATCTGGGCGCGCAAGGTCGAGAGGAATTGACGTTGGAAGTCGTGCCGCGCAAGAGTCAGCCGTTCGAGCTGGACGTCCGTTGGTCGCAAGCGCCGCTGGTCAGTCAGACCATGGTGGAAGTGCAAGAGCCCAAGCTCACGCTCACCCTGGATGGTGCAAAAGAAGTCGCCTTCGGCGAGCGCAATACTTACAAGCTCACGCTAGGCAATCCAGGCACGGGCGACGCGGAAAGCGTTTCCATCACACTCATGCCGCTCAATCCTGCAGACGGCGCGCCTGCCAGCCATACGCTTGGCGTCCTGCGTCCAGGCGAGAAAAAGACAATCGAGATCGAGCTAGTGGCTCGCCAGGCTGGCCACGTCACCATTCAGGCCGAGGCCACTGCGGCCGGCGATCTGAAAGCCTCGCTCGAAGAAGAAGTTGTCGTCCGCCGCGCAGCGCTCGACGTGGCGATCGCCGGAAACAAGATGCAATTCACCGGCACGCCGGCGACGTATTCCATCGTAATCAAGAACAGCGGCAATGCCCCGGCTCGTAACGTCCGCGTGGCGTGCCGTCTGCCGCAACAGGCAGAGCATCTGGCGAGCAGCTCATCGGGAGTGCATAAAGCGGACAGCAACATGGTCCAATGGACTGTCGATACGATGGAGCCAGGCGCAGAGCTGAAGCTCTCGACCAAATGCGTGCTGAAAGCGACTGGTCAGAACAAGGTCGAAGTCTCTTGCGCCGCCGACGGCGATCTTCAACAGGTAGCGCTCGCCAGCACACAAGTGCATGCCGTAGCGGATCTGGCGCTCGAAGTCACCGACCCGGCCGGCCCTGTGCCGGTGGGCCAGGACATGACGTATGAAGTTCGCGTCCGCAACCGCGGTTCGAAGGGTGCGGAATCGGTCGACCTGGTAGCCTACTTCGCCAATGGCATTGAGCCACTGAGCGTCGAAGGTGGTCCCGCCGAAATTCGTGCCGGGATGGTCGTGTTCCGCACGATCGCCTCGCTGGAACCTGGCCGCGATGTGGTCTACAAGATCAAGGCCCGCGCCGAAGCCGAAGGTAATCTTCGCTTCCGAGCGGAGCTTACCTGCCAGCCGCTCGATACCAAGCTAACGCAGGAAGAGGCCACCTTGTTCTACAACGACGCCCCCTAAGCCGCGCCGGCTCGCTAAGGTCACTGGCCTTTTAATCTCGGGCAGCCGCCCCATTGTTTGACGCCGCAGACGCTGCGCGTGTATTTATGGGGCGAAGGCGTGCTAGCAGGCAGGCCTCGCGAGATCGCCTGGCTTGACCTCTCTGCGCCACTCTCGCAGTGTCAACCTCTGCTGCGACCGGTGTTTATGCATCGGACATACGCCGCTATACTCTGCGGCCTGTTGAGGACGGTTTCGCCATAAACGCAAGCCGGCTCTCAATCTTTTCAGTGGCATCTCAAAGACATCGGTTCTCGATTCGTGGCGATGGACAGAGCGTGTACACGCTTGCCCACCGCCTTAGCGAATGACAATGACTAATCTCCGCGACAACGCACTGGCACAACGCCCGTGGGTCCGGCTGATGCGCCATCTAAGGCGCGCGGCAGGAGCCACGATGGTGATGCTATTGGCTGTCGGTTGCGGAACGACGCGTAGCTCGGATAGCATGCGCACCGCCACGGAAATGATGTTGATGTCATCCGCGATCGATAAAGCGGTCAACGAAATCAACTTTCAACCGCTGAAAGGGAAAGAAGTCTATCTCGACGGCGAACGGCTGAAGGGCTTCGTCGACGAACACTACGTGGTCAGCACGCTGCGCCAGGCAATGTTTGCCAATGGCGTGATCGTGCGGCCAGACAGAGCCTCGGCCAAGTACATTGTCGAGGCGCGGGCAGGCGTCCTTGGAACGAATAGCAGCAGCGTGATGCTCGGCATTCCGGCGTTGACCGTCCCTGCAATGGGCGCCGCCGTTCCTGGCGTGCCGAGCGTGATACCTGAAATTCCGTTCGCTAAGACATCTCGCCAGGCGGGCATCGCCAAGATCGCGCTCTTTGCGTACAACCAGCAATCCGGCAAACCAATTTGGCAATCGGGCGCGCTGCCGACCAGCAGCGACGCCAAGAACACCTGGTTCTTTGGCGCCGGTCCTTTCCAAAAGGGTTCGATCTACGGACAGAACTCCGGTACGCAGTTTGTCGGCAGCGATAAAGGTTTGGTGCCTGCTCCCAAAGAGCAAACAATTGCGGCAACCCGCTCGTCGATCCCTGTCACCGCCGAGGCTGTCTTTGACGAGCCGCCAGAAGAGGTCGCCAGCCTGCCCGAGAAAAAAGATGGCGCTGCGCCGGCCAAACCGGCCACGCCTCCACCGGCGCCCCCGCCAGTTACGCCTCCGATCATACAGCCCAGTGTGCAGTTCGAGCAGCAATCGCCGACGTCGGCAAATGGATTGCTGAACGTCATGGGCGCCAGCTCGCGGATCTTGAACGAACGCGCTAACCCGTAGCGACACTCGGCGTCGAGCAATTGGCTCGACGCGCAAGTGTATGTTCAGCGTCGCGCCGGTTCGAAGACTAGCGGTTGATCCGACTGGGGGTTTTCGATCCGGATCGAAAGCTTCCCCTGCAACAGATCGTCGAGGACGTTCCCGACAACCTCGGCGCGCCAGCCAACGGCGAGCGAAGGTGCTTCGCCGCGGCCCCCATTCAGTCTGTACGCGACCAGGTCACGGACGTCGTTCGGAGTGCCGACAATGCTGGGCGCCACGCTGGCGACGCGGCAGACGCTCCCCAGCGCGGACGACAAGAACTGACCCAGCATCGATAGATGCTGATTAGTATCTGTCCGCACAATCCGCGGGAGTTCCGAATCTGGCAATTCCAGGGCGTCGCCAATCGCCTTGGAGAGTTCCGGCAAAACGCGGTTCAAGTCGCCACGCTCCATGCCACGGATGGCTCGAATCTGCTGCGGATCGGCCGACTTTCTGCGCGCCAACTCCACCAGAAGATCGTCCCGCAGCACGCGGCGCACCGGACGATCCAGCCGCTTGGCTTCCCCCTCGCGCCACATCCAGATGGCGCGGACGAGGGCCAGCCCACGAGCGTTCATGCCGGAGCTACCGGAAACCTTGCGCCATCGCTCGCGCGTGTGGGCGGCGGAAATCTCGTTGAGCCAATCGGACATCTCATTGGCGAACCAGGCTTGCCGATTCAACTTATCCAGCCGGGCGCCCAACTTCTCGCGCAGTAGCGCCAAGTGAACGACATCCGCCAGCGCGTACTCCAATTGCCGATCCGATAGCGGACGCCGGCGCCAGTCCGTGCGGGTTTCGCCCTTCTGAGGCGTCTCGCCTAGGATCTTGGAGACGAGCGTGCCGTAGCTGGCCGGAAACTCCAGACCGATCATGCCGCCAGCGATTTGCACGTCGAACAAGTCGCGTGGCGGACGATTGATCGAAGAAAAGCTGAATTCAATTTCCTGCCGTCCGGCATGCACGACAGTCTCGTGTTCCCCTTCTGCCAGGACCTCCCAAAATCGAGTCATATCCCCGACAGTGAGCGGATCAATCACCGCCAGGCGTCCATCGGCGGCTACCTGCACCAGGCAGAGCTGAGCGCGGTAGGTGTCTTCGGAGACAAACTCCGTGTCGAACCCGATTTGTTTGGCGCCGCGGAGGTCTGCGCAGAATTGTTCGAGCTGTCCGGCGGTGGTAATCAGGTCGTGCTTCACAGGCTCTACGTTGGGCGGAGGAACGGTTTCGACAGGGCAAGGCGCCAGCGAAGTCGCGGCGGCCGCGTGCGTCTTGAACCCTGGACCGAAAAGCCCTGGGAACGCCGCGCTATCATAAAGAATCCTTCCGTGGCGGGCCACTACCCCAAGGGCAGGGCTTTGCTCGAAGGAAATCCCAGAGAGGGTCCGGTTACTCCGCCTTCAGCAGCACGGCCAAGGCCTCAAGACCCGTCATGCCGGGCGTGATCCCCATCTTGCGCGCCGGCTCGCTGACTTCGACGATTTTGGCCTCGTAGAGGTCCTCCGGCACGCACAGGGGTTTGGCCGGCGTCCCTTTGGCGATCGCCACGACGATGCCAAACTCGCCTGCGACGTGGACATCGTAGATTCCACAGCCCACAAAACCGCGATTGGTATGAATGGCGCAGTACTGGCCCGTGGGCCAGCGAAAACTGCTCCCAATCGCCGGGCCGTAGGGCGTGTCAAGCGTGCTATGTTCCGAAATCGGCAGCGTCATGGCAGTGGTCCGAATCAGGTGGTCTGAAAAATGGGCGGCGAGCCCCTCAATCTTTGGTAACCCGATTGAGCGCGCGACGCAAGCGGCGCCGGGAACGTTGGCGATACTCGCCGCGTCAGGAAACCTGCCGTGGCAGCTACGCGCCGTCGACCGTTTTGCCAGCGGCCTGGAAAACCTCGGCCAGCAGCGCGGCGACTTCAGCATACATCGCCTGGGGGACTGGGGCGTTGATGGCCACCTCGCGCGAGAGCCGCTGGCCGAGCGCAGGTCGATCGACCGTCGGCACGCCGTGCTCCGCAGCCACGTCACGGATCCGGGTGGCCATTCGGCCGGCGCCTTTTGCCACCAGTAGGGGCGCCTCCATCGTTGCAGCGTCATACCGGATCGCAACGGCGCTCTGTTCGCCATCGACGATCACCAAATCCGCGCCGGGCACGGCCGACGTCCCTGGATTTTGCGACCACTCGCGCTGGAGCGCCTTGCGACGATTGGCCAGCGCCGGATCCCCCTGCAAGTTCTTCATTTCCTCGCGCAGCTCTTGCGTCGTCATGCGCAGATCGCGTTCGTGCTTCCAGCGGGCGAGTCCGTAGTCCAGGCCAGAGACTGCCAGCAGCGCCAGGCCGATTTCGAACGTCGTCCAAAATATGACGTCGACCATCAGCGCTATCAGAGTCTCGATCGGTAACTTTCCGCAACCAAGAAACTGGCCGCGCCGAGATTGCAAACTGTAGTACGCCACGGCACCGACAACGCCCAGCTTCAACAGGCCAAGTGGAATGCGCTGCAAGTTCGACATCGATCCCAAGCGGCGGAATCCGGCAATCGGATCCAACCGAGACATGTCAGGCAATAGCTTGACCGGATTGAATTGCAGGCCGACTTGCAGCAGGTGCGAGGCGCCGGCGATCAAAACGATCATTCCCAACAGCGGCAGTAGCGCCACGCCGACCGCAGCGATCGTTTGATTCCACGTTTGCAGCGCGAATGGCAGATCCCCTTCCAGCCAGGCCTCGCCCCCAAGGTGGCTGACCAGGCGGCCGGTAATCAGACCTACGACAGGTTTGCCCAACAGCCAAAAGGCCAGCAAACTTCCCAGCAATAGCAAGGTGGCGGCCAACTCCTGGCTGCGCGCAACCTGTCCCTGCTCGCGCGCCTGCTGGCGACGGTGGGGCGTGGGGGCGTGCGTTTTGTCGCCAAGTTGTTCGGCCATGCTACGCTAGAAAAGTCCTGCGGCTTGCGGTTCCGGCGCTACCAACAACGGCAGGCCGGCGGCGCGGAGTGGATAATTGCTTGAAAGAGTCCTGTGATCGCCGGCTGCAATTCGCCTTCGAACAACCAGGCGACGGTCCCCAGCGAGATCATCAACATCGCTAGCGTCACCATCGCGTTCAGTCCAAAGCCCAATGCCAGCACATTCAACTGAGGCAATGTTCTGCCGATCAGCCCAAGAATGAGCGTCGCCAGCAATAGCGCCAACACCACCGGCGCGGCGCCGCGAATGCCCAGGCTAAAGCTCTGCGACAGCATCGATAGCAGGGTTTCGCCGAGCGATTCTGACAGATGCGCTCCGCCGGCTGGAATCACCGTAAACGTCTCTAAGAGCGCGGCGATCAACCAACGATGGGCGCCCACGGTGAGATAAATCGCCATGGTAAACAGACTGAGAAAGCGCGAAAACAGCGGCGCGCTTCCGCCGGCGCTAGGATCGAACGCCTGTGCCGCGGAGAGTCCACTGAGCTGCGCGATCAAATGGCCAGAGATCTGCGCGGCGCCCATCAAGATCGAAACGCCCAAGCCCAAACCCGCGCCCACCAGGAACTCGCTGACCAGCGGCATCGAGAGATCGGTGAGCGTTGTCGCCTCGAACGGCGTTCGCTCCATCTGCGACGGAGCCACGACCAACGCAATCGCGAGGGCCAGCATGGCCTGGATTTTCTTCGGCGCTTGGATCGAGATGCAAAGTGGCCCGGTGATGACCACTCCAGTGACGCGCGCCAGCACCAGCACAAACGTCAAGAAATGGAGTTGATACAGTTCAATAATCCAGGCCATGGGCATTGTCGCCACTCGGATGAGCGGCCTAAAGAGAAGCCGGGATGCCCTGGATCAAGAGTTGAAAGTACGTCACCAGCCTCGTGACGAGCCACGGCATGCCGATCGACGTGACCACCAACATGGCGATCAACTTCGGCACGAAGGACAACGTCTGCTCTTGAACCTGAGTAGCCGCCTGCAACAGGCCAACGAGCAGACCGACGATCAATCCAGAGATCAAGATCGGCGCGCAGAGGACTAGCGTCGTCATAATCGCCTGTCGCGCCAGATCAACGGCCGCTTGTGAGTCCATCGCTATCGCCTACCACTCTTCGAAATAACGCGCGCGGACCCAGCCAACGTTGCGGCTAGACGTACGCCTGAAAGCTCGAAATCAACATGCCAACCACCAACCGCCAACCGTCGACCAGCACGAACAACATCAGCTTGAACGGCAACGAAATCAGCACCGGCGGCAACATCAGCATGCCCATCGATACCAACACGCTGCTAATCACCATGTCCAAAATCAAAAACGGCAAATAGATCTGAAAACCGATCAAAAACGCGGTTTTCAACTCGCTAATCATGAACGCCGGCGCCAGGGCCACCAGCGGCACGTCCTCGTAATACTGGTAGTCTTTCTGTTCAGATTCCGGTAGCGCCTGGACGAACAGGCTGACGTCCTCGCCGTTGTTGGTCTTGGCGATCTGATCGCTCATGAACTGGCGAATGGGCTTACTGCCTTCGTCCCAGGCGGTTTGCAGATCGATCTGGTTGTTGGAATAGGGAACCACGGCCTTGTCGTAAACGTCCTTCCAAACCGGCGCCATGATCAGTAGCGTCAAGAAGAGCGAAATCGACGTAATGACCTGCCCTGGAGGCAACTGCTGCGCGCCCAGCGCCTGGCGCAGCAAACTCAATACGATCACAATCCGGATGAAGCAGGTTGTCATCAACAGCGCCGCCGGCGCCAGGCTAAGGACGGACAGCAGCAACATGACCTGAAGCGACGAACTCAGCCCATCAGGACTGGTCCAGCTCTCGGGCCCTTCGAGCAAACCCTTGGGGAGCCTATCTGGCAAGACCGAAAGCGCGTCTGTGCGCGGGAGCTGCGCGGGAGCCACGCCTGCGGCCGATGGGGCGGGCGCCGATTGCGCTCGCGCCGCTGGTTCGGCAATTCCTGGCGGGACTTCGATGGGGGAGGTGGTTGCAACCGGCAGTACGGCGGAATCCGGAATGCGTAGCTGCGTGTTAGCACCTACGTCGCGCGATTCGCGCACGACCGATGCGTTTTGTGAAATCGCCGGCCGCACAAATAGAGCGCAGATCACCAGCGCTTCCAAAGCCAGAACAATGCCTGCGCGATGACGAGGCTTGGTTTTTGTTTGCGATTTAGCCACGCGAGCGCTCCTCTCCGACGATGGGGGGCGCCAGGTTGATGTGCGACCGCTTTGCGGTTGAAGCCTCCACGGCAGGCTTCCGTTCGAACTGCTGCAAGATTTGCCGAAACGTAGCTGCAGGCGTAACAGGGGCCGCGGGTTTCCGGGCGAGTGTTGAAAGACGCTCAACCTCATCGGGATCGGTCACCTCGCCGAGGGTCTCGGCCCCTGTGGCGGAAACGGCTACGAGCAATAGTTTATTCCCTAGCCGAACCAGTTGCGCCTGTTGCCGATTTCCGAGCGAAGCGTGCCCCAGCACGTCCATAACTTCCGGAGGTAGCTTGCGCGAGCCGGCCGGCAGGGCGCGGCGCATGAGCCACATCACGAGCAGGAGGAGTCCAATCACCATCGCCAGGCTGGACATCACAGCGACGAACGACGATCCGCCGCCCGCAGAGGGAGTCGAAACCGCCCCCGCAGGAGCGCCGGCTGACTTTGCGCCGATAGGCGTCTTCGCCGGCTGTGCGCGCTTTATCGCTGGTTGCTTTGCCGAGGGCTGCGGAGTGGGTGTCTCGAGCGACTGGCGCTCGACGCGCCCCGCCGCATATGGCGCCGGGGCAGGGGGGGCCGCGATGGCGATCCGTCCGAGAACGCCCACGGCGACCAGCACGAACACAACAACACGCGCGCTCGCGCGCCGCAAGTCAGTCTCTGTGAAGATAGTGATGTAGTACATCGAAGACCTGAGTTCAAAATCTGCGCGCGTTATTCAGAACTGCCAGCCGAAAAAACTTGTGTCACCCGCACGCAAAAACGACCGTCAAGAACAAGCACTTCGCCCTGGGCGACCAACCGCCCCTCGGCAAACACGTCAACCGGCGCGCCTACGAGCGGCTCCAGAGGGACAACGGCCCCTCGACGCAAGTTGAGCACGTCTTGGATCCGCAGCCGTACGCGCCCCAACTCAACCGCCAGTTCCAATTCGCCACTGCGATGCGGCTCAACGACGTCCAATTCGCCATGCGGCGAGGCAGCTGCAAAGTCTTGCAGGTCCAACGGGTGGGCGCCCATCGGCAGTTCGCCCTCGGACGAATCGATCGTGGAGAGTGCGTCTTCGGCTTGTCGCAAGAGTGTTTCGATGTCGGTTAATCGCAGGTCCGAAGCGTCGCCGGCGGATCGTTCGGGTTCGCTCGACTCCTGAGCGTGCGAAGCGTCTGGGCGGAACCGGGCGTCTCCTTGCGACCACGAGCGCTGGCCCGCGTCTTCGTTACTCGGATTTTGTGGGCCGGCCGGCATCGCGTTTCATCCTTCGCGTCGCGCACGGCGTGGTTCGCCGACAGCTTGCTAGCAACGGTGAAAAATGCAGCCAGCAGCGCGGATACTTGTCGCGAAAAACAGGCTTTGGATCAAGACCAATCGCAACTTACCGCAGCTTGAATCAAGGCTGCTAGCAGATCACAAAGAGGGTGCGTCAGCTGCCCGAATGGCCGCGGCTTGCCAGTTCATCGTGTTCGAGCGTTTCGCGGCGGCGCTGCTCTGCCCGATATTGCGCAAAGTCGGATTCTCGCAGCAGCTCCAAAGAACGGACTGCGCGATCTGCCGCTAGCAGGGCTGCGCGCCGCTCGTCCAGAGTCTTGACGATCGTGGCCCGCTCGCCCTCGTGCGAGTGGCGACGTTCGCGCAGCACGGCTTCGTAGGCGTCTGAGGCCAGAAGTCGATCGACCTGGACTGGCCCCTCCAGATGCGATCTCTCGGCCCTGGCTTGCTTCAGTTCTTGATTGATCGTGGCAATTTGCTGGTCGACGTTCTGCAAGTCTAGCAGCGTTTCCGCGACCCGCAGGCGGCATTGGTCTCGTTCGGAATCGCGGACTCGCAGCACGGGATCGAGGCGGAACGCAAAAGGGTTCATGACGCCGCGCCGCCCGGCGCGGCACTGGCGCGCTCGCTCAGTTGTCGTAGCGCTGTGCGAGCGGATTCCACCGTGCAGGACTCTTCAACGCGTTGCCGCAGGAACCCTGAGATCGGCTCCAGCATTTCAACGGCCGTGTCCACCTTGCGATTGGCGCCGCGCTGGTAGGCGCCAATGGAGATCAGATCTTCATGACTTCGATGGGCCGCCAATAGCTCGCGGATTTCTCGCGCCGCCTGCTGATGTTCGGGTGTGCTGACCTCGGACATCAGTCGGCTGACACTCTCCAACACGTCAATCGCCGGGTAGTGGCCGCGCGAGGCGAGTTTGCGGGACAGCCAGGTGTGCCCGTCGAGCAGACTGCGGAGCGTGTCGCTGATTGGCTCCTGTGGATCGTCCGCTTCGACCAGCACGGAATAAAACGCCGTTATGCTCCCATGCTGATTGCAACCGGCGCGTTCCAACAACTTCGGCAGCAGCGCAAAAACCGATGGCGGATAGCCACGCGTGGTCGGAGGCTCGCCGGCCGCCAGGCCGATCTCGCGCTGCGCTAACGCGAATCGCGTGAGCGAGTCCATCAGCATCAACACGTGCTGACCACGGTCCCGAAAGTATTCCGCAATCGCCGTTGCCGCAAGCGCCGCGCGCGTTCGCAGTAAAGCTGGCTCATCGCTGGTGGCGACGACAACGACGCTGCGTGCCAAGCCGGCCGCGCCGAGATCGCGTTCCAGAAATTCATTGACTTCACGCCCGCGCTCTCCGATCAGCGCAATCACATTGACATCTGACGTGGCGTTGCGCGCCATCATCCCCAGCGTTACACTCTTGCCGACGCCCGAGCCGGCGAAAATCCCCATCCGCTGGCCGCGACCACACGTTAGCAATCCGTCGATCGCGCGAATGCCGGTCGACAACGGCTGTGTAATTCTTGGGCGTGACATTGCGCCGGGAGGTGGCGCATCGAGCGATACCCGTTCAATCAGTGGCGGCAAAGGCTTGCCGTCA